>ERZ761602.3455-NODE-3455-length-22297-cov-16.682358_pt1 | contig 22297 bp, 22 predicted proteins | sample MGYA00512165_ERZ761602 | MGnify/ENA primary metagenome ERZ761602 (study PRJEB28899, sample SAMN02445085) | bioreactor sludge metagenome | biome: EBPR sludge; isolation source: Thorneside wastewater treatment plant | place: Australia: Brisbane, Thorneside...
GGATTGCCGCCGGCTTGACCGGCGGGACCTCCGTCGTCGTCACGACGCACCATGCGCGCATCCTATCGCGCCAGCCGCGCGTCCGCAGGATCGACGACGGGTCCGCGCCACAGGATCATCTCGCGCACGCGCGGCGGCGACGACGTGAGGCGGCCGACGTCCGTCGACGTCATCGGGCGGATGAGCGTGGCTCGCGTGTAGTGCCGGGCGACGCCGTCGGGACCGTTCGCGTGCTTGCACGCGCACTTCGAGCGCTGCGCGCAGGGCTCGAGGACGCGGTCGCCGATCCACCACCAGCGACCGCCGTGGCGGACCGCGTGGAAGCCGTCGGTCCAAGGTGGGAGCCGCGGCTTCTCGCGCCGCACGTGGTGGGCGCTGCCGCGCGGCAAGACGCGCAAGATCCCGTCGTCGTCGACCTCGAAGCGATACCCACGCGCCGGCTCGGGATCGGATCCCCGACGGACGTCGCGCAGCATGTGGTCGAACACGACGTGGCGACCGGCGATGGTCCGCGGGTCGAAGCGAGCCAGGAGCTCGCTGAACACGTCGTCCCACCGGCGGCCGCAGCGCGCACGCAGCCAGCGCCGCGTGACGGCGAGCTTGTCGTAGGGGTGCCGGTTGCGCTTGATGACCCGATCGAGCGACCGATCCTCGGCGAGGTGGGGATCGACGTGCACCGCGTCGAGCCAGGCGCGCTGGTCGGCACGCGCGGCGGCGTTCTCGGAACGGCGGAGGAACTTGGCGAAACGATAGCGACCGCCCTCGATGACGGTGCGCGACAGATCACGGCGAGCCATGTGGCCCCTTGCGAGCAAAGAGAGACCGCGTCGCGGCGGCCACCTCCTCGCACGCAAGCACCCGGGATCCGGGACGGCTCAGCGTGCCGACGAAGCAGCTCGCACCACGACAGGACGAAGATCCTGGGAGAGCGAGAGCGTCAGCATGGAGAGCCTTGTACGGATTCCGGACAGCGCTGTCAACGGCGAACCCGGAAGCGCGCGATCAGCAACCGAGATTCGCGCCGGGGTCGACGCCGAGCAGCTGGCAGAAACGACGGTAGCGATCGATGCGCGACTGCACCTGCGCCGGGTTGCCGCCATTGCACTCGAGCGCGCCGTTGATGGTGCGGACGGTCTCGCCGAAGCCGCGGCCGTCGACCATGGCGCGGTGGGCGGGCATCGAGCCGGCGCCCGACTGCGTCATCCAGAACCAGAGGCCGGTGCGCCACGCGACGGTCGCGTCGCGTGAGACGCGGCCCGGGTCGGCGCGCAGGTCGAGGCCGAGCGCGGCGCCGGCGGCGCAGTAGTTGTAGTTCCACGACAGCTGGATCGGGCCGCGGCCGAAGTAGCGCTGGCCGGGCGCGCACGGGCACGACGCCGACGGCGCGCAGTACTCGCCCTGCGCGATCTCCTCGACGTAGCGCAGGTCGCCGGTCTCGTGACCGACGTTGGCGAGGAACGCGGCGGCCTCGCGCTTGCGCGTCGTGGTGTCGCCCTCGCCGCTGAACAGCGGAAAGGTGGCGGCCGCGCTCACGAGCCCGTCGTACGTGTAGAACGGGTTGCGCGACGGGAACATGGTCTCGAAGGTCGTGCGGCCGACGATCGAGCCGAAGCCGCTCGTGCCGCCGCCGCCTCCGCCTCCGCCTCCGCCGCCACCGCCACCGCCGCCGCTGCAGATGTACGGGTCCCAGAACCACGTGCTGATCGTCGGGTCGTAGCCGGGGTTGTCGTGCTCGGCGATGTAGTGCTGACCGTTCGCCGGGTAGCGGACGATGTCGCCGGCCCGGTACGGCGTCCCGGCCGCCCACGTCGTCGCGTTGCACGGCGACGGCGGCGGTGGCGGTGGCGCACCTCCGCCTCCGCCCGCGCCCGTCCCGCACGACGCACCGTCGAGGAAGAACTCCGCCGGCGCCGGGTTGGCGCTGCTCTTCGTACCGTTGAAGCCGAGCTCGACGGTCGCGCCGGTGGCGAGCGCGCGGTTCCAGCTGACCGCCGACACCGTGACCGTGCCGCCGGTCTGCACGGCCGTCGCGTTCCAGATCGACCCGACGCGCTGGCCGGCGCCGTACTGCCACCGCAAGGACCAGCCGTTCTTCGCCGCGCCCTTGTTGGTCACCCTCACCGTCGCGGTGAAGCCGCTGTCCCAGTCGCTGGTCGTGTACACGACCTTGCACGCGCCGCTCTCGGTCGTGAGCTCCTGTGTCTCGATCTCGCTCTCCAGCTCCACGCACGCCGCCGCCCCCGAGACCAGCACGATGGCCAGTAGCGTCTTCATTGTTGCTCCTTCGCGCCGGCTCGTCCGCTGCGCGGACTCGGCCGCTTCGTCGTGGGCGCTACCCCGGGGCGCGCTTCGCGCGCGGCCCCACTCCTTGCGGCTGGCGCTCATTGGTGGCTCCTTCTCCCGTAGGGAGAGGGCGCCACCGCCGATCGGGTCACGCGCGGCGAAAGACTCCGGAGTTCACCTCCACGTGCTCGGCGCGGCTCGTCCCCACCAGCGCCGTCCCCAGGCCGGGCCGCGTCCGCGTCCACTCGAGCGCCGCCCGCGCCGCCGCCGGATCGGGTGCGAGCTTGCCCTGCATGATCGACGCCGACGACATCACGTACAGCCCCAGGTCGCGCGCCGCCGCGAGGAGCGACCGCCCGCGCTGCGTCGGCGCCTCCGCCGCTTCCGGCATCGTCCGGTTGAGCGGTAGCTGCACGACCTCGAGCCCGTGGCGATCGCCGCCGACCTCGCGCGCCAGCGCCACCAGCTCCTCCAGATCCAGGTGCGCCCGCGCGCCCGGCGGCTCGCGGAACCCGAACCACGTCGCCAGGCCGTAGCGCGCGATCGCCCCGTCGGCGCGCGCCCGCTCGAGCACCTCGAACGCGGCGCGCATGCGGCGAAGGAACGTCGGCCGATCGAGCTCGTCGAGCTGGGTCTCCGGGTTGTGCAGGTAGTAGATGTCGATGGTCTCGACGCCGAGGTTGGCGCGGCTCCTCGCCAGCTGGTCGGCCAGGAAGCGCGGCGCGAGGCAGTGACACCCCGCCGCGATCTCGTCCCAGCCGGCCAGACCTGCATCGACGATCGTCTTCTGGAAGTACGCGCGCGGATCCGCGGGCCGTTCGCCGTCGAACCCGAGGAAGCCCGCCTTGGTCGCGACCACCACCTCGTCGCGTGCGATGCCGGCCTGCGCCGCGGTGCGCAGCGCGCGGCCGATCGCTCGCTCGCTGCGCTGGTTCCGGTACACGATCGCGGCGTCGACGACGTTGGCCCCGAGCGCGAGCGAGCGCGCGACGGCGGCCTCGTATCGCGCGTCGGTGGCGTCGTCGGGCGGCGCGAGGTACGAGCCGAGCCCGACCGACGACAGCGAGAGGTCGCCGAGCGTGCGCACGTGGTCGGCGGAGACCGACGCGGCGTGGCGCGCGTGGTAGCGAGCGGTCCCTGTGGCGGAGGCGCGCATGACGTTTTTCATCGCGTGCATCTTCTCACCATCGTCCATGGTCTCGGTGATCTGCGGCGGCGGGCGCGAGCGCACGCTTCGGGGCGCGCCCGATCGCGGGTTGACGCCGGCCGAGATCATGGTTCCCTTGATCTCATGGAGACGGAAAACGACATCGAGAGCCGCAAGGCGCCGTTCCAGGAGCTCCTGGCGCTGGCCGCCAGCGCCGCCGGTGACGCGGACCTCGACTCCTTCATGCGCGCTGCCTGGTTGGCGTTCGTGGAAGCGCGTCCCGGTCTACGCGAACGCCTGGAGGAGCTGCGCTTCCTGGCCGAGCTGGAGAGCCTCCGCGAGCAAGGCCGCGTCCCCGAGGCCTGACCGAGGACCTGACGGCGGAACCGTCGCGACCTGACGTACAGTCGGGTAGATGCCGCGAGCGCCGCGCCAGCGAACCATGCGCTCGCAGCTCGTCGGCCCATTGCTCGGGCTGATCGAGCGCCGCGGCGGCGACGTCGGCGCGCTCCTGCGTCGCTTCGACCTGCCGCCGACGGCGGCTGCCGAAGACGAGATCCGCGTGCCGCTCGAAGGGTTGCGCGCGATCCTCGAGGCCGCCGCGCTCGCCGCCGGCGATCCCGATCTCGGCATCCACCTCGGCCAGCAGCTCCCGCGCGGCGCCTACGGCGTGCTCGAGTACAGCTGCCGCAGCGCCCCGACGGTGCGCGACGCGCTCGCGCGCATCACGCGCTACATCGGGCTGCTCAACGAGCTCGTGACCATCACCGCGCGCGAGGAGCGCGGCGTCGGCATCGTCGAGCAGTCGATCGCCGGCGAGCCGCAGTGCCTGGGGCGCCACGGCAACGAGTTCTTCGTCGTCATGCTGCTCCACCGCGCGCGCCAGCTGAGCGGCGCGCCGTGCCTCCCCGAGCGGGCGTGGTTCGCCCACGCCGCGCCGGCCGAGCCACGCGGGCTCTTCGCCGCGATCGGGACCGACCGCGTGCGGTGGAACGCCGGCAAGAACGGCGTCGCCCTGCCGCAGGCGGTGCTCGACCTGCCGCTGTCGACGGCGGATCCCACGCTGCTCGCGCTCATGGATCGCCAGGCCGAGCAGGCGCTCGCCGGGCGCGCCGCGCCGACCCGCTTCCTCGGCGACGTGAAGGCGCGCATCGCCGCCGGCCTCGACGCCGCGCCGCCCGCGATCGAGACGCTCGCGGCGCAGCTGCGCCTGAGCCGGCGCACGCTCCAGCGCCGGCTCGCCGACGAGGGCGTGAGCTTCCAGGGCCTCGTCGACGACGTCCGCCGCGAGCGCGCGCTCGAGCTCGTCGCCGATCCGCGGCGCCCGCTCGGCGAGGTCGCGTTCCAGCTCGGGTACGCCGAGCTGTCGCCCTTCCTGCGCGCGTTCCGGCGCTGGACCGGCACCACGCCCGCCACGTGGCGCACGCGGTCAACAGAGGTGGCGCCGCCGGTCACCGGGCGCGGGCGGCGCTCGTGAGAGCGTTCGCCCATGGCCACGATCCTCGTCCCCCTGCCCGACCGTGACTTCGACGTCACCGAGGTCGCCGTCCCCTGGAAGGTGCTCACCGAGGCCGGGCACCGCGTCGTGTTCGCGACCGAGGATGGCGCCACCCCGGCCGCCGATCCGCTGCTCCTCGACGGCGTGATCTTCGGCAAGCTCGGCGCGCGCCCCGACGCGATCGCCTGCTACCGCGAGCTCGAGGCCGACCCCGCGTTCCGCGCGCCGGTCGCGTGGCGCGGCCTCGATCCGACCGCGTTCGACGGGCTCTTCCTGCCCGGAGGTCACGCCGCCGGGATGCGGCAGTACCTCGGCTCCGCGGAGCTGCATGCGCTGGTCGCCGCGTTCTGGCGCCTGGACCGCCCGGTCGGCGCGATCTGCCACGGCGTGCTCGTGCTCGCGCGGGCGATCGATCCCGAGACCGGGCGCTCGGTGCTGCACGGGCGCAAGACGACGTGCCTGCCGAAGTACATGGAGCGCTCGGCGTACCTGCTCACCTTCTGGAAGCTCGGCCGCTACTACCGGACCTACCCGGCGTACGTCGAGGACGAGGTGACGGCCGCGCTGGCGGTGCCGGCCGACTTCGTGCGCGGCGCGCGCACGCTGACCGCGCGTGGCACGCGCGACGACGACGGGCCGGCGTTCGCCGTCGAGGACGGCAACTACGTCTCCGGCCGCTGGCCGGGCGACAGCTGGAAGGTCGCGCGCCTCTTCGCCGCGCGCCTGGCCACCGCCGGCGCGTCGAGGGCGGCATGAGGTCCGTGCTCGTCGCGAACACGCTGCCCTACCGCGCGAGCGAGGCGTGGATCTACGACACCGTGATCGCGCCGGCGGTCGTCGACCTGCGCCGCGGCCTCGAGGAGCAGCTCGTGCAGCTGCGCCCCGGCGCGCGCGTGCTCGAGGTCGGCAGCGGCGGCGGCCAGCTCGCCGTCGACCTGGCGACACGCCGGCGCGACCTCACGATCACGGGCGTCGACCTCTCCGCCGCGCAGGTCGCGCGCGCCACGCGTCGCGCCGCGAAGGCCGGCGTCGGCGACCGGGTGCAGTTCGTTCAGGGTGACGCGCTCGCGCTGCCCATCGACGACGCGGCGTTCGACGCCGTGGTGAGCGTCGCCTCGATCAAGCACTGGCCCGATCCCGCGCGCGGGCTCGCCGAGTGCGCGCGCGCGCTGCGCCCGGGTGGCCCCCTCGTCGTCGTCGAGGCCGATCGCGGCTGCCGGCTCGAGGACGCGCGCGCGTTCGTCGCGCGCTGGCGGATGCCGGCGCCGGTGCGCCCGCTCGGCCTCGTCCTGTTCCGCACCTTCGTCGCCGGCCAGGGCCTCGATCTCGACGACGGTCGCCGCCTGCTCGCCGCCCTGCCCCTCCGCGAGACCTCGGTGGAGCGCATCGACGGCACGCCCGGCGTCTTGTTCCGCGGGACCCGGACGTGAATACTCGCGCCCTCTCCGGAGGATGCGAATGTTCTCGTCACGTGCTGTCCGCTCGCTCGTCACCCACCTCGGCGCCGTCGCGCTCGTGTGCGCGACCTTCTCCGCCGCCGCCGCGCGCGGCGTCACCGTCGACGATCTGCTCGCCATGCAGCGCATCGCCGAGCCGGCGGTCTCACCCGACGGCAAGTGGGTCGCCTTCTCGGTGCGCGAGACCGATCTCGACGCCAACCGCGGCCGCTTCGACGTCTGGCTCGCCGCGGTCGACGGCAGCGGCGCGGCCCGCCGGCTGACGACCAGCCCCGACGCCGACACCAGCCCGGCGTGGTCACCCGACGGCGCGTGGATCTACTTCCTCTCGTCGCGCGGCGGCAGCACCCAGGTCTGGCGCATCGCCGTGAGCGGCGGCGAGGCCGAGCAGGTGACCCGGCTGCCGCTCGACGTCGGCGGCTTCAAGCTCTTCCCCGACGGGCGGCGCCTCGTCGTCACGCTCGACGTCTGGCCCGAGGCCAAGACCATCGCCGACAGCGTCAAGCGCGACGCGGCCGAGGCCAGGAACAAGGTGAAGGCGCGCGCGTACGACCAGCTCCTCTTCCGTCACTGGGATCAGTGGGAGGACGGCCGCCGCCAGCACCTGTTCGTGTGGACGCCGCCCGAGCTCGGCGGCAAGGCCGACGACGCGAAGGACCTGACGCCGGGTCTCACCACCGACGCGCCGACCAGGCCGTTCGGCGGCATGGAGGAAGTGGCGATCTCACCCGACGGCAAGACGCTGGCGTACGTGGCCCGCGTGGGCACGCGCGACCTCGCGTGGACCACCAACACGGACGTGTTCCTCGTCGAGACCAGCGGCCGTGGCAAGGCGGTGAACCTGACCGTGGCCAACAAGGCCTACGACTTCTCGCCCGCGTTCTCGCCCGACGGCAAGTCGATCGCGGTGACGTCGATGGCGCGCCCGGGCTACGAGGCCGACCGCCAGCGCGTCGTCGTCTACGACCTGCGCACGCGCAAGGCGAACACGCTGACCGAGGCGTGGGACCGCTCGGCGGGCGGCCTGACCTGGAGCAAGGACGGCAAGACGATCTACACGGCGGCCGACGACGTGGGCAACCACGCGCTCTTCGCCATCGACGCCGCCACCGGCAAGGTCACCACCGTCGTCGCCAAGGGCTACAACGCCGAGCCGCGCATCGCCGGCGATCGCGTGCTCTTCCTGCGCGACACGCTGAAGATGCCGGCCGAGCTCTTCACGGTCCGCCCCGACGGCAGCGACCTGCGCCAGGTGACGCACCTGAACGACGCGCGCGTGAAGGCGCTCACGTGGGGCGACTACGAGCAGTTCTCGTTCAAGGGTGACAAGGGCGACACCGTGTACGGCTACGTGATGAAGCCGGCGGGCTGGGTCGCGGGCAAGAAGTACCCGGTCGCGTTCCTCATCCACGGCGGCCCCCAGGGCAGCTTCGGCGATCACTTCCACTACCGGTGGAACCCGCAGACCTATGCGGGCCGCGGCTACGGCGTGGTGTTCATCGACTTCCACGGCTCGACCGGCTACGGCCAGGCCTTCACCGACGCGATCCGCAACGACTGGGGCGGCGCGCCGTACCGCGATCTGATGATGGGCCTCGACGCGGCGCTGGCGAAGTACCCGTGGCTCGACGGCAAGCGCATGGCCGCGCTGGGCGCGAGCTACGGCGGCTACATGATCAACTGGATCCACGGCCAGACCGATCGCTTCAAGGCGCTGGTCTGCCACGACGGCAACCTCGACGAGCGGCTCGCCTATTACGACACCGAGGAGCTCTGGTTCCCGGAGTGGGAGCACGGCGGCACGCCGTGGGACAACCCCGAGGGCTACACCAAGCACAACCCGATCGACTACGTGAAGAACTGGAAGACGCCGACGCTCGTGATCCACGGCGCCAACGACTTCCGCGTCGTCGACACCCAGGGCATGTCGACGTTCACCGCGCTCCAGCGCAAGGGCATCCCCAGCCGCTTCCTCCACTTCCCCGACGAGAACCACTGGGTGCTCAAGCCGCTCAACTCCAAGCGGTGGCACGAGGAGGTGCTGGCCTGGCTCGACAAGTACACGAAGTGATCGCGCGGGCCGCGCGGCACCGTCGGTCGGGGCCGTAGGAAAGCGCGGCGCTGTCGGATCCTGCCAGCCGCCGATGTGACGTGGCGCAACGAATTCGCGAGGATGGGCGTGGCATCCTGGGTGCAGAATGGTGACGGGAATGAGCTGCGTGCGCCTCCTGGTGGTGCTTCTCGCCACGTCCGTCGTCGCCGCCTGCGGCGCGGGCGGCGATGACGACGGCGGCCCCGATCCGTCGGAGGCCATCTACGAGCCGACCCACCTCCTCGAGGTCGACATCGAGGTGGCGCAGGCCGACTGGGACACGATGCGCTTCCAGACCCGCGGGCTGAGCGCGCTGTTCGGCAACTGTCTGGCCGAGCCGTTCCCCGATCCGTTCACCTACTTCCCCGGGGTGGTCCGGATCGACGGCCAGGTCGTCACCCAGGTCGGCGTGCGCAAGAAGGGCTTCCTCGGCTCGCTCGACACGACCAAGCCGAGCCTGAAGCTCAAGTTCGACGAGTTCGTGGTCGACCAGCGGTTCGCCGGCCTCAAGACGCTCACGCTCAACAACGCCAAGCAGGACCCGAGCTACATCAAGCAGTGCCTCACGTACCAGACGTTCGCGGCGGCGGGTGTGCCGGCGTCGCGCTGCAACTTCGCGCGCGTGCGCGTGAACGGCAACGACATGGGCCTCTACGTGAACGTCGAGGCGATCACCAAGCCGATGCTGCGCCGCCACTTCGCCGACGACGAGGGCAACCTGTACGAGGGCACGCTCTCCGACTTCCGCGATGGCTGGCTCGGCACGTTCGAGCTGAAGACCAACGAGATGCTGAACGACCGCAGTGATCTCGCCGCGCTGACGACCGCGCTCGAGGCGACCGACGCGCAGCTCCTGACCGCGCTCGATCCACACGTCGACGTCGACGGGTTCCTGACCTTCTGGGCGACCGAGACGCTGGTCGGTCACTGGGACGGCTACACCGGCAACGCCAACAACTTCTACGCCTATCACGACCCGGTCTCGGGCCGGTTCCAGTTCCTGCCCTGGGGCGTCGATGGCGTGCTCGAGGCGCGCGACAACCCGTTCGGCGGCGGCGGCAGCACGGCGGTGCAGGTGACGTCGATGTTGCCGCGGCGCCTCTACCAGCTGCCGGAGACGCGCGACCGCTACATCGCGCGACTGCGCGCCCTTCTCGACGACGTGTGGGACGTCGAGGCGATGTTCGCCGAGATCGATCGCATGGAGGAGCTCGTGCGCCCGGTCGTGCTCGTCGCCGATCGCGAGCAGTTCGCGACGGCGGTGAACGACGTGCGCGCCTTCGTGTCCGGGCGGCGCGCGGCGATCGAGGCCGACCTCGCCGGCGGCCCGCCGGCGGTCACCGCCCCCTTGCGCGACCCGCCGTGCTTCGACGAGATCGGCATGCTGAGCGGCTCGTTCTCGACCCGCTGGGGCACGACCGGCGCGCCCGATCCGTTCGCGACGGGCAGCGGCTCGGTGAGCGGCACCGTCAACGGCACGCCGCTATCGGTGACGCGCGTCGGCGGCACCGCGGGCATGGATCCCAACGCGAATCCGCCCCGGGCGCAGGTCGCGGTGATCGCCGCGCTCGCCGACGGCACGGCCGGCATCATCGTGTTCCAGATCGAGCCGTCGCGGATGGCGGCGAACACCGACCTGCCGATCGACCTCAGCACCGTGGTCGGCGTGGTCTACCACTTCACGCCGGCCACCAACGCGTTCGTGCTGGTGGGGCTGGTCGGGGACGGCACGCTGCGCATCGGCGAGTACAGCGCGACCGACGGGGCGACGGTCACGGGCAGCTTCAGCGGCACGCTCATCCAGTCGCCGTTCTGACCTGCGGGAAGCGGGCGCGCACGGCGGTGACGACGAGGTCGGCCGCCGTCTCGAGCGCGATCGTGCCGGTGTTGATCCACAGGTCGTAGCCGGTGGGATCGTCGATGTCCTTGCCGTAGAGGTCGTGCACGAAGGCGCGGCGATCCCGATCGGCCTCCTCGATCGTGGCCCGGGCGTCGTCGGCGGAGATGCCGTCGCGGTCGGCGAGCTCCTGGATGCGCTGGCCGAGCGGACAGACGACGCGCACGCGCAGGGCGTGGCCGGGGTCGATCATGTAGTTGAGGCCGCGCCCGACCAGGACGGCGCCGCCGCGCGCGACGAGATCGCGCACGACGAGCGTGAGCTCGCGGACGTAGTCGAGCTGGCTGACGCCGTGGACCGAGGGGATGATGCCGCTCACGGTCTCGGCCAGGATCGACGGGTGGTGCTCGTCGAAGCGCGCCAGCATCGAGGGATCGACACGGGCGTGGGCCGCGATCGCGCCGAGCAGCTCGCGGTTCCAGAAGGTGTAGCCCAGGCGGTCGGCGACGAGCTTGCCGACGGCCGCGCCCCGCGCACCGAACTCGCGCGACACCGTGACCACGGGCGGCGGCGTCGCCGGACGCTTCGTGACCCGCTGCCGCTCGGCCAACCACCGCTGCACTTGTGCGTCGACCATCGCGTCGACGCTCCGGGGTGCTCGCTCCATGAGACCTCCTCTCGGAGCGAGCGTACCTCCCGCCGGTCGATCAGCCCAGGAAGCCCCGGGCGATGTTCATGAGCTCGCTGTTGGCGGCGTGGGCCTTGCCGAAGGCCTCCTTCTCCGCCGCCGAGAGCTCGATCTCGTAGACCGCGACGGCGCCGGCCGCGGTCAGCTTGACCGGGACGCCGAGGAACGCGTCCTTGATGCCGAACTCGCCCTGGAGCTCGACCGAGCACGGCAGGATGCGGCCCTGGTCGCGCACGATCGCCTCGACCATGAGGCAGGTGCCGGCGCCGGGCGCGAGCCACGCCGAGGTGCCGATGAGGCCGGTCAGCGTCGCGCCGCCCTTCTTGGTGTTCTCGACGACCTCCTGCAGCTTCTCGGGCGACAGGAACTTCGAGGCCGGCACGTTGCCGATCATCGCGTTCGACACGATGGGCACCATGTCCTTGTCGGTGTGGGCGCCGAGCACCATCGCCTGGACGTCCTCGACCGACACGCCCGCGGCCATGCCGAGGTAGGTGCGGAAGCGCGCGCTGTCGAGCACGCCGGCCGAGCCGATTACGCGCTCGCGCGGGAAGCCGGTCACCTGCTTGGCGACGAACACCATCGCGTCGAGGGGGTTGGACACGACGATCAGGACGGCGTCGGGCGCGTGCTTCTTGATGTCCTGGCAGATGCCCTTGACGATGCCCGCGTTGATGTTGATGAGCTCCTCGCGCGACTGGCCGGGCTTGCGCGGCACGCCGGCGGTCATCACGACGACGTCGGCGCCGGCCATCGCCTCGGCCTTGTCGGTGGCGACGTAGCGGTGGCTGTTGAAGCCCTCCCACGGGCCGCACTGGGCGAGATCGAGCGCACGGCCCTCGGCCGGGCCCGGCTTGATGTCGATGAGCACGAGCTCACCGAGCTCCTTCTGCACGGCCCACTGGGCCACGGCCGCGCCGACGTTGCCGCCGGCACCGATGATTGCGATCTTCGGGCGCTTGATCATCCGGGGTTGATATCGCCGCGCACCGTCCAGATCAAGGGCGCTCCCGGTCGTAGAATGGGGTGATGCCGTCGACGTACGGGATCGAGACGCTGGCGGCGTGCCCGCTGTGCGCAGGACGTGCGCTCGCGGAGCTCCCGGCGCCGCGGCGCACGATCGGCGGACGCTTCGAGGGCGACGCGCGGCTGGGGCTCGCTCACTGCCGCCGGTGCCGGTTCGAGTTCGTGAGCCCGCGTCCCGACGCCGAGGCGCTGGCCGCGTTCTACGCGGCGCAGGACTACACCGCGCACGAGCCGATCGACGACGACGCCGCGGTCCGCCGCGCGCGCATCCAGCTCGACGCGATCGAGGAGGTGCTCGGCCCGGTGCGCGGCGCCAGCGTGCTCGACGTGGGCTGTGGCGGCGGCCAGCTCCTCGCCGCCGCGCGCGACCGCGGCGCCGTGCCCTGCGGCTTCGACGTCGCCGCCCACGCCCAGGTCGCCTGTCGCGCCCTCGGCATCGAGTGCGTGGCGCGTATCGGGGATCTCGGCCGCCGGACGTTCGACGGCGCGGTGATGAGCCACGTGCTCGAGCACGTCGGCGACGTCGGCGGCGTCCTGCGCCAGCTCGGCGAGCGCGTGCGCTGGCTGTGCGTCGAGGTTCCCAACGTCGCGTCGCTGCGGGCGCGGATGTCGACGTCGTTCACCCGTGGCCGCCTCGGCGCCGACGAGCGCCACCGCGCCTTCCCGATCCACCTCTCGTACTTCTCGCCGGACACGCTCGCGCGCGCGCTCACCGGCGCCGGCTTCGAGATCATCCTCCTGCGCACCGCGGGCGGCGGCACGGCGCACGCCAAGCGCCTCTTCCACCGGGCGCGCCTCGGCGAGAACCTCCTCGCCGTCGCCCGCGCCGGGCGGCGCTGAGGATTCCCGCGCGCGCCTCAGGGGTACGCGACGCAGACGATCTGGCCGTAGCAGCACTGCGCCGAGGTGCAGTCGGCGCCGCTCAGGCAATCGACGTAGTTCGGGTTGTTCAAGATCTCGTCGAGCGCCTTGGCGTAGTAGTCGATCGTGTCGGGGCAGGTGATGCCCCCCGTGGTCGGCGCATCGGTCTGCATCGATGCGTCGACGGTCGTCCCAGGCGCGTCGACGGTCGTCCCCGGTGCGTCGACGGCGAAGCCGCCGTCGCCGCCACCGCCGGACGGCGCGTCGAAGCGCGGCGGGTCGTCGTCGTCGCCGTGCCGCTCGAAGCCGCTGGCGCATGCGCACAGCGCGAGCAGGCCGGCCCCCAGTACCAGCGTGACTACCCTCATCTGTCGCAGAGTACGCCCGGCCGCAGGCCAGGATCCATAAGGTAAGATCGCCTCACCGATGGCTACCGGGAAGGGACTGGCCAGCGACATCGAGGCGTGGCTGGAGACGCTCGCCGTCGACTCGTCGCAAACCCTGCGACAAGAGCCGGGTTCCACCATCGTCCCAACCCAGGTTCGCTCCACCGGCGGCCGCAAGGCGATGGCGATGCTCGAGCAACTTTCGGGTCTCTCGCCCGGAGCCTCGGCGCAGCTCAAGACCGGCGTGACCATCGGCGAGGGTGGGATGGGCGTCATCCGCCTGGCCGAGCAGACCGCGCTCGGTCGCACGGTCGCGGTCAAGACGCTCAAGGGCGACAAGAAGGATCCCGACGCGGCGCTCGATCTCCTGCGCGAGGCGTGGGTCACCGGCGCGCTCGAGCACCCCAACATCGTGCCGGTGCACCACGTCGGACTCGACGACGACGGTAGCCCGGTCATCGTGCTCAAGCGCATCGAGGGCGTCTCGTGGCACGACGTGCTCGAGGACGCCGATCACGTGCGCGCGGCGTTCGGCGCCCACGATCTGCTCGAGTGGAACCTCGGCATCCTCCTCCAGGTGCTCAACGCGGTGCGCTTCGCGCACAGCCGCGGCATCGTGCACCGCGATCTCAAGCCGTCGAACGTGATGATCGGCGAGTTCGGTGAGGTCTACCTCCTCGACTGGGGCATCGCCGTCAGCCTGCGCGACGACGGCAGCGGGCGCCTGCCGCTGGCCAAGGACTGCGACGAGATGGCGGGCACGCCCTGCTACATGGCGCCGGAGATGCTCGGGCGTGACGGCTCGCCGCCGCTCTCGGAGCGCACCGACGTCTACCTCGCCGGCGCCGTGCTGTTCGAGGTCATCACCGGCGGACCGCCGCACCAGGGCAAGACCGCGCTCGAGGTGGTGACCAGCGTGATCGCGTCGCGGCCCGAGCTGCCGCCCGAGGCGCCGCCCGAGCTCGCGCGCATCTGCATGAAGGCGATGGCGGCGAGTCCCGGCGATCGCCACGCGTCGATCGACGAGCTGCGCCTGGAGATCGCGAGCTACCTCGAACACCGCGGCTCGGCGCGGCTCGCCGAGCTCGCCGGCGCGAAGCAGGTGGAGCTGCTCGCGCGGCTCGCGCTCCCCGCCGGCTCGCCGGGGCGCGAGCGCGAGGAGATCTATCGCCTCTACGGCGCGTGCAAGTTCGGCTTCCACGAGGCGCTGTCGGCGTGGCGCGACAACGACGAGGCGCGCGCCGGGCTGACCGCGGCCACGGTCGCCGTCGCCGAGTACGAGCTCGCCGGCGCCGATCCACGCGCCGCGGTCGGGCTCCTGAGCGAGCTCGACGCGCCGCCGCGGGAGCTGCTCGCGCGCGCCCGCGCCGCCGCCGCCGATCACGCCGCGCGCCAGGCCGAGCTCGACGCCATGCAGCGCGATCTCGACCACAAGATCGGGACGCGGACGCGCATGTTCCTCGTGCTCATCCTCGGCGTGGTCTTCACGCTCGCGCCGCTCGTCGGCGCGCTCGAGCCCGACCTGGTGCGCACGCGCACCCACGCCGAGCACATCACGTGGTCGATCGTGCTCCTGGCGTTCGCGGGCGGGCTCGCGCTGTGGGCGCGCGACTCGATGTTCAAGACCGTCATCAACCGTCGCCTGATGATGACGACGTTCCACCTGTTCGTCACCCAGGTCGCGCTGTGGATCGGGTGCTGGTACCTCGACGTGCCCGTCCCCACGGCGCAGGTGCTGATGATCCTCCTGTGGTTCGCCCTCGGCGGGATGATCTCGATCGCGATCGATCGCCGGATCGCGCCGAGCACGCTCGGCTACCTCGTCGCGTTCGTCGTCGCCGCGCGCTTTCCGCACCACGCGATGTTCGCGATGGCCGCCGCCAACGGCTTCTTCACGGTGAACGCGGCGTGGGTGTGGAAGCCGGCGCAGCTGCGCTGGACCCCCGAGGAGCGACGCGCGGTCGAGGAAGCCAAGATGGCACGTCGGTTGCTTCGCAAGCGCGCATGATTCGAGATCGCCGCTCGATGTGCCTGCCGATCCTGCTCGTCGCCGCCTGTACGGGGTCGGGCGACCCCGACGACACCGGGGGTGTGGACGCCGCCCCGGGGATCGACGCCGTGCCGCGGACGTGCACCGTCGTTTCGGACCTCGGGCAGCTGGGCGCGCGCGACGGGACGCCGATGGCGAGCGGCGCGGCCGGCAGCCGGATCCTCGCCGTGAGCATGACCGTCGCCAGCGACGCGTCGACGCGCGACGTGGTCTTCGTCCAGCTCAAGGGCGGCAAGGGCGCCTTCGCCGCCGGGGATCCGGTGCCCGGGACGTACCCGCTCACCGGCGCCGAGCTCGACTACAACACGTGCGGCGTGTGCGTGACGGTGATCGGCGATCTCGTCGCCGGCCAGGGCCCGACCCAGTTCTACTTCCAGCGCTCGGGCACGGTGACGATCACCTCGACCAGCGGATCGCTCACCGGCTCCCTCTCGAACGTCGAGTTCCTCGAGCTCGACCTCGCGAGCGAGGAGGTCATCCGCGACGGCTGCGAGACGCAGGTCGGCGGCCTGTCGTTCGACGAAGCCCTGCCGTAGCTGTACGTTCGGGCGCATGTCGCGCCTGACGTATGCCGAGCTCGCCGCCCCGCCCGCCGATCACTGGATCCACGAACGGATGCCGGAGTGGATGGTGGGCAGCGGGCCCCTGGGCCTCCTGTGGTGGCAGTGGGCCGCGCTCGCCGCGCTCGTCCCGATCAGCATCGCCGCCGGCGCGCTCCTCGGGCGGTTGGCGCGGTTCATCCTGGGACGCGTCGCGAAGCGGACCAGCGCCCGCTGGGATGACGCCCTGGTCGACGTCATCATGCCGCCCTTGCGCTGGGTGCTGTCGCTCCTCGCGTTCCGCGCGCTGCTCGAGGGGATCGCGCTCGACACGAGCGCGCGGGCGAACGCGGGCACGGCGATGCGCGCGCTGGTCTTCCTGTGCCTGTTCTGGACCGTGTTCCGCGGCCTCGATCGCGTGCAGCGCAGCGCGACGGCCGGCGAGTGGGCGAAGGAGCGGCCGGCCGCGCGCTCGCTCATGCCCATCGCGATGCGCGTCAGCAAGGTCGTCGTCACGATCATCGCGGTCATCTCGCTGCTCTCCTACCTCGGCTACCCGGTCGCCGGCCTCATCGCGGGTCTCGGCATCGGCGGCATCGCGATCGCCCTCGCCGGCCAGAAGACGGTCGAGAACCTGTTCGGCGCCTTCACGATCGGCATCGATCAGCCGTTCCGCGAGGGCGACTTCGTCAACGTCGACGGCGTGCTCGGCAACATCGAGGCGATCGGGCTGCGATCGACGCGCGTGCGCACGCTCGACCGCACGGTGGTCTCGATCCCCAACGCCCAGATGGCGGAGGCGCGCGTCGAGACGTTCGCCGAGCGCGACCGCATCCGGCTGCGCATCGTGATCGGCGTGGTCTACGAGACCACCGGCGCGCAGCTGGAGACGATCCTCGAGGGGATCCGGAAGGTCCTGAACGCGCACCCGCGGGTGCGGCGCGAGGAGAAGGACGACGTCCAGGTCCGGTTCATGGGCTTCGGCGCCTCGTCGCTCGACATCGAGGTGATCGCCTACTTCCTGACCACCGAGTTCTCCGAGTTCCGCATCCTGCGCGAGGAGGCGCTGCTCGACTTCATCCGCGTCGTCGAGGGCGCCGGCAGCTCGTTCGCGTTCCCCTCGCAGAGCGTCTACGTCAAGGAGCTGCCGGCGCGAGCGCGCGCGTGAAGAACCCGAGGCTGTCGTCGATGCGCTGGCCCCAGAAGGCGAAGTCGTGGTCGCCCGGGCCGAGGTACCACTCGTGCGCGACGCCGCGGGCGAGGAGCACGTCGTGCAGGTACTGGGCGCCGTTCTGGAGCAGCAGCCGGTCCTCGGTGCCGCAGTCGAGGTAGATCGCGAGCTCGCCGTCGTCGAGCTCCTTGGCCAGCCACGCGGGATCGTGCGCGCGCCAGTTGGCGACGTCCTTGCCGAAGATCGCGCGGATGTGCTCGCCGATGATGCCGACGCCGCGTCCCCAGGAGGTCACGTCCTCGAGCAGCACCACCTTGTCGGCGGCGTACGGGTGCGGTCCGACGTAGAGGAGCGCGTCGAGGCCCGAGTGCGACGCGGTCGCGGCGAAGAGGTCGGGGTGGCGCATCGCGAGCTGGAGCGCGCCGAAGCCGCCCATCGAGAGCCCGCCGATGCCGCGGGCGCGGCGCTCCGCGATGGTGCGGTAGGTCGCGTCGACGTGGCCGACGAGGTCGCGGGTGATGTAGTCGTCGTAGCGCGCGCTCGCGACGCAGTAGTCCTCGGCCCGCTGGTCGCGCGAGAAGGGGGGCTTCTTGCCGAGGCACGCCGCCTGATCCGCGGGCGTCACCGAGTTGACGTAGAAGCTGTCATCGCCGTCGGGCATGACCACGATCGCCTGCAGCCGCAGCTCGTCGGCGACGGCGTCGAGCTTGCCGCCGTCGACCCAGTTGGTCTCGTCGCCGCCGAGCCCGTGCAGCATGTAGACGACCGGGTAGCGGCGCGTGGTGAGCGCGTCGTAGCCGGCCGGCAGGTAGACCTTGTACTGCTTGGTGACGCCCAGCGCCGGCGACGCGAACGAGGCGTCGAGCACCTGGCCCGGCCCGTCGGGGACGACGGCGGAGGCCGGCGCGGCGCTGGCGGGTGCGCTGCCGCTCGCCGACGGCGGCGGCGGCGACGACGAACGACCGCACGCGGCGATGGCGAGGAGCGCGGCGAACCCGGCGAGAGCAGCGGCGAGGCGCGACATGCGCGCGACTCTACACCGACGTGCGGTCGGGGAGCTTGCGGTGACGCGCGTCGACCGCCGCGAGCCTCGCGACGCCGTCGGCGCCGCGATCGCCGGGCGCGGTGTCGAGCCACGCGGCGAGGATCTCCCGGGCCATGTCGTCGGAGAGCGTGCGGTTCGACAGGCACAGCACGTTGGCGTGGTTCCACACGCGGGCGGCGGCGGCGGCGCCGGGATCGGCGCAGAGCGCGGCACGCACACCGGCGACCTTGTTCGCCGCCATCGAGATGCCGGTGCCCGACCAGCAGAAGAAGATGCCCTCGTCGCACGCGCCCGACGCGACGGCCAGCGCCGCGGCCTCGGCGACGTCGGGCCACGCGTCCTCGGCGCCGGAGGCGACCGCGCCGAACGGCACGACCGTGTGGCCACGGTCGGCGAGGACGCGCTGGACGGTCGCGTGCACGGGGTACGGCTCGTCGGAGGCGACGGCGATGCGCATGCGATGAGTCTACGTCCTTCGACTCGGCCTCGCTCGCGCTCGGCTTCGCTCAGGACGAACGGGTCAGACCGGGCACCAGACCGCGGCGGGCAGGAGCGTGCTGACGCGCGCGGGCGCGCCGGTGATCGTGCCCTCGCCGAGGCGCACCTCGACCAGCAGATCGCGCAGCGCGGGCGCGCGCTCGAGGCCGGCGCGGAACCGCTCGGCGACGTCGACGGCGCGCGCGCGCGCCTGCTCCTCGTCGAGCTGGCGGCACAGGAGCGCGACCTCGTCGAGCGGCTCGCCCTGCTCGTCGAGCTCCCCGCGCTCCGCGACCGGCAGCGGGAACAGGAACGTCGGGCCGTCGCCGGGGCGGAGGACGACGAGGAACCCGTGGTCGCAGAACGCCGACACCGCGCGCGCCGCGACCTCGAACAGCGCCTCCATCGCGAGCGGGCCGGCGCCGAGATCGACGGCGCGCGCCGAGACCGTCACGGAGACGGCCGGCGTGCGCGGCGCCATCGGGCGATGCGGACGGCGCGCGTTGGCGCGCTCGAGCACCAGCTCGATCACGTGCTGCGCGAGCATCGGGCCGAGCGGCCCCGGCCGGCGGCGTTCGTCGAGCGTGAGCTCCTCGAGCGACTCGGGCAGGACCATGCGCTGTTCGAGTACCACGATCTCCGAGCCGTCGGAGCGGTCCATCTGCTCCGTGCTCTCGTCGATCGTCACGGACTCGGCGCGCACGACAGTGCGCAGATGCACGCGGCGTACCGCGGCTTACGCTCCATGGATCAGGCTGTTTCTGTTCAGGTTGCCAGCCATGCGATGCGTCACGGCCTCCGAAAGTAGGTTCACGATGGCGACCCGAGGCGCCACCTCCACGAACCCTGCTCACCGGGGTCAGACGCCGGCATGATTTGCCACCTTGCCCGGCGCGCCTCGCTCGAGCGCCGCGCGATGACGATCGGGGATCGGCAGCTTCACGTCCTGGTGCGGCGCGACGACCACGTAGACGGTCTCGGCGGTGACGAGCACCGCGTCCTCACCGTGGCGGCGGAACTGCGTCGCGAGCGTGAACGACGTCGTGCCGATCTTGACCGTGCGCACCTCGGCGACGAGCACGTCGTCGAAGCGCGCCGGCGCGCGCCACTCGACGAGCTGGCGCACGAGTCGCCAGTCGAGCCCGGTGGCGTCGGGATCCACCGCGCCGAAGAGCTCGCGCGTGTACTCGGTCGCGGCGATGTCGACGTAGTCGCCCCAGCGCGCGTTGAAGACGATCTGCTGCGGATCACACTCGGCGTACCGGACGCGGAAGATGAATCGGAACGGCTCGCTCACGTCGGCATCGTAGCCGCCCCGGTCTTCGTCGATCGGGGGAGGGGGCCCCAGCATGGGGCGCCGATCCCCGGTCCAACCACGGTTCGACGGCGCATCCCCTGGGATCCTCGCCAGGTCCCTGGCATGGGGGTTGCTGATACCCGTCCCGGAGGTCCCCATGTACCGCTACGGCGACGGCACTCCGTTCCCCTTCGAGGAGAACTTCATCGACATCGTCCGCGCCGCCGTCGACGCATGCGCGGGGATGTTCACCGCCGCCGCCCAGCTCGAGGCCCTGCGCGCCAAGGCGCGCGAGGCGAAGCGCGAGGCCGACGCGGAAGGCGCGAAGCTCGCGGCGCTCGAGCGCTCGATCGAGGGCGCGGTCGCGCTGTCGTCGCCGTCGGTCGCCAAGGACGCGTCGCTCGTGCAACAGACGGCGCTGCGCGCGCTCGAGGGCGCGCGCCACGCGATCACGCTGGCGCGCGGCGCGCTCGACAAGCGCACCGCCGCGGCGTCGGCCGAGCCGCGCGTCGATCGCGCGATGCAGAGCGCGTTCGCGTGCGCCGCGACGTTCTTCGACACGCACCAGCTCCCGCGCACGGCGTGGAGCTGGAGCTGGAAGGTCAACGTCGGTGGCAGCGCGATGGCCCACGCGAGCAAGTTCACCGTGAGCTTCGACCTCCCCGACGTGCCGTGGAACGGCCCCGCGAAGCTCGCGAGCCTCGTCCCGGGCATGGTGGTGCGGCTCCCGCACCGGCGCCTGCTCGGCAAGCCGGCGCCGCAGAAGATCCACCTCGATCGCGGCGCGCTGCTCGAGGTCGAGCGCGAGGGCGACGAGATCACGATGGTCGTGCGCGAGCACGCGAGCAAGAAGTCGGCGGGCTGGGGCATCCACCTCGACAGCCTCACGTCGACGGCGGCGACGGTCACGTTGCTCGACGAGGACGGCTCGCTCACCGGCGTCGAGATGGTGCTGGGCGGCGACGACGGCCTCGCGCTGGCGCGGCTGGCGGCGGCGGTCGTCGACGAGATGGAGCCGGCGCTCGCGCGCCGACGCACGCGCGATGTGACCATCGGCAAGTCGGCGCTGCGCGGGATGGTCGACCCGTCCGAGCCGGCGAAGGCGCTGCTCGACCTGCTCGCGCCGACGATCCGCACGATGTGCCAGAAGAGCCGCGTGCCCGGCGAGATCTCGCTCAAGCGCGACGTCGCCGACGGCCGGCGCGAGGAGCTGTTCGTGTCGCGCCAGTCGCTCGCGGCGAAGTACGCGACGCTCCCGCCCGAGTACCGGCAGCTGTTCGACGCCGCCGGCCTCGGCCGCGACGCGGCCTCGATCGACGACGAGGAGACGCAGACCGACCGGCGTCACCCCGATCACGGCGGGCACCGGGCGGTGCCTCCGCCCCCTCCCCCGATGCGCGCGGCGCCCAACGCCAAGACGCTGATGGCCAGCTGACCGACGCTCGCTGGCACCTCGCTTGCTTCGTACGCAGCGCATGGCGATCTCCGTCCCCGATGCAAGTGGCGTCCTGGTCCGTCCCCCGCAGCGTAACGGCGCCCGGGGTGGGTCGCGGGGCGAGTCGCGCGCCGACCTCCGTCCGAAGACGCAGCGAGGCAAGAAGCTGGCGATGATCGTGATCGGCGCGGCCGTCGCCGTCGGGATCGCCGGCGGGGTCGGCGCGTACCTGACCGCGGGCGGCGACGGACCGTCGCCGTCGCCGGCGGCGCAGGTCATCCCGGCGGTCGAGGCCGAGCGGCAGAAGCTCGAGCGCGAGCTGACGGAGACGAAGGAGGCGCTCGCCGCCGAGAAGCAGCAGGCCGACGAGCTGCGCGCCGAGAAGGCCAAGATCGCGGCCAAGGCCGCCGAGACCGCCAAGGAGCGCGAGAAGCTCGCGGCCGTGGTCGGCGCGCAGGGCGCGGTCTCGCAGTCGGGCGAGGAGATCTCGCTCGAGCTGGTCGACAAGGTGCTGTTCCGCGTCGGCGAGGCGGAGCTGACGCCCCGAGGCAAGGACGTGCTCACGCGCGTGGGCGCGGCGCTGAACGACGTGCCCGACAAGCAGATCTGGGTGCAGGGGCACACCGACACGACGCCGATCCGCGTGGAGAAGGGCGTGGTACCGAAGTTCGCCACCAACTGGGAGCTGTCGAGCGCGCGCGCGCTCACGGTCGTGCACTACCTGCAGAACGAGGCGAAGGTCGATCCGAAGCGGCTCGCGGCGGTCGCGTTCGGCCAGTACCGCCCGGCGTCGCGCAACAAGGCCAAGAACCGGCGCATCGAGATCGTGCTGTACCCGAAGCACCAGCTCGTGAAGTGACCGTTCACCCCGAGCGAGGCGGCGCGCCAGCGCCGGCGAGTCGAAGGGTCACGCTCACGCCGCGAGGATCTCGGCCGCGGCACGCTCGGCCGCGTCGATCGCGCCCTCCATGAAGCCCGGCCAGCGGTGCGCGGCCTCGGTGCCCGCGA
>ERZ761602.3457-NODE-3457-length-22287-cov-9.372841_pt1 | contig 22287 bp, 19 predicted proteins | sample MGYA00512165_ERZ761602 | MGnify/ENA primary metagenome ERZ761602 (study PRJEB28899, sample SAMN02445085) | bioreactor sludge metagenome | biome: EBPR sludge; isolation source: Thorneside wastewater treatment plant | place: Australia: Brisbane, Thorneside...
AACGACTTGCCCTCCCCCCAACCCCCTCCCGCCGGGAGGGGGAGTGAACGGTTACTGAACGGCTACCAAACAGATTGCTGGATGGCGCGGAATCATCCGTGCGGTCCGCGCCATCGGTGGCAATCCGTGATTCAGACATCGATGAAGATCAGGATGCGATCACGGGAAAACTTGCGGCAGGGGGAATTTTGCCAGCGAAATAGAATGGATAGCGGCATTTTTATAACCTGTCAGCACTTGTGCGATTGTTACCCAGCTTGCGGGAGTCTCACTGGATGAAGTTCTGGAAACGCCGGCGTTCCCCTGATTCCCCACCCCCTCCCAAACGACCTGAGGAACCGTTGACCCGTGCGGCGTTGACCTGGCTGCTGGCCGCGCTGGCGCTGGGGGTCGCGCCCCAAGCCACCGAATTGTCGGTCTGGTTGACCGTCCTGTTCGCCGCGCTGGTGGGCTGGCGTGGCCTGATCGTGCTCCGGAACTGGGCGCTGCCGCCGCGCTGGCTGCTGTTGCTGGTGGCCGTGCTGGCCGGGGCCGGGGTGATCGTCGACCACCGGACCCTGTTTGGCCGCGACGCCGGGGTGGCGTTGCTGACCGCGATGACCGCCTGCAAGCTGCTGGAATCACGGGGATTGCGCGACGGCGCGGTGCTGGTGTTCCTGGGCTATCTGCTGGTGATGAGCAACCTGCTCTACAGCCAGGACATTCCGCAGGTGACCTACCTGCTGGCGGTGATCCTCGTGATGTTGACCGCGCAGGTGCTCATCCATCGCCAGCACGCGGGTTTGACCGCGCTCGCCCCGCTGCGGCTGACGGTAAAGATGGCGTTGCTGGCGATTCCGGTGATGCTGATCCTGTTCGTGCTGTTTCCCCGCATTCCCGGCCCGCTATGGGGTCTGCCCAAGGACGCCTACAAGGGCCGCACCGGACTGTCCGAGCAGATGGCGCCCGGCAGCGTCAGCGATCTGAGCCAGTCTGGCGAGGTGGCGTTCCGGGTCCGGTTCGTCGACGCCATTCCGCCACCGAACCAGCGCTACTGGCGCGGACTGGTGCTGTGGCATTTCGATGGCCGGCGCTGGACCCGGCCCGAGGAACCGCCCCTCAATACCCCCATGCCCTTTACTGCGGAAGGCGCGGCGGTGGACTATGCGGTCGTGCTGGAACCGAGCAACCGAATCTGGCTGTTCGCGCTGGACCTGCCCGCCCGCCTGCCGCCGCACGCCAGGATGACGGCCTCGTTTCAATTGCTGCGCGATCAGCCGGTCAACGAGGTGTACCGTTACGAAATGCGGTCGTATCCGGCTTATCGAACCGGGGAATTGACAGCGATGGAGCGCAGCCGTGGCTTGCAATTGCCGCCACGCGGCAACCCGCGCGCCCGGGCCCTGGTGGCGGACTGGCGCCAGCGCGATCTCCAGCCCGAGGCGCTGGTGCGGTCCGCCCTGAGCCTGTTTCGGGAACAGCCGTTCTATTACACCCTGACTCCGCCGCTGCTGGGCGGCGAGATCGTGGACGATTTTCTGTTCCGTACCCGGCAGGGTTTTTGCGAACACTACGCCGGCGCCTTCGTGTTCCTGATGCGGGCGGGGGGCGTGCCGGCGCGGGTGGTGCTGGGCTATCAGGGCGGAGAAATGAACACCCTGGGTGGCTATCTGATGGTCCGCCAGTCCGACGCGCACGCCTGGGCCGAGGTTTGGCTGGAAGGGCGCGGCTGGGTGCGGGTGGACCCGACCGGCGCGGTCGCCCCCAACCGGGTCCAGCAGGGACTTTACGCCGCCTTGTCCGATGCGGGCCTCCTGCCGTTTCTGGCGCGGCGCGGCGGTGACAGTGAATGGCTGCGCCAACTGGTGCTGGGCTGGGATATTCTGAACAATTCCTGGAACGAATGGGTGCTGGCCTATGGTCCCGAGCGCCAGAAGGAATTTCTGTCCGGGCTGGGCTTCGGGTCGGCGAACTGGACCGGGATGACGGTGGCGATGCTGATTGCGCTGGGCGGGTTCGGCGCGCTGTACGCCGGCTGGCGCTGGCGGAGCCGGCTGGCCCGCGATCCGGTGGCGCGCGCCTGGCAACGGTTCTGCGCTCGATTGGCCCGGCGCGGGCTGGCGCGCGGCGCGACCGAGGGACCGCTGGATTTCGCCGGGCGGGTGGCCGCTGGCCGACCGGAGCTGGCGGTGGCGGTTTGGGAGATCGCGCGCCTGTACGCGGCGCTGCGCTACGGCCCGGTCGCGCCGCCCGATCAAGTGCGCCAGTTGCGGCGGTTGGCGCGACGGTTTCGGGCTTGAATCCATCCATCGCGCAAGCTGCGCGGAGTTAAGTTGGAGGCGGTGCGAAAACGCTGCTGGAATCACAAGGAACCATGCATGACCAGACGATATTTTTTGGCGCTGAGCGGAGCGATTGCCGTTTTTGTTCTACTGGGTATTTTGGGGAGCAAGTATTATCCCAAGCTGAACGAGTGGTTACGTCACGCGCCGACCCGCGCCATCGTGTTGAACGCCGATCCCGCGTGTAACCCCGTGGGCGTGCTTTGCACGGCCAGTGGTGGGGCGTTGACCGCAGCGATTGGACTGGGAGACAGCGTGCAACCCCTGGTGGCGTTTCCCGTGCAGGTCAGGCTAAGTGGAGAGGAAGCAACCAGGATCAAGAAAATCACGGTCAACTTCACCATGTCGAACATGGATATGGGATTTAACCAATTTACTCTCGCCCAAGGGAAGGATAAGACGTGGCAAGGACAGGCGATCTTGCCGATGTGCTCGATGGGGCGCCGGGAATGGCGGGTGGCGGTCGAGATGGTGAGCGATGTACTTTATCGGGCGGAATTCAATTTGCTGACCGGCTCCTGAATGATTGATGTACCTTATTTTTATCTGTTTGATAGACAGTTAGTTATTTTTTGATCGATGGTACCCGCGAATTTTCCGAAAATCGGACACCATGGTTTCCGGCTTGTGGGGGGGCGTGAAGATGGCGTGCAGATGGGCGTGGGGGTCGATCAAGATCACCGTGGAAGAGTGATCGATGCTGTAATTGGCTTTATTCTCCGAATCGGGTGCGCGCATGTAAATGACGCCAAACTGCCGCGCCAGCTTGTTCAGTTCCTCCGGCGCGCCGGTGGCACCCGTGAATTTCGGATTGAAATAGCGGGTGTATTCTCCGAGTCGCTGCGGCGTATCCCGTTCGGGGTCCACCGAAATCAGCATGTAGGCGGTGTCTCCGTCCAAATTATCCCGCGCAAGCTGTCGCTGTACCTTGGCGAGTTCGACCAGCGTCAGGGGACATACGTCCGGGCAATAGGTATAGCCGAAGTACAGAAAGGTCCACTTGCCCAAGAACCGGTCGCGGTGGAAAGGCTGGCCGGTTTGGTCGCTCAAGGTAAAATCTTCGATGGCCTTGGGTTCGGGAAGGAAAATACCGGAGATGGTGGGCGACTCGACCGAGGGACGAATCAGTCGTTGACCCAGCCAGAGCCCCAGACTCAGAGCCAACGCACTGGCCAGGATCAGGATGATGAGTTTTCCGCGCGTCATGATGCGACCTGCTGGTCGAGGGGGCTGGAGCCGGTGTTTCCAACCCCGGCGCCGAAAATTACGTCATTGCGCCTTGTGATCCGGGTGATGCGATTGCTGGGCGCTGTCTTCTGACTCCATTTTACGCACTTTCACCTCGACGGGTATCTCGCCGGCCTTCTCGAAGCGCAGGCGCAGAGGAAAATTCTCGCCCGCCATCAGAGGCTTTTTAAGTCCGATCAACATGATGTGCAAGCCGCCGGGCCTGAGCACGGCGGGTTCGCCGGGATTGACCTCGATGGCTTTGATCGGGCGCATTTTCATCACCCCGTCCTCCATCAGGTGAGTGTGCAACTCGACGGTGGCCGAAACCTCGCCGGACGCGCCGACCAGGCGGTCCGCTTCCTTGCCGGTGTTGACGAGAGTCATGTAGGCGGCGCCGTTGGTGACGGTGGGCGGGCTTTCGCGCGCCCAGGGTTTGTCGACCTTGATCGTGGCGGTATCGGCGGCGAAAGCGGGGGCGCTCAGGGCGAGCAACAGGCTCAGCGCGGGCAACTTGATATTCATGGATCGGGAAATCTCCGAAGGTTGGGAGGGTGGCCCAATCGGGCGGTTCATATCTTGATCGTAACGGATGAAACTGGGAAGGGTCGATTGCTGGCTGAGAAGCAAAAGGATGCGGCGAAGCAGATGGCGCTTCGGATTATCCAGCCGGCGTGACTTGCTGAAAACGGCGGGGGGTGCGACAAATTGCCGCACCCGGCGGAATCGGGCCAATCGTTACAATGGAACCCGCCTCCGGCCAGCGGGCATAATTTCCGCCCATCCATCAGGGATGGCGAGGCGCGCGGTGACGACTTTCGTTCGTTGGCGTCCTTGAAACCGTGGCCTATTGCCACACCGATCCAGCGGGCGAGAGTCGCTAACCTATTGTCGTCGCGCCCGAAGCGGCGGTGACCGAATCGGAGTTTGCTGGATGGATGACTTGCGACGTTTGTTGCTGCTCCGCTTGCTGGTGGTGTCGGGGCCGTGCGTGATGTTGCTCTGGCTGCGCTTTGGCCTGACCCCCCCGCAGCCGCTGCCGCTGTGGGCGGTCACCACGTTCCTGGGGCTGATGGCGCTGGCGTTCGCCGCTTTGCGCCTGCGGGTGCGGTGGGCGGCCCCAGTGGTGGCTTGGGAGATGTTCGCGTATTTACAGCTCGACGTGCTGGCTCTGACCGTACTGCTGTTCTTCAGCGGCGGCGCCAGCAATCCCTTCGTTTCGCTGTTGCTCCTGCCCCTGATCATCACCGCCGCGTTGCTGCCGGCCGGCTGCGTCTGGGCGATGGCGGGAGTGACGGTGGCGGTTTACACGGGGCTGATGTTCCATTACCTGCCGCTGCCGGGGATGCTCAGTGGCCACGGCCCCGGTTTTCACGCCCATCTGTGGGGCATGTGGCTGGTGTTCGTCATCAGCGCCCTGTTGATCGCCGGTTTCGTGGCGCGGTTGGCGGCGGCATTGCGCCAACGGGACCGGCAGGTCGCGCAATTGCGCGAGAAAGCGTTGCGTGACGAGCAGATCCTGGCTTTGGGCATGTTCGCGGCCGGCGCGGCCCACGAGCTGAGCACTCCGCTGTCGACCATCGCCGTGTTGGCCCGGGAACTGGAACGCGAGCACGGCGCGGATCCGCTGCTGCGCGCCGACTTGCGCACCCTGCGCCAGCAGGTGGAAACGTGCAAATCCATCCTCGGCGATTTGCTCCGCGGCGCCGATCTGGCGGCCGACCGCGAGGCGGCGCAGCCGCTGGACGTGGTGTTGGAATGCATGCGCAGCCGCTGGCAACTGCTCCGTCCCTGGGTGCCGCTGCGGGTCAACTGCGCGGGACCGTTGCCGCCGCCGGCCGTGACGGCGCCGCAGACCATCGGCCAGACCTTGATCAGCCTGCTCAACAACGCGGCCGATGTCTGTCCCGATGGCGTGGACCTGGTGGGTCGCTGGGACGCGCGCCGGGTGGTCATCGAGATTCGCGATCGGGGACCGGGCTTGTCGGCGGAGGTGGCGGAACGCGCTGGCGAAGCCTTCTTTTCCACCAAGAACGGCGGTACGGGCATCGGGCTGCTGCTGGCGAACGCCGCGCTGGAGCGGCTGGGTGGACGGGTCAGCCTCTCGCACGATCCCCAGGGAGGGACCTGCACGCGCATCGATTTGCCGGCGCGGGCCGAAGTCGCATGATGGATTCGGCCGAGTGTTCCAGCCTGTTGCTGGTGGACGACGACACGACGTTCTGCCGGGTGCTGGGGCTCGCTTTGAACCGGCGCGGTTTCGCCGTGATCACCGCGCATGGCAGCGCGGAGGCTTTGGAGCGCGCGCGAGTCGAGCCACCGGAATACGCCGTGGTGGATCTCAATCTGGCCGGCGATTCGGGACTGAGCCTGATTCCGGACCTGCTGGCGCTCGATCCCGCCACCCGCATCGTGGTCCTGACCGGCTACGCCAGCATCGCCACGGCGGTGGAAGCCATCAAACTCGGCGCGGTGAATTATCTGGCCAAGCCGGCCGATGCCGACCAGGTGCTGGCGGCTTTCGCCGCCAGTGGGGGAGATTCCGGCGTGCCGGTCAGCGCCCGCCCCCTGAGCGTGAATCGTCTGGAATGGGAGCATATTCAGCGGGTGTTGCGCGACAACGACGGCAACATTTCCGCCACCGCGCGGCAATTGGGCATGCACCGCCGCACCTTGCAGCGCAAATTGGCCAAGCGGCCGGTTCGGTCCTAGCTTTCCCGCTGACGAAACAGTGCGCTCTTCGGAAAAACACCGATGGAATCATTGGCTATTCTTCCTTGGCACTCCAAATAGCGTTTGGAATCGTGGAAGTATGGACCCGAAAGCTGATGTGCTTGGCCCCATCAAGATCAAGCTTTGCGAGCGGTTGGTCTCGGATTGGCCACTCCTGGCCGACTACTTCGGCATCGAACCCGCCGAGCGCGCTCGCTTCGACAAAGGCTGGGAACCGCAACGGGTGTGGGAGTGGTTGGACGATCGGGGCAAACTCGCCAGGCGGGCGTCGAACTCGGCGAAGCTGATTGCGCCGTCGCAGTAGGCGGCCCAGCGGGCGCGCAAGCGCCGGGTGAAATCGCGCACGTTGCGGGCCTTGACCCGCCGGTGGGTGGGATAGACGACGAAGCCGAGCCAGGGAATGCCGATTGCGACCGGGGTCACCTGCGCCGCGCCGGCGTGGACTGTCAGCCGCAACCGGGCCAGCCGGTCGACGATGGCCTGTTTCCAGCTCCACAACTCCCGCTTGCTGCCGCCGAACAACGCGAAATCATCGACGTAGCGCACGTAGGCCGGGCAAGCATTGATTCCCCCCTTTGTAAAAGGGGGGTAAGGGGGGATTTCTTGCGGCGCTGGCGCATCAGTGATGATTCCCCCCTTTGCAAAAGGGGGGTGAGGGGGGATTTCCTTACGAACACCCCTCGCCGATTTCCTTGGCCATCGCCCGATAGATTGCCTCCATCACGCCGTCAAGCTCTTGCAATACTTGGCGATTATCAAAACGCAACACGCGCAATCCCTGGCCTTCCAGGAAAGCGGTACGCCGACGGTCATGATCGATCTGCGCCGGTTCCAAGTGCTGCGAACCATCCACTTCCACCACAAGATTCGCTTTGGGCGCATAGAAATCGGCAATGTAATCGCCGATGGGTTTCTGTCGGTAGAATTGCACGCCTAGCACTTGCTTACGACGCAACCTCGACCACAGACGTTGTTCACAATCCGTCATCCCGGAACGCAAGGCGCGAGCATTATCTTTGAGTTTGGGGTTGTATTTCAGCATGTTGGGTGTTTCGCATGCTCGGAAATTCCCCCTCGCCCCCCTTTTTCAAAGGGGGGAAATACGCTTCTGCGACTCCCTTTGAAAAATCCCCCCTCGCCCCCCTTTTTCAAAGGGGGGAAGGCGCTACACGGCAATCAGTGACCAGCGTCTCAGATGGGGGACGCCCGCGCCAGCCGAAAACCGAGGTCGGTGAAGCGGAAGCTAGACGCGCCAAAGTAACGGGAGGGGGCGCGCGCGTAGGTCAGGCCGTAGCCCCAGGCACCACCGCGCACCACCCGGCGAGCGTTACCCACCGGGGCCACATTTCGGGGATCGTCGTATTCGTTCAGACACCATTCCCATACGTTGCCGCTCAGGTCCAAGGAGCCCACGGGGGAAATTCCGTGTGGGTACAGGCCCACCGCCGTGGAGCGGCTCAGTTCGCTTTCGTAGGTGTTAGCACAGTTTCCATTCCATTTCGACCCCCAGGGATAGTCATTCGCCGGATTGCCGCCGGTGGCCGCCTGCTGCCATTCCCACTCGGTGGGCAAGCGTACCTCATAGCCCAGCCTGGCGCTCAGCCAGCGGCAAAATGCCACGGCTTCCAGCCAAGCGACGTTTTCGGCTGGATGGTTGTCGTACCGTTGGAATTGCCGGCCCGGTTTCTCGGGTAGCTGATCCACCCAAAGACCCTGCCACCACTCTGCATTGTGATAGCCGTCCTCCGCGTCCAGGAAAGCGCGGTACTGGCGGTAGGTCACCGGGTACTTGGCGATCTGGAAGGGTTCGATCGTGAAGGCGCCGGCATTCCCTTCCAGCGTCACTTCACCGCCCGGCACCTCGCGCCAAACGATGTCCGGCAAACCGTCGGCGCGCAATCCCACGCCCGGACGAGGATCGCCGAGCAACGCTAGGCGCACGCCGATGATGGCGCGCTGCTCGTGCGAGATGGCCGGCTCGTCCAGCGCGGCCAGCATTTGATCGCGGTCGAGAGGACCGAGGAAGGCTTGCTCTTCCAAGGTGAAGTCGTCTGGTTGCTTGCGCCGCTTCACCATGGCGACGACTTCGACAATCCGCTCGCTAGACCATAGATATTCGGATTTACGGTTGTGGACCAGCCAATCTTCCGTTGCCTGAGCGATCCGTCGCCTCAATCGAAAATCGTCCAACCTGACCTCAATCCAGTTCTGCAATTGTGGCCAGTGGCTGAGCAAAGCCTCGTGCGCCACTTCCACGGTCGGATGTTGGCCCACCTGATCGAAGACCAGCAAACGGGCGTCCGGGCTGGAATAAGCTTGGATGAGTCGTGTTGCCGCTGACCCGCTCATGGATTCCCAGCCAGCCCTTTTGCGGGTGACCACACCTTGTTCGTCCACCTTGACGAGCTTCCAAAATACGTCCTCGAACGCGGCTTGAGCATCGGCATCCAACGAGGTGAAAATCGCTTCCGCCCGTTGGCTAATCGCGCCTTGCACTCGACCGAAACGCTCGTAGGCATCCTTCGTCAGCGTCCCGTCCGGCCGCCGTGCCCGGTACAGTTCCGCCAAGGCGAAGGCCAGCAACGCCAGGACGCCCGGTCCCTGGCCCGTATCCTCCAACAACTGCCACGGCAGGCTGTCCTCGAATCGCAGCCCGGCCAACGCTGCCGGTCCGGTGATCATCTCCAGCAATGCCGGCAACTTCGGCGCCGCCAGCGGATAGGAACCCACTCGCAACAGGGATTCGAGACCGATATCGATACACTGCGGATAGAAATCGGCGCGCACGGTCAAGATCGTCCGAACGCGCGGGCTTTCCACCGCTTTGATCAGCAGGGCGACGAAGCGCTGTTTGTGCTCATCCGCGACCAACGTGAATAATTCCTCGAACTGGTCGACGAACAGCAAAAGTTCTGCTGTCGCCGAGTGGCTTTTCAGGATCAGTCGGACCAGTTCGGCTATCTCTCCTCGGGCACGCAAGCGGTCGGCGATGGCGCGGCCGCTTAAGCCGTGCTGCTCCAATCGCGGTTCCAATCGGGCAGCCAGTGCCAGAAACGGATCGTTGCCCAGTCCGCCGGGGGTAAACCGGACAGGAACCCACCCGTCGGGCAGGCGCGGAATGACACCAGCCATCACCAGCGACGATTTGCCGGAGCCGGACGCGCCCACCACGGCGATAAACCGTTGAAGGGGATCGGCCAGCCGTTTGAGAAGTTCTCGAATTTCTTCGCCCCGACCGAAAAAGATGGCGGTTTCCTTATCGGAGAAATGCCGCAGGCCGGGATAGGGCGAACCAGACCAGGCGGATTGCGGCGGCGGCGCGGCGGGAAGTGGGGATGGTTCCAGCACCTGGACCACGATACCCTCGCGGCCGATGTAGCGGAGCGCCTCGGGTAATTCGCCGAGTCGATCTTGTTCTTTCAGCCAAGCCACGATACCGTCGCATTCCCGACCCGGCGCGAACCCGTTGCAACGCTCCCAAGGGATGTCGAAATAGAGCGCCAAATCCGGCCAGTCCTCGCCCAGCCGCTTGCGCAATTGGAGAATGGTTTTCCCGGTAAGAACTCGCATGAGTCTATTCCTTATGGCGCTGGGTTCAACAGCTTCTTCAAGAGCTTGACCAAGTCCGGTCGGTCAATCCCGGTCAGCCCTTCCGGAATTGGTCCATCTGGTCGCGCTCTTCCAGCCAGACCAGAATGTCCTGGCACTCCCGGCCCGGTGTGAACCCCCGCTGCCGATCCGGCGGAATGCCGAAATAAACGGCCAGATTCACCCAATCCTCGCCCAGCCGCTGGCACAACTTGATCCGAGCCGGGCCGGGCAGCGATTTCGGGAGCGTCGAGTCGGCTTTAACACCCCCAACCTTGTCCGTTGACCGTCGCACCCACTCGACCCGCTCCCGCAACCCCTCGCGAATCTCCAGAAACAACCGCTTGCGGCGGCCGGGTTCGGTGTAATCCTCCTCGGCGGTCCGGTCGCCGCCGGGCAGAAACTGGCGGCTGCTCAACCAAGCATGCCGCCGCCAGTCGCAGGCGGACAGGATGACCGGAAACAGATGGGTTTGCCGGGCGAGGCAACGTTCGATTTCGACGTTCTGGCAATAAGGCGAATCCAGAAAGGCTTGGCTGACCAACACCAGAGCAATGTGCGCATCCTGAAGGTTGGCCTTGATCACCTCGTCCCAAAGTTCGCCGGGGCGGATGCGGCGGTCGGTCCAAAATTCGACGCCGTCTTTTTCCAGCCCCTGTAAAAAGCCGTGCAGGGAGTTCTTGTCGAGATACTCGGCATCCTGGTGGCTGTAGCTGACGAAGACCTTGACGATGTCGCTCATGGGCTGGTTCCTTGATGAAAATATTTCCAGCGCTTTCGGTGTGGCCCCACCGGCTGAGCCCGCCGCGAACGAATCAGTAAGCGAGCATGGATTCCACGCGCGTTCGCGGCATCGCTGGATAGTGAGAAATTGTTACAGATTTTTTCCCTGAAGCGAATCGCCGTCATAACCACTTCTTAAAATGAAGGCCATTCTGGTCCAGGAGTTCGGGTGACCACCTATCGGAACTGGCCGATCGGGTCGACAAGGATTGCTTGACGCCCACCGGACCGAGCGGGAGGAACACGGCCTATCAAGTACAGTGGCCGGATTGATGGAGAAATTGACGCGACTCCTGGAATAATTTCCCGCGCGGCGTGTTTACCCCGGTGAAGGCCATCACCATGGCCCGATGACCACGACCCGATCCATGCGAGGGGAAAACGCCATGCCTCATCCGACTCGTTTCACTTTGGTGCCCGTACTGTTACTCGCCGCCGGCGCGGCCTTGGCCGGTCCCGCCGGCGACAACGCCCAGGCCCACTTCCGCGCCATCGCCGGTGGCCAAGTGGAAAATGTGTTGAGTCAGTACGCCGACACCGCCACCCTGGAATGGGTCGGCGGGCCGCTGGATGGTCGCTATGTCGGCAAGACCGCGCTGGGCGAGGTGTGGGGCAAGTTCGCCAAGGCGCAGGGCGAACTCACATTCAAAGTCTCCAACGTTCAGGAGAGCGCCAATCCCAAGGGCGCGACCGTGACCGCCAACGTGGTGTTCAGCGGCAAGAACGACATCAAGGTCCGCTACGTGCTGGTCTATCGCGACGGCAAGATCGTCGGCGAAGTCTGGCAGATCGATCCGAATCTGGCCGGTTGAAGGGGAGGGGACCGTCATGGGCAAGAACGTGGGCGGTATCGATCCGTGGTGGGATCGATCCTGCTGGCGCTGGTTTTCGTCGGACCCCAGACGCCGTGGGGCTGGATCGGACTGGTGCCCTTGCTGACCGGTCTGATCCGTTGGTGTCCGTTGTATACGGTGCTGGGTTTCAACGCCTGCCCGGTCGGCGGCAAGGCCACCTGACGCAGTCGGATTGCTGCTGTTCGGCGGCACGCTGGGCTGGTTCGCCCACGAGCACGCGCGGCGACCGCTCGTCGCCGACCGAGCCTTCGTGCGCCAGGCGCTGGCGGCGCATGTGGTTTATGTGCCCGAGGTCCGCCATCCGGTGGAAGTGGACGCTGGCCAGCAGCAGCACTTGGTCGCGTGGCTGTCCAAGCAGTTCGGCGCCACGATCCTGGCGCCGGCGTTGGAGGAGCTGGGTTTTCAGTTGCTGGGCGGACGCTTGCTGCCGGCCGACGACAAGCCGGCGGCGCAGTTCATGTATCAGGACGCCGGTGGCCGACGCCTGACCCTGTACGCGCGGCGGGGGCTGGACGGCAACCGCGAAACCGCTTTTCGGTTCGCCGAGCAGGATGGAGTCGGCGCCTCTACTGGGTGGACGGCGATCTCGCCTACGCCCTCATCGGCGATGTGGACCGGCCGGCGCTGGATCGGGCCGCGCACGCGGTTTACCGGCAACTGAATCCCTGAGGTTGCGTCCAGCTTTGGCGTGGTGGCGCTCCCGCTGTTGCCCGAAGGACCGCCATTGATCGGAGTCGTTGCCGAACATCGTGCGACAATTCGGCGCGTTGGGGGGTGGAAACGACGGGCGATGTGGGGAATGATGTTCGGATCGTTCCGAACCAACCGGCACGCTGATCCTCCAAGCCGTCTTCGACTCCCTCATCGAAAAGGTTGCCCGCATGTCGACCATGACCCCCAAGACCACCCGCCTCGTGGACTACGCGCCGCCCCCTTACCGCATTCCGGAAGTGACCTTGCGGTTCGAACTGGGCGAAGACTTCACCACGGTGCATTCCCGGTTGCGGGTCGTCCGCGCCAACGGCACGCCCGCCGGGACCGCGCTGGCGCTGGATGGCCAGCATCTGGAACTGGTCGCGCTGGAACTGGACGGCGCCCCGCTCGCCGCCGACCGTTACCAAGTCGACGCCGACCGTCTGACCCTGCTCGATCCACCCGCCGAGTTCGAATTGGCGGTGGTCACCCGCATTCGGCCCCAGGACAACACAGCCCTCCAGGGCCTCTACCAGTCCAGCGGTAATTTCTGCACCCAATGCGAAGCGGAAGGTTTCCGTCGCATCACCTACTTTCTCGACCGGCCCGACGTGATGGCGGTGTTCACCACTACCCTGGTCGCCGACCGGGCCCGCTATCCGGTACTGTTGTCCAACGGCAATCCGGTCGCCAGCGGCCAACTGGACGATGGCCGGCACTGGACGACCTGGCATGATCCGTTTCCCAAACCCTCGTATCTGTTCGCCGTGGTGGCCGGCCATCTGAAACACATCGAGGACCACTTCATCACCCGTTCCGGCCGAAAGGTCACGCTGCGCATTTACGTTGAGCCCGGCAACATCGACCAGTGCGACCATGCGATGTACTCCCTCAAGCAGGCGATGGCCTGGGACGAGGAGCGGTTTGGGTTGGAATACGACCTGGATTTGTATCAGATCGTGGCGGTCGGCGATTTCAACATGGGCGCGATGGAGAACAAGGGACTGAACATCTTCAACACCAAGTACGTGCTCGCCAAGCCGGAAACCGCCACCGACGCCGATTATCAGGGCATCCTCGGCGTCATCGGTCACGAATACTTCCACAACTGGACCGGCAACCGGGTCACCTGCCGCGACTGGTTTCAGCTCAGCCTTAAGGAAGGGTTGACCGTGTTCCGCGACCAGGAATTTTCCTCCGATTTGGGCTCGCGCGGCGTCAAGCGCATCGAGGACGCGCGCGTTCTCCGCGCCAGCCAGTTCCCACAGGACGCCGGCCCGCTGGCGCATCCGGTGCGGCCGGACGCCTACATTGAGATCAACAACTTCTACACCGTCACCGTCTACAACAAGGGCGCGGAGGTGATCCGCATGATGCAGACCCTGCTGGGCCGGGACGGCTTCCGGCGCGGCATGGACCTGTATTTCCAGCGTCACGACGGCCAGGCGGTGACCTGCGACGATTTCGTGGCGGCGATGGCCGACGCCAACGACGCGGATTTCACCCAGTTCAAACGCTGGTATCACCAGGCCGGTACGCCGGAACTGACCGTCAACGATGATTACGATCCCGGCGCCCGCCGTTATACCCTGACGATCCGGCAATCCTGCCCGCCGACACCGGGTCAGCCGCGTAAGGAGCCGTTCCATATTCCCTTGGCGCTGGGCCTGCTGGATGCCAAGGGTCACGACCTGCCGTTGCAACTGGAGGGGGAAGGCGAGTCGGGAGGAACCACGCGGGTGCTGGAACTGCGCGAGCCGGAACATACGTTCCACTTCATCGACGTGCCGACGCGACCGGTTCCCTCGCTGCTGCGCGGTTTTTCCGCGCCGGTCAGGTTGAACAGCACGGAAAGCGACGTCGACCTGCGCTTCCGGCTGGCCCACGATCGCGACGACTTCAACCGCTGGGACGCCGGCCAGACCCTGGCGATCCGCACCATCCTGGCCCTGGTTGAGGAGCGCCGACAGGGCAAGGCGTGGGCGCCGCCGGAATCGTTCAGCGCCGCGCTGGGCCGGGCGCTGACCTCGGGCGCCGATCCGGCGTTGCTGGCGCAGGTATTGACCCTGCCCGGCGAGGGCTACCTGGCCGAGCAGATGGACGTGGTGGACGTGGACGGCATTCACGCCGCGCGGCGCTTTGTCCAGCGGACGCTGGCGGAGCGGCTGCGCGAACCGCTGCGGACGACCTACCAGACCCTGCGCGACCAGGAGCGTGACGGCTACCGCATCGACGCCGCCGCCATGGGCCGGCGCGCGCTCAAGAACGTCTGCCTGGAGTACCTGATGCAGCTCGACGCCGTCGAATCGCGGGCGTTGGGTCTGGAGCAGTTCCACACCGCCAGCAACATGACCGACCAAATCGGGGCGCTGGCGGCGCTGATCCATGACGACAGCCCGGAGCGGGTGGAGGCGCTGGCGATCTTCTACCATCGTTGGCGGCGCGAGGCGCTGGTGGTGGACAAGTGGCTAAGCCTGCAAGCGACATCGAGCCTGCCCGGAACGCTGGCCGTGGTCCGGGAGTTGATGGCGCACGAGGCTTTCAACCCGCGCAATCCCAACAAGGTCCGGGCGTTGATCGGCGCGTTCTCCCAGGCCAACCCCTGGCGGTTTCACGCCGCCGACGGCAGTGGCTATACTTTTCTGGCCGACCGGATTTTAGAATTGGACGCCTTCAATCCCCAGATCGCCGCGCGGTTGATGGCCGCGTTCACCCGCTGGCGTAAATACGACCTGACGCGGCAGGAAAGAATGCGCGAACAACTGGAACGCATCCTCGCCGTGCCGGAACTGTCGCCGGATGCCTACGAGATTGCCGCCAAGAGCCTGGGGCGGGAAGGTTGAGAATCTCATCAAGGTTGCTGCGCTGCAAAATTCCGGTTGACACCCGTCGTTGCGGGATGCAAAATGCGCGAAATGATGTTGCGTTGCACAATGCATCTTTAACCCCATGAGTCAGGAGAGCAAGTAATGAGTAACAATCCCTTCAACCCGTTCGCCAACATCGATTTCAGCAAATTCGATCTGAGCAAGTTCGACCTGACGAAGATGTTGGGCGATGTCAAGATCCCCGGTTTCGACATGGACGCCATCATGGCCGCCCAGCGCAAGAACATCGAGGCGCTGACCGCCGCCAATCGGGCCGCCGTGCAGGGCATGCAGGCGGTGGCGCAGCGGCAGGCCGAGATTCTGAGCCAGGCCATGAACGAAGTGTCCGCGATCGCCCAGCAACTGTCCGCCGCGGGCAATCCGCAGGAACTGACCACCAAGCAGGCTGATCTGGCCCGCAAGGCGTTCGAGCAGGCGCTGGCCAACATGCGCGAACTGGCCGAAATGGTCAGCAAGTCCAACACCGAGGCGTTCGCCATCATCAACCAGCGCGTCACCGAGAGCTTGCAGGAGCTGAAGACCCTGGTTACTCCCAAGTAAGGCGCGAAAATTCGCGCCGCTGTCCGAAGACCAGGCCGCCACGGAAATTCCCTGGCGGCCTGGTCGGTTGTTTTTGGGGTTACCGCTGACGTGAAACGGGCGACGCGCTAAAATTAATCAGCGATCCAGCGAACCACCATAGACGACGAGAGGAATTCCGCATGGCCGAGCAAAAAAGTCCTGAAATCAAGCTGCCCGAACTTAAGCTGCCCGAACTCAAGATGCCCGATCCGGCGCAGATGACGCAGCTTTTCTCCCATGTCGCCCAGAAAAGCCAGGCGATCGCCAAGGAGTTCCTGCAGCGCCAGGCCAGTGATGGCATGCATGACCTGCAGGATCAAATGGCGCTGGGCAAGTCCTTCCTGGACCTGACTCAGAAGATCATGAGCGATCCGGCCAAGCTGGCGCAGGCCCAGATGGATCTGTGGAATAACTACATGGAACTGTGGCAAAAGGCCATGCCGACGTTGTGGGGCCAGCCAATGGAAACGGTGGTGCGCGAGCCGAAGAGCGACAAGCGCTTCAAGCACGACGACTGGCGAGACAACCCCCTGTTCTCGTACATCAAGCAGTCCTATCTGCTGACCGCCGGCTGGATTCAGGACATGGTGGCCAACGTCGAGGGTTACGACGACAGGACCAAGAAAAAATTGCAGTTTTATACCCGCCAATTCGTGGACGCCATGTCGCCGAGCAATTTCGTGCTGACCAACCCCGAAGTGATGCGGGTCACCATCGAATCCGGCGGTCAGAACTTGATCAATGGCTTGAAGAACATGCTCGACGACCTTGAGCGCGGCAAGGGCAAGCTGAACATCAAGATGACTGACCTCAGCGCCTTCGAACTGGGCAAGAACGTCGCCATCACGCCGGGCAAGGTCGTCTTCCAGAACGAGATGATGCAGTTGCTGCAATACGACCCCAGCACCCCGGAGGTCTACAAGAAGCCGTTCCTGATTTTCCCGCCCTGGATCAACAAGTATTACATCATGGACCTGCGGCCTAAGAATTCGCTGGTCAAATGGCTGGTGGATCAGGGCTTCACCGTGTTTTTGATGTCCTGGGTCAATCCCGACGAGCGAATGGCCGAATGGGAGTTCGAAAACTATCTCCGGGATGGACCGCTGGCGGCGCTGGATGCCATCGAACAGGCCACTGGCGAAACGGAAGTCAACGCGCTGGGTTATTGCCTGGGCGGCACGCTGCTGGCCATCACCAACGCCTATTTGGCGGCCAAGGGCACTCCGCGCATCAGCTCGGGAAGCTATCTGACCACCATGATCGATTTTTCCCAGCCCGGCGAGTTGGAGGTGTTCATCGAGGAGGAGCAGATCGCCTCGCTGGAGAAGCGCATGGCGGCCAAGGGCTATCTCGACGGCAGCGAGATGGCGAACACCTTCAGCATGTTGCGCGCCAACGACCTGATGTGGTCGTTCTTCATCAACAACTACCTGCTCGGCAAGGATCCATTCCCCTTCGACCTGTTGTACTGGAACTCGGATTCCACTCGGATGCCGGCCAGGATGCACAGTTTCTATCTGCGCAATTTCTACCAGCAAAATCGCCTGAAGGAACCGGGCGGGATCTCGCTGCTGGGGACGCCGATCGATATGCGGCAGGTCAAGGTACCGGCCTACTTCCTGTCCGGGATCGAGGATCACATCTCGCCGTGGACCTCCAACTACATGGGCAGCTTGCTGTTCAGCGGGCCGGTCAAGTTCGTGCTGGCCGGTTCCGGCCACATCGCCGGCCCGATGAATCCGCCATCCGCGAACAAGTATTTTTACTGGACCAACCCCAAGCACCCGACCGACCCGAACGAGTGGTTGAAGGAGGCCAAGCAGACCGGTGGATCGTGGTGGCCGGATTGGGGCAAGTGGCTGACCAAGAATTCCGGCGAGAAAATACCAGCCCGCGTGCCGGGAACCGGCAAGCTGCCCGTCATCGAGGACGCGCCGGGTTCCTACGTCAAGATGCGACTGGTCAAATAACCGCGCCAGCCCAACGGACCGGTTAGGGATCGCGAACGGCTACCGTGTGAACGGTAGCCGTTTTTTCATGACCGTGGTCGTCATCTCGCGGTGAGAGCGAAGCGAAACATATGGGGCAGTTCATCGAATGGTCCACGGAACTGAGCGTGGGCATCGAGGAAATCGACGCCCAGCATCAGGTGCTGGTGGATTTGTTGAACCAGGTTCACGAAGCGATCCAGCAGCGCCAGGGGATGGAAATCGCCCGGAGCATCGTGACCCGGCTGGGAGAGTACACTCGAGTTCACTTCGCGGTCGAAGAGAGCTTGATGCGCATCCTGCATTACCCTGGTTACGAAGGACACAAGCGGAAACACGACGAGTTGATCGAACATCTGGCCGAGCTGCACGCCAAGCTGGATGCCGGCAAGGCCATCACTTTTGAACTGACCCTGTTCCTCAAGACCTGGTTGACCAAGCACATCATGGAAGTGGACCAATGCTATGTCCCGCACTTTCTGGCGCGGGGCATCGATCCGGTGCTGGCCAAGAAATCCTGGGTGCGGAAACTGTGGGGCACGATGAACCGGGAGCGGTGAGTGGCCGGCCAAGCGTCGATGAAGCGAAAAAACCGGCCGCGCCGCGGCCGGTTTCGGTAAAGCCGGGGCGGGCAACCGCCCCCGTGAGTTTCAGCTCACTCGAACTCGATGATCGCCTGATCCACCGCCAGGCTGTCCCCAGGAGCCGCCATGATCTTGGCGACCTTGGAATCGTGGTCGGCGCGCAGCACGTTCTCCATCTTCATGGCCTCGATGACCGCCAACTCTTCGCCGGCCTTGACTTCCTGCCCGACCACCACCGCGACCTTGGTCAGCAGGCCCGGCATCGGCGACAACAGGAACTTGGACAGGTCTGGCGGCGCCTTCACCGGCATCAGCGCCTGCAAGTTGGCTACCCGCGGCGACAACACCATCATGTCCGCCTGCGAGCCCCAATGGAACAGCCGATAGATCATGTCGCGGCGTTCGACCTGGATGCAGATGTCGGTGCCGTTCAACGTGCCCTTGAACAGCGGATAACCGAATTGCCAGTCGCTGCGGACCTGATAGGTTTCACCCATGTACACCACGTCATAGCCGCCCTCGGCGGGATCGACATGCACCGGGTGTTGCTGGCCGCCCATGAGCACCACCCAGTCGTTGCCGACCTTGCGCTCGTGGCCGAGTAACTGGCCGCTGGTCTGGGCGGCGCGGTCCATATAGCGGCGGTGGATGAAGGCAACCACCGAGATCAGCAGCGCCGGATCGTCGTGCGGCACGTCGGAGGCATGGAAGCCCTGCGGATACTCCTCGGCGATCATGTTGGTGCTGATCCGCCCAGTCATGAACCGGGTATGCACCATCAGCGCCGCCAGGAAGCTGATGTTGTGCTGGACGCCGCGAATGAAGAACTCGTTGAGGGCGTCGCGCATGTGGGCGATGGCGCGGTCGCGGGTCGACCCGTAGGTGATCAGCTTGGCGATCATCGGGTCGTAGTACATCGACACTTCGCTGCCTTCGTAAATGCCGGTGTCCACCCGCACCACGTCGCTTTCCTTGGGCGGCATGTACTTGACCAGCCGGCCGATGGAGGGCAGGAAGTTGCGGAACGGATCCTCGGCGTAGACGCGCGCCTCGATGGCCCAGCCCTTCAGCTTGACGTCCTCCTGGGTGAAGCTCAGTTTCTCGCCGGCGGCGACCCGGATCATCTGTTCCACCAGGTCCAGCCCGGTGATGTACTCGGTGACCGGATGCTCCACCTGCAAGCGAGTGTTCATCTCCAGGAAATAGAAGTTGCGCTTGGCGTCGACGATGAACTCGACCGTGCCGGCGGACTGGTAGTCCACCGCCCGGGCCAGCGCCACCGCCTGTTCGCCCATCGCTTTACGGGTCTTCTCGTCCAGGAAGGGGGAGGGCGCTTCCTCGATCACCTTCTGATGCCGACGTTGCAGGGAGCATTCGCGCTCGCCCAGGTAGACGATGTTGCCGTGGCTGTCGCCCAGCACCTGGATTTCGATGTGGCGCGGCTCCTCGATGTATTTCTCGATGAACACGCGGTCGTCGCCGAAGGAGGAGCGGGCTTCGTTGGTGGCGCGTTCGAAGCCGTCGGCGCACTCGGCGTCGTTCCAGGCCACGCGCATGCCCTTGCCGCCGCCGCCGGCGCTGGCCTTGATCATGACCGGGTAGCCGATGTCGCGGGCGATCTTCAAGGCGTGATCGGAATCCTTGATGATGTCGGTGTAGCCGGGCACGGTGCTGACCCCGGCTTCCTTGGCCAGGATCTTGGAGGTGATCTTGTCGCCCATGGCCTCGATGGCGCGCACTTTCGGGCCGATGAACGCGATCCCTTCCTTTTCCAGCGCCTCGCAGAAGGCCGGGCGCTCGGACAGGAAGCCGTAGCCCGGATGCACCGCTTCCGCGCCGGTGTCCTTGCAAGCCTGCACGATGCGCTCCATCATCAGATAGCTCTGGGCGGTGGGCGGCGGGCCGATCAGCACCGCCTCATCGGCCATTTCCACATGGAGCGCGTCCCGGTCCGCCTCGGAATAGACGGCGACGGTCTTGATGCCCATCTTGCGGGCGGTCTTGATCACGCGGCAGGCGATTTCGCCGCGGTTGGCAATCAGAATTTTCTTGAACATGCGTCCCACCCCTTACAGCGGAATGTTGCCGTGCTTGCGCCACGGATTTTCGAGTTCCTTGTCCCGCAGCATCGCCAGGGAGCGGCAGATGCGCTGGCGGGTGCCGTGGGGCATGATCACGTCGTCGATGAACCCGCGGTGGCCGGCGATGAACGGGTTGGCGAATTTCTTACGGTATTCCTCGGTGCGCTCGGCGATCTTGGCGAGGTCGCCAAGGTCCTGGCGGAAAATGATTTCCACCGCGCCCTTGGGACCCATCACCGCGATTTCGGCGGAAGGCCAGGCGAAGTTGACGTCGCCGCGCAAGTGCTTGGAGCTCATCACGTCGTAGGCGCCGCCGTAGGCCTTGCGGGTGATGACGGTGACCTTGGGCACGGTGCATTCGGCGTAGGCGTAGAGCAGCTTGGCGCCGTGCTTGATGATGCCGCCGTATTCCTGCGCGGTGCCGGGCATGAAGCCGGGCACGTCGACGAAGGTGATGATCGGGATGTTGAAGGCGTCGCAGAAGCGCACGAAGCGGGCGGCCTTGATCGAGGACTTGATGTCCAGGCAGCCCGCCAGCACCATTGGCTGGTTGGCGACGATGCCGACCGGCCAGCCGTCCATGCGGGCGAAGCCGGTGATGATGTTCTTGGCGTTCTCGGGTTGAACCTCGAAAAAGTCCACGTCATCCACGATCTTCAGGATCAGTTCCTTCATGTCGTAGGGCTTGTTCGGATTGTCGGGGATCAGGGTGTCCAGCGAGAAATCCTGCCGGTCGGCGGGATCGGGCGTGGGCCGGAAGGGCGGCTTCTCGCGGTTGTTGGCGGGCAGGAAGTTGATGAACCGCCGCAGCATCAGCAGAGCTTCAATGTCGTTTTCGAAGGCGCGGTCGCACACGCCCGACTTGGTCGAGTGGGTGATGGCGCCGCCAAGCTCCTCGGCGGTGACTTCCTCGTGGGTGACGGTCTTCACCACGTCGGGACCCGTCACGAACATGTAGGAGGTGTCCTTGACCATGAAGATGAAGTCGGTCATCGCTGGCGAATACACCGCGCCGCCGGCGCAGGGTCCCATGATCACCGAAATCTGCGGAATGACGCCTGAGGCCATCACGTTGCGCTGGAACACGTTGGCGTAGCCGGCCAGCGAGGCGACGCCTTCCTGGATGCGGGCGCCGCCGGAGTCGTTCAAACCGATGACCGGCGCCCCGACCTTGATGGCGTGGTCCATGATCTTGCACATCTTTTCGGCATGTGCCTCGGACAGGGAGCCACCAAACACGGTGAAATCCTGGCTGAACACGAACACCAGCCGGCCGTTGACCGTGCCGTAGCCGGTCACCACGCCATCGCCCGGAGTCGAAGTGTCGGCCATGCCGAAGTCGGTGCAGCGGTGCTCGACGAACATGTCCCATTCCTCGAAACTGCCCGGATCGAGCAAAACCTCGATACGCTCGCGGGCACTCAGCTTGCCGCGTTTGTGTTGCGCGTCGATACGGCGCTGACCGCCACCGAGACGGGCGGCGGCGCGTTTTTGTTCTAGTTGATTGATGATGTCATGCATAAACGCTCTCTCCTCACTGATGCGGGCGCCGATGGCGGACCAGCGGCGCCGGAAGCTTGGGGACAGACCCTCGAAAGCCGGCGGGCCAGATCGAGGGGAAGTAGGGCTGAACACGGCGGGCGCCGATCCGCTCCACGCGACGGGCAAGCGAAACCTTGAATGACAAGAGGCGCGAATCGCGGGGCGGGCGAGCGGCGGATTGGGAGCGCCGTTCCAAGTTTCTTAATTTTTTTCAAGTTGTTGGATTGGATTTGTGATGATGGCGATGGGGCGCGAACCGCTGGCGCTAGGTCCGCCAATTATAATAAGGTTTTTAGCCGATTCGCGCTATGCGCCCCTCCGCTATTTTCTCGGACTGCCGGTAAGCTTTCCGTTGCCGGTGGCTCTATTCCACCGCCCGCCAGACCAGTCGCTCCACGCCCAGCGCCACGACGGCGAAGGCGCGCAGGTCGGTCAGACCGTAGC
>ERZ761602.3458-NODE-3458-length-22285-cov-19.129420_pt1 | contig 22285 bp, 19 predicted proteins | sample MGYA00512165_ERZ761602 | MGnify/ENA primary metagenome ERZ761602 (study PRJEB28899, sample SAMN02445085) | bioreactor sludge metagenome | biome: EBPR sludge; isolation source: Thorneside wastewater treatment plant | place: Australia: Brisbane, Thorneside...
CTTAACCTTCCATTTTCTTTTTCAAGGTTCCCAATGCAGCGGTGTAACCTGCCACCATTTGATTTTTCATCATATCTTCCATGCCGGGCATAGAGGGCATTCCGGGTGGGACGAGTTGTGCTTCGGTTTGCAAGGTGACTTTTGTGCCTTTGCCTTCGGGTTCTAGAATGTAAGTGCTGATGACATCTGATGCAGGCGGGGCAGCGTATGTTTTTGAACCGTAGATTTTATTTTTTTCGTAAGCAATCACTTCAGATGTAATTACATTTTCTACACCGTTCATGGCTTTGACAGTAGTCTTGATTTTCGTGCCGAGTTTGATTGGACCATCTGCTTCAACTTTGATGACGTAATCACTTTTTAGCGAATCAAGACTAGAGACATAGTCAAATATTTTTTCAGGTGAAGCATTGATTTGTGTGGAAACTTCGATAAGTGCCATTTGTTTTCTCCTTGAGTTTTGTGAGTTTATGTCATTATATAGACTTCACTCTTTTATACAAGAACCCAAGTAGGAATAAGAAGGTAGCCGTTAGTACTATGGCTGAACCAGAAGCAATACTAAAATAATATGAAAGATATAAACCAACTACACCAGAAAATGCGGCAATGATTGCGGCGAGAATCATCATGGTAGATAAACGATGAGTGAGCATAGATGCAGTTGCGGCAGGTGTGACTAACATGGCAACCATCAATGCGACTCCGACGGTTTGTAATGAGACAGCCACTGTGACGGCAATAAGAGTCAGCAAAAGGTTATTGAGCAGGTTGACGGGGAGTCGAAGCGTGAGCGCGAGGACAGGGTCAAATGATATGGTTGTAAATTCTTTATAGAATGCAATCACAATCAACAAAACAATTCCACCGAAAATTGAAATCAGCCACAAACTTTGCGTTGAGACTCCAAGCACATCACCAAAAAGAAAATGACTCAAATCCACTGCATAACTGCGGACGGTTGAAATCAAAGCAATGCCGAGCGCGAACATGCCTGCAAAAATAATGCCAATGGCTGTATCCTCTTTGACTTGTGCTTGTTTGCTGATTGCTCCAATGCCTAGGGATGCAACGATGGCTGTACCTAATGCCCACCAAAATAATATTTCGCGTGCATTGCCGGAGATTAAATATCCCAAAGCAATGCCAGGCAAAATAGTATGCGCGAGTGCGTCACCAAAAAATGCCATGCCACGTAAAACTACAAACGTTCCAATCACTGCACAGACGATGCCAACCATGATGGCGGCAAGCATGCCACGAAGCATAAATTCATATTGCAATGGAGATGAAAGCCAATCAATGATGGTCATGTTCGTTTTCATCTCCGCAACATGAATCATCTAGTGTTAAGAGATTGTCATTTCCATTTGTAGTTCGTAACCTTGCACCATAGGCTTGCAATAAATTTTCTGTTTTCATCACAGATGATGGTTCATCAAACGTAATAATCTTATGATTCAACAACATTATTCTGTCAAAGTGACGAGATGCTTGCTCAAGGTCATGTGTGGCAACCATCACAGTCACATTTTGACCTTTGAGCGTATCTAACAAATCAAGCAAACTTTCTTGAGCAGGAGTATCTAAACCAGTAAGAGGTTCATCCATTAACATCAATTCTGCTTCTTGAGCCAGTGCTCGCGCAATAAACATGCGTTGTTGCTGACCGCCCGAAAGCTGATTGATTTGCCGTTTGGATAAATTTTCTAATTGCACAGTTTCCAACACATGATTTACAAAATCCCAATCTTTTTTACTTGGCAATTTAAACAAACCCAACTTAGCATTGCGTCCCATCATCACCACATCAGCCACATTGACTGGAAAAGCCCAATCCACTTGTGAGCGTTGCGGAATATAAGCAATACATTGATGCACCAAAGGATTCGAACCTGAAATTGTCACTAAACCTTGATTTGGTTGCAACACTCCAGCCACCACTTTAAACAAAGTGCTTTTGCCTGCACCATTGGGTCCAACAACTGCAACACGTTCGCCAACATGCAAATGGAAATTAATATCTTCCAATGCAACTCGTCCGTTATAGCGCACCGAAAGATTTTGCACATTGAGAATCGGTTTATCCGTTTGATGGATGACTTGAGGATACATAATCAAATTTTACTTCAAAGCATCTACAATGAGATTCGCATTGTGTCTCATCATATCTAAATAGGTTCCAGCAGGCTCACCAACGGTTAAAGATTCAAGATATAAATTATTCACAATCTTTACATCAGTTTCACTAGCAATTTGTTCAGCAAGCGTCGCATTTTCTACATCACTTAAAAAAATAGCAGGTACATCAATGGCATTGATATCATCAATCAATTGCGCCATTTGTTGTGCAGAAGGTTGTGCATTTGTACTCGCACTTGGCAGAACTGTCCCAACCACTTCAAAGCCATAACGCTCTGCAAAATAATTTAATGATTCGTGATTTGTCACCAACAAGCGTTTATCTTCAGGAATTTGATTCACTTGCTCAACAATCCATGCATCTAACTCTTGAAGTTGATTGATATACACTCCTGCATTTTGCTCATAAATTTCTTTGCCATCTGGGTCAACTTGAATCAATCCATCACGGATATTTTCAACATAGGTGATGACTAAATTTGGGTCAAGCCACATGTGAGGGTCACCCGCTTCATGTTCGTGACCTTCACCTGATTCTGCTTCGTCAGCATGTTCTTCATCTTCATGCGGAGTTAAACCAGTTGTTGCTTCTACAACGATTCTTTCACCATCAGCATTTTCAAGCAATGACTCAATAAAATGCTCATATTCCAAGCCATTGAGAATTAACAAATCACTCTCTGCAATTTTTACTATATCAGCAGGCACAGGTTGATAAGCATGTGGGTCAGCACCAATTGGTAAAAGCGACTGAACTTGTAAACGGTCACCAGCCACGTTTTGTGCAATGTCTGCTAAGAACGAGGTCGAAGCGAGAACTGTTAAACCGTTTGACTCTGTTTGTGGGGTAGAGCCACATGAAGTCAGGACAAGAAGCGAAAGAATGCTTAATGCCATAATGATATTGAAAATCTTTTTCATTTAGAATTCCTATTTTTTATCCCCTGCTTTTGGCAAGGGATTTAATTTATCTACAATCTACACATAAACCAAATAATTGCAACCAATGTTCTTTGATTTGATAGCCTGTTTTGCGAGCGATGTTTTTTGTAAGCGAATCTAAATCATCACCATCAAAAAATTCCACTTGACCGCAATTTTGGCAAAGCAATAAATGTTGATGCCCCACACCTGCCGAAATAAAAGCCTGGCATCCAATTGGCTGATGCACGCGTTGAATGAGATGTAACTCTTCAAGTTTTTCGAGTGTGCGATAAACAGTGACCAAACCCAACGCCCGATATTTTTTGCGAGCTTTGTCATACACTTCAATTGGAGTTAATGCGTGAGTAGAGCCATACACCGTATCCACCACCGCGCGGCGAGCAGAGGTAATGCGATAGCCATTATCTTGCAATTGAGAAATCCAAATTTCAGTAGACATTTTTATTGAAAATCGTTTTCAATAAGTATAAAGGGGGAAATATAGATTGTCAAGAAATGAAAAGATGACTCTTGTAGAGTCATCTTTTAGGTTTACGGCTTACTTTTTCTTCTTTGTCGTCTTACTCTTTTTCACAACTTTCTTGACAGCCTTTTTCGCCGCAGGTTTCGCTTTCTTCGATTCAACTGGCAACTTCTCCAACTCGCTGACCAATTTCTCTAGCACATCAAAGCCACCTTGCCAGAATTTCGGGTCACGAATGTTAATGCCTGCTTCTTTCAAAATCTTCTCTGGGGCTTCGGAGCCACCAGCAGAAAGAATCTTGAGATATTTCGGCTTGAATGATTCACCTTCCGCTTTGTATTGTTGATACAAAGCTAACACCAGCAATTGACCAAACGCATACGCATACACATAAAATGGTGTGTGATAAATGTGTGGAATACCCACCCATTCCCATTTAAATTCATCACTTAATTCAAGTGAATCACCAAAGTGTTGCTTGAGGCTATCTAAATAAGCTTTGCATAAATCATCAACCGAAGCGTTCTTCATCACCAAATCATGTGCTTCTTTTTCAAAGATTGCAAAATAAGATTGGCGCATGATGGTTGCATAGGCATCATCAATTTGTTTGAAGAGAATATCGCGGCGAACTGATTCATCTTTTTCTTCGGCAAGCAATTTATCAATCAAAATCATTTCTGCAAATGTAGATGCAGTCTCTGCCAACGGCAATGATGAATGGAACGTAAACGTATTGTGATGTGATGCCAACATCGAGTGCATAGCATGACCCAATTCATGCGCAAGTGTTGCTACTTCACGTCCAGTGCCTTGATAGTTCACCAACACATATGGCGTTTCTTCTGGCAAATAAGACCAACAAAATGCGCCACCGCGTTTGCCTTTACGAATTTCACTGTCAATACGATTATGGTCAAAGACGCGTTTTGCTAAAGATTCAATTTTCGGGTCAAAAGATTTGAATGCATCAAGCACCATGTTGACCGCATCATCCCAACTATAAGTCTTCTTGGAAGCGGCGACGGGCGCATAAATATCGTAACGACGTATCTTTTTCATTCCGATATATTTTGCTTTCAATTTGAAATATCTTTGGAAGATGCCAACATTTTTCTTGGCGACATCAAGCAACGCCTCTACCGCTTCATCCGGGACGTCGTTGCTTAAGTTGCGTGCGGCAATCGGACTCTTAAACTTACGCAGATTCACATTTTCATTGTGCCAATCACGCACGCGGGTTTGATACATTTGCCCAAGAATTGGACCATCTTCTGCATACACTTTGAATTGAGATTGATAACTTTCAGCGCGAACTTTGGGGTCAGTGCTGTAACGGAAAGAAAATAATTCCGCCGCAGTCATTTCTTTTTCTTTTCCGTTGACCTTCATTTTGAACGTATAACGATTCGTGATTGAGTCATATAAATTCGTAAGAGCATTTGCGCCAGTGATGTTCTTGATGTTCATAATTTTTTCTTCTGGCTCGCTCAAGGTATGTGGTTTATACAAACGAATGGCTTCGAGATAATATTTATAATCACCAGAATTTGCCATCAAGCGTTTGGCATTTTCATCATCTAACTCTTTCCACCACAAACTGAAAAACATGGAGCGGTTTTCAACTTCAGCTAAAAATTGTAAAATGCGATTTTGCAAAGATTGGGCTTGTTGGTCTTGTGTGTCAGCAGAAAAAGATAAACCAGCAAATGAATACATTTTATTTGCAACGCGTGCTGTCTCTTCACTTGATTTCACGGCTTGCAAAAATTGTTCTTCGGGCATATCGGGTTTCAATTTATCACGCAAGCCTTCAAACGAAGTCACTTGCTCTTCAATCATGTCGAACGCGCTTTGCAATTCCGCGCTATCGTAGCCCGGATACAATGCAGATAAATCCCATCTTGAAAGTTTATAAGCCATAATTTTTATCTCCTTTGTTATTGTTTTATCACAAACAAAAAAATTTTGAACCGTTCTTAAGAATGGATTTTACAAACTAGAGCGAACGTGCATAATATCGCCATCTTTGACGATATATTCTTTGCCTTCAAGCCTAAACTTGCCTTTTGCTTTCGCTTCATTCATTGACCCTAAACTGGTCAAGTCTTCGTATGCCACTACCTCAGCCCGAACAAACCCACGCGACAAATCGGTGTGGATTTCTCCAGCCGCTTCTTGTGCGGTTGCTCCGCGATGTGTGACCCATGCCCGTACTTCATCTTCACCGACTGTGAAAAAAGTTTGTTCTTGTAATAATTCGTAAGAAATATTAATCATACGATTCAAACTTAATTCTTTGATTCCATATTCTTGCATGAAAACTTCAGCGTCTTCTGGTGAGAGTTGCGCAATTTCCATTTCCAATTTACACATCAAAGCCACAGAGGGATGGTCTAAATATGAATCTGGTGCTGACTGACCTTCACCCAAGTTGAAGACCGTCAGAAGCGGTTTTCGAGTCAACAAGCCAAAACTGGAAAGTTCTTTTTCTTCATCAGGGGTAAATTCTAAAAATCTTAATGGCTTGCTTTCAGATAATGCCGCGTTGAGTTTTTCAAATAATTCAATTTGGCGGGCATTGACCGCTTTATCGGTTCCGCCTTTTTTCTTTTCATCTTTTAATTTTTCGAGTTTTCTTTCAACCACCACCAAATCGTTTAATAACAATTCACTGGTCATGGTTTCCACATCGCGCAATGGATTTACGTTTCCGCTTGGGTGCATGACGTTGTCATTTTCAAAACAACGCACAACTAGAATCAATCCATCCATTTGGTTGAGTTGATTTAACAATTGACCCGAAATGCCGCTTTTTGCTGAGCCTGTTTCTAAACCGGCAATATCTGCATAAGTGACTTTGGCATAAATGGTTTTCTTGGGGTTGAACATTTTGGAAAGTGTATCAACGCGTGGGTCTGGCACATCCACCACGGCTTGATGCACTTCGATACGCCCAGCCGAAGCGGTGGTGGGGGCATTGCCACGGGTGATTGCATTGAATAGAGTTGTTTTTCCTGATTGGGGTAATCCGATAATTCCTAGTTTCATTCTTGACCTTGTTGTTGAGAGTGGTATACTTGCGTTCGCAAATAAGCCGAAGTGGCGGAACAGGCAGACGCGCACGACTCAAAATCGTGTTCCCTCCGGGAATGAGGGTTCGATTCCCTCCTTCGGCACAGTCCCGAATTATACCCTACGGGTTTCAAACATCCTCCAGTTATGGAGGATGTTTGAGTTTTATATAAACTGTATCCAAAAGAATTGACTGAGAATTTTCTAATCCATAAAATGCGTTTATTAGAAACATAAAAAAGGAATCAACGTAAATCTTCTTGAGACACCTCAACTTTCTCCGGAGATTACATTATGAAACTTCAATTCTTCTTCATCCTGATAGACTTTCTAATCCTTTTGGCATATCCGTTTGTCTATCTCATGTATCGCATTCGTAAGGGGTTAGGGGTAAAATAACGAGAATCTAGTTTGTAAGACAACCCATTATTGGAGGCTTTTATGCCATCGTTAAATGAAGTCTTAGCTGTGATTCTCGGGGGCGGACGTGGTGCGCGTTTATATCCACTGACTCAAATGCGTTCAAAACCTGCTGTGCCGATTGCAGGAAAATATCGCCTGATTGATATTCCGATTAGCAATTGTATTAATTCGGAGATTTTTCGCATCGCGATTCTGACTCAGTTCAATTCTGTTTCGTTACACCGACACATTACCCGCAGTTATAACTTTGATAATTTTCATCAAGGCTGGGTACAAATTTGGGCGGCAGAACAGACGATGGAAAGTGAAAATTGGTATCAAGGCACAGCGGATGCTGTCCGCAAGCAAATGCTAGAAATTCAAGCTACCAGTGCAAAATATGTTTTGATATTAGCCGGTGACCATCTCTACCGTATGGATTATAAGGAGATGGCAGAGTATCACTGGAAAAATAATGCCGACATTACAGTAGCAGTTCAACCCGTAACAAGAGGCGAAGCGAGTCGCTTTGGAATCTTAAAACGCGAATCAAATGGCAAGATATCTGATTTTGTTGAAAAGCCAAAAGATGCCGAAACACAAAATAAATTTATCAGCCGTGATGACCCTGAACGACCGTTCTTGGGTTCAATGGGAATTTATATGTTCAACACAAAAGTGTTGATTGATTATTTAACAAACTTTCCCAGTTATGATGATTTTGGTAGCGACATTATTCCAAATGCGATTAAGACCCATGATGTTTATGGTTTTGATTTTGATGGATATTGGCAAGATATTGGAACGATACGTTCTTTTTTTGAAACCAACTTGATGTTGACGACTGCCTCAACACCTTTTGATTTTTACGACGCTAAATTACCCATTTATACCGATACGCGTTATCTGCCTGCATCTATTGTAGAAGATTCAACTTTGAAAGATGTGTTGATTGCTGAGGGAAGTAAAATTTTAAAATCACAAATCACGCATTCGATTATTGGGATTCGGAGTCAAATTGCTAGCGGATGCATCATTAAAGATAGTATTGTGATGGGTGCTGATTATTACGAACGCGACAGACATACACTTCCGATTGGCATTGGGGCGAATTGTCATATTGAGAATGCAATTTTAGATAAAAATTGTCACATCGGTGATAATGTAACTATCAAACCATTTCCGCGCAATACAGATATTGATAATGAAAAATGGTTTGTGCGTGATGGCATTGTGATTATTCCTAAAGATACAGAGATACCAAGTGGTACAACCATTGCGCCGTAAATAAAGAAAGAGGAAAGAAGAAATATCAACCATCTTTTTTCCTCTTTCTTCTTTCATAAACCTCAGAAACCCCGTTTATTTAATTAAATTGCAAGCCAGTTATCGCAAATCATAGCCCTAAGTTATGCTATACTTTCCTTAATTATGGAGTCATCGCGCGAATTTTGGCATCGCTGGGCTGAGTCCTTGCGCCGTTATCAACTTCAAGATATAGCCGCCTCGTTACTCGAAGCCACAAGTCCGCTTGCGTTGATTGGCGCACAAGCGTTGTATTTCAGTGGCGGATTTGTAAAGAATGACCAACTCACCGCCTTAGCAACCATGCTGGAAGATGAATCTGAAGCGCGGGCTTTCGCATCTTTCTTGACGCAAACAGGGGCAAACCAATGACATCTCTCATCGCCTTAGGCATTCTTACCCTCACTGCAATTTTATTGCTTGTTATATCACTTGTGACGAGAAATTCAAACCCGCGTTTTCGAGAGATTCCTGCTCTTACACGCCTCATCCGCACATTGGGATTAAGCGTAGAAGACGGAAAACGCTTACACATTTCACTAGGTCATGGCAGTTTGTTAGATGAACGTGGTGGCTCTGCATTTGCTGGGCTTGCCGCTTTACGCATCATTTCAGAAAAAACATCCGTCAGTGATATGCCCTCTGTTGCCTCTGCAGGTGACCCTGCACTTGGCTTATTGACTCAAGATACCATCCAAGCGGGTTATCAAGCCGCTGGGGTAGAAGAATTATATGTGCCAACCACAAGCCGTGTTACTGGATTAACTCCATTTAGTTATGTTGCCGGTGCCATGCACATTGCTTCTAATGAAAATGTTTCTACAAATATTATGATTGGTCACTTTGGAGCAGAAGCCGGTTTACTGGCTGATATTTCAGACCGTGATTATGTCACCTTGATTGGTGCGAGTGATAATTTAGCAGGTCAATCTGTTTTGTATGCCAGCACACAAGATGCCTTAATTGGTGAAGAATTATTTGCCACCGGCGCATATCTCGGAGCGGGTACATCACACTCTGCTAGCCTAACTGTACAAGATATTTTGCGTTGGTTAATCATCATCACATTGTTGGGTGGTGTAGTATTTAAGCTTTTTGCGAGGGCATTGTAATGCGCGTCTTTACAGCAGTCATCGCCATTGCCGTCGGTTTGATGGTCTTGTTCGGTTACTTTTTTGCACAATTTACCGACATTCAAACCTTGCTTTTGAATTGGGCAATCATCCTTGCTGGGGTTGCTTCATTGGTTGGGATTTTCAATTTAATTGCTGTGCATACAGATAAAGTCCGCCGCGCTGAAAAAGGAAGTGTTTACAGTGCGCTTCTTGTCATTGCTTTGGTAGCAACATTTGTTTTTGGTTTAATTCTGCGCCCACAACATCAAGTGATGCAAGTTTTATTAAACGGAATCATCTTACCTGTTGAAGCCACATTGATGGGTTTGCTAACTGTCACATTGTTATACGCGGCAATTCGCCTCTTACGCCGCCACGCAGATGTAATGAGTATTTTCTTCATCATCACTGCTGTATTAATTTTTCTTGGTTCAGCCACATTGCCATTTGGTGATGTTCCCCTATTTGGAACATTGATTCGCCCATGGGTGAGTCAAATTTGGGCATTGGGTGGCGCACGCGGAATCTTAATCGGCGTGGCACTTGGCACACTCGTCACTGGCTTGCGCGTGTTATTCGGCATAGACCGTCCGTATGGGGGTAAATAATGGCAGAGCAAATCAAATGCCCGATTTGTGGAGAAATGAACTCTGCTGAATTAGAGTTATGTACCAATTGCCGTTCTCCCTTACAACCAAAATCAAATATTCCATCAGGTCAAAACCCTACAAAAAAACACACAGCCGAACTTGAACCGATTCTGCCACAGTGGTTAAGAGAAGCCCGCGATGCTTCTCGTAGTGTAGACCCACAAGATGATTCACCAGATTATTTACAAACGACCGAAAACAAGCCCAAACCTCCCGCTTCACAACCTGACCTTTTAGCGGGTCTGCAATCCCAAACATCAGACGACGATGAAGAAGAAGTGCCAGATTGGCTCGCCAGCATCACGGGTGCTTCACCAAAATCAAAACTTGCCAAAGATGAACCCGCTACAGATGTCCGCTGGGTAGAGATGGGCAACAAAGATGACTTTGCACAAAGTGAAAACATCTTAGCGCAACCACCTTCACGTGGCGGGCAAGAGGATGATGTTCCAGCATGGTTAGCAGGTTTGCAAAATGAATCTGCACCTGAAAAAGATGAATTAACTGATTGGCTCCGTGACTCAAATGAAACGCCAGCCAGAGAAACACCTGCTTTTGAATCTTCCTCGTTTACACCAACTCAAGATGAAACACCGGATTGGTTAAAACAAATGTCTGCTGATGCTGAATCAAAATCTCAGCAGGTTTCATCACAACTAGCAAGTGATTCAAATTTTAATGTTGACACACCCGATTGGCTCAAGCAAATGTCAGCCAATGCAGAGCCAGTGGAAGCAAAAGTTCCGCAAGATGCACCAGAATTAAATATTGATACGCCTGATTGGTTAAGCACATTAGGTGGCGCAAGTGAAAATGCTTTGGGCGGAGAATCTGCCGCATTTACAGAAGCAGATGTCCCTGAGAAAGAAGCGGAATCACTTCCTCCGATGGATATGCCAGATTGGTTAAAGAGTTCATCCGAAGTCCCAGATGAAAAACCATCACAAGATACAACCACACCATTATGGTTGAAACCGCAAGTGCAATCGCAAGAGCCAGAGATGCCGGCTTGGTTATCCTCTGCTGAAGAGACAGTTTATCTTGACCAACAAAAAGAAGAACCGCCGGCGCAAGATGATTTGCTCGGTGATGTGCCAGATTGGCTGAAAGCCGCCGCACCGGAAAAGACGATTTTTGATTCGCAAGATGAATTGAAATCTGAAATTGATTCTGCTGAAACACCAGATTGGTTTTCAAGTATCCCACCTTCTGGTGAAACAGAGGTTGAGGAAAAAAGTGAACCAGAAAAAGTTGACCCATTTGCTTCGATGCCGGCATTTACTTTGGATTCGCAAAGCGAAGAAAATTTAGATGGCTTGTTTACAGAAATGCCGGATTGGCTTTCAGGTGCAACAGACCAACCTGCTACTTCTCAACAACCTATACCAATCACGAATGAAGATGTATTGCCTTCTAGTGATTTGCCTTCGTGGGTAGAGGCGATGCGCCCCAGTGATAGTGGGTTATCTCAACTTACATCTTCGGCAAGTGACCAAACTTTAGAATCGCGTGGTGCTTTGGCTGGTTTGCAAGGTGTTTTACCGGCTGTGCCGGGCTTTACGCCGACGAGTAAACCCAAAGCCTATTCATTGAAATTAAATGCAAATGATGAGCAACTAAGACACGCCGGCATTTTGGAAGATATTCTGGCGGCAGAAACTTCGCCTGTGCCAATTGAGTCATTTTCTACTTTATTGCCATCGCGTGCCTTACGTTGGACGTTGGCATTTTTAATCTTGGCAGTTGTTTTTAGCACAACTTTTTTAAGAACTCAAATTTTTTCTTTGCCACGTGGTGTTCCCAATGAAGTAAGCGCGGCAATTCAAGTGATGCAATCAATTCCAGAAAATGCGGCTGTGTTAGTGGCATTTGATTATGAGCCATCCCGCGCAGGTGAAATGGAAGCCGCCGCAACGCCTTTGTTAGACCAACTTTTGTTATTGAAACGTTCGCGTTTCACTTTGATTGCCACCAATGAAACTGGTTCTGTTTTGGCAGAACGCTTCATTTCTGGACCTTTGGCTTTTCATCAACAAAGTGGAATGCAGTATACAAACTTAGGCTACTTACCCGGTGGACAATTAGGTATTCGTGCTTTTGCACAAAACCCAAGTGTCACATCACCCTCTGATATTTTTGGTCAACCGGCTTGGGCATCTCCTACGCTTCAAGATGTAACTGCTTTGAATCAATTCACGGCTATGATATTAATCACTGATAATGCTGATGCCGCGCGTGTTTGGATAGAACAAACCCAAGGTTTACGTGGCAATATTCCTTTCATTGTAGTTTCCAGTGCACAAGCCGCACCGATGATTCAACCCTATTATGATTCTGCTCAAGTAACGGGGATTGTGCCCGGTTTATACGGCGGAGCAATTTTTGAGCAATACAATGCCGGTAGACCCGGCACTGCTAGAAATTATTGGGATGCTTATAGCATTGGTATGTTAATTGCTATGGCTTTCGTATTAGGCGGTGGCTTGTGGAATTTAATGCTCGGCTTGCGTGAACGACGAGAGGATAAATAACATGCAACTTCCTCTTGACCTCATCAGTGGTGTATTAAGTTTTCTTTTTACAGTTTTGATTTTGAGCTATCTCATTGGAGATAACCCGTTATTTAGAATCGCTGTATATCTTTTTGTTGGTATCACAGCAGGTTATGTGGCTTCGGTGATTTGGTGGCAAGTGTTAACACCAAGGTTGTTCTCGCCTACATCGTCTATGTTCCAAACAGGAGCATATGAACAGGCTGCACTTTTAGTTGTACCGTGGTTAGGTTTAGCGTTCATTTTGATGAAAATCTCACCGCGTTTATCAAGAATTGCAAGTTTTACGATGGCTTTTCTGGTTGGTGCAGGTGCGGCAGTGATTATCGCCGGCGCATTGATTGGAACAATTATTCCGCAAGTTTCTGCAACCATAAACTTTTTTGATTTGAACATTGCCGCGGCAAGGAATATCAATCCCGCCGAAGTGATTGGGAATGGTTCAATTATGCTTGTCGGCGTTGTAACTACACTATCTTATTTTCATTTTGGTGCACGTCCACAAGCCAGCGGAAATCCTCGCCGTTTTATTGTGATTGAATTCTTTGCTTTCATTGGAAAAATTTTCATCGGCATCACATTAGGAGTCATCTTTGCTGGTGTGTACGCCGCCGCATTAACCGCTTTGATTGAACGCATTTCATCTTTAATTAACTTCTTCGGAAATTTCTAATGCCTTCTTCTATCATCACCAGTAACTCTTTATTAGCAATAGACGTCGGCGCGGCAAACACGCGTGCCGTGTTATTTGATGTGATTGAAGGTGAATATCGTTTTATTGCATCTGGCATTGCACCTAGCACAGCCGAAGCACCCTTCAAAGATGTTTCTGAAGGGGCAAGAAATGCAGTTGCAAACCTACAAAAGATTTTAGGCAAAACGCTTTTAGATTCATCAAGAAACATCATCACGCCCACACAAAGCAATGGCTCAGGCGTGGATGCACTAGTCATTACTTTATCTGCTGGACCAACTGTCAAAACTGTTGTGGTTGGTTTACTCAAAGATGTTTCATTAGATAGCGCCCGCCGACTCACTGAAACCTCTTACACACGCATCATGGACTCGATGAGCCTGAGTGACCAGCGTAAACCTGACCAACAAATCGACAGTTTAATGCGTGTGCGCCCTGAACTTGTAGTCATTGCCGGTGGAACGGATGGTGGTGCCTCACGTTCAATTCAAAAATTACTAGAACCAATTGGTTTAGCAAGTTTCTTAATGCCAGAAGAAAAACGCCCAACCGTTTTATTTGCTGGCAACGAAAAAATGGAAGAAGAAGTAAAAACATTAGTAGGTTCACTTTCTACTTCTCTACATTTCAGCCCAAACATTCGCCCATCACTTGAAACCGAAGATATTGACCCCGCCGAACGCGAACTCGCTCGCATGATTATCAATATCCGTAAACGCCAAATCAAAGGTGTTGACCTTTTAGATTTATGGTCAGGTGGGCACATGCTCCCCACAGCGTATTCCACCGGACGCATGGTGCGTTTTCTTTCAAAAGTTTATGGTTCACCAAAAGGAATCCTCAGTGTGGATATGGGTGCTTCTGCTACTGTCATTGCGGCGGCTTTCAGAAATAAATCTACGCTAAAAGTTTTACCGCAATTTAGTTTAGGTCAAAACTTAGTTGGTTTGTTAAACTACACCACACTTGATAATATTTTACAGTGGTCATCATTAGATATTTCCAGTGGCGTTTTGCTTGATTACTTACACCAAAAATCGTTATATCCTGCCACCATCGCCGCCACACAAGAAGACCTCGCCATTTCTCAAGCCATTGCGCGTGAAGCCTTATACCTTGCTATGCAAACTGCACGAAAAGATTTTCCACAAAATATTACCAACATCAAATCTAATTTGACTCCGCTCTTTGAACCGATTCTCGCTGGAGGCGGAGCACTAAGCGACGCTTCGCGCCCAGGGCAAAGCCTGCTCTTGCTCCTCGACGGAATCCAACCCGTCGGCATCACCACCATCATCCTCGACCAAAATAATTTATTACCATTGTTAGGCGTTGCCGCATCACAAAATAATATTTTGCCTGTACAAGTATTAGAGTCTGGTGCTTTCTTAAGTGTTGGCACAGTCGTCTCACCGGTGGTTTCAGCAAGATACGGCACATCCATTTTGAAAGCAAAACTGAGTTACGAAAATGGAGCCGAAGCAAACATAGATTTAAAATTTGGAAGCATTGAAACTCTTCCGCTTGCCAATGGCGAAACCGGCAAATTAACCATTCAAGTTTCACGTGGTGTAGATGTCGGCTTTGGAACAGGTCGAGGTGGCACCATAACAGTCAGTGGTGGGGCATTAGGCGTCGTGTTTGATGGAAGAGGTCGCCCATTAAACCTCCCAACTGACCCCGTAAGAAGACGCGAACTCATCAAAAAATGGAATTGGACTTTAGGAGGCGGCTGATGCAAGCACCAGTTCATCATATTATTGGTCTTACAACTATTGTGCGTGAAAGAGTTCTACCGATTTCAGGCAATGTGACAGCGCGCATTCAACAAAAAGTCACACCGAATGATGTGGTGGCTGAAACCAAATGGGCACGCGAGCATGTTTTGTTAGATGTGGCACGTTTGTTAAATATTTCGCCAAATGCAGCAGAGCGTTTGGTGAAATGCCAAGTCAATGATGAGTTATCAGCCAACACTGAAATTGCTAAAGGCAGGGGCATGTTTGCAAAAAGTATTCGTGTACCGCGCGCCGGGCGCGTAGTGGCAGTAGGTGGCGGACAAGTATTGATGGAAGTAGGCGAAACAAAAATAGAATTACGCGCTGGCATCCCCGGCAGTGTCATTCAGATTTTGCCGAACAAAGGTGTTGTGATTCAAACAGCTGGTGGATTGGTGCAAGGTGTATGGGGTAATGGAAGAATCGATTCAGGCATACTAGCAAACTTAGCAGACGCACCCGATGCAGTTCTTACGCCCAATCGTTTAGACGTGAGTTTGCGCGGTTCTGTCATTCTAGCAGGCTTGGTGAAAGATGCAGATACCTTAGATGCCGCCGCTGAATTACCTGCTCGTGGATTAATCATTGCGAGCATTTATCCATCATTGCTTACCAAAGCACGTGAAATGCGTTATCCCATTTTAGTCACAGATGGTTTCGGCTCATTACCTATGAATTCTGCCGCATATAAGTTATTGACGACCAATGCCAAACGTGAAGTCACCGTCAATGCAGAATTTTATGACCGCTACACAGGCGCACGACCCGAAGTGATTATCCCATTACCAACTTCATCAGAACCGCCATCTCCAAGAGAAGTGGCAGAATTTGCACCCGGTTTACAAGTGCGTATGCGTCGCCCGCCTTCTATGGGAATGGTGGGGTCAATTGTTTCAGTCATATCCGGTTTAACCACACTGCCTAGCGGATTGCGTGCGCAATCTGCAGAAGTCAAATTGGAAAATGGCGAAACTGTGATTGCCCCGCTCGTTAACCTTGAAGTTGTGGGATAATATCACTTACTAACAATCAGGAGAGTGTTTTATGTCTTTCGACGATAATAATTATGATACCCCCGATGATGAACAACTCCCGGAAGAGTCGGGTAATAACCGCACCTTCTTAATTGCAGTTGGAATTTTAGGTGGAATCATTTTGCTTTCGGTTGCCTGCATTGTGGGTATCTTCTTAGTAAACCGCAATAATCAAACCGCGCAACAAGCTCAAATTCAATCCGCTACACAAACAGCTGAGGCTTCAAACAACTTTATTAATCAAGCACTCACTGCTACGGCTCAAGCCCAAGCCGCTTTACCCACAGCCACCTTACCACCAACAGCGACATTAGTTGTGAATGTTGCTACTGCCACAAATACTCCTGACCCGAATGCGACTGATGTAACGGCTTTAGATGCTCCTGCAACAGCCACTGTCGGTGCCGCATTGACGCAAGCCGCCATTGCCCAATTGACGATTGTGCCGACCACAACAGCATTACCTAATACCGGTTTTATTGATGATTATGGCGTACCCGGCTTAGCAGTGATGGCATTGGCATTTGTCATGGTCATTTTGCTAGCACGTAGGTTACGAGCCGCCCCAACCAGATAATAGTAAAAAAGTCTCTCAAATTTGAGAGACTTTTTTTATTTAATCTCTAACAGCTTAACTGCGAATTTCTACACTACACTTTCAGCAACAGTCTTTCCATACCCTAACAGAGATTTGACCATCTCTTGCGTACGACCTTCAGCATAGACTCTCAAAACAGGCTCTGTACCGGACGGGCGAATCAATAACCACGAATCATCTGCCATAATATATTTCACGCCATCACGTTGACTAATTTCATTAACCGCTTCGCCACCAATTTCTTTTGGTGCTTGCTTGGTAAGAAACTCAACCATTTCTGCTTTTGCAACCGGGCGACTCAAACGTAAATCGGCACGTTCGTATAAAGCAGGACCAACATCTTTGAGTAAATCATCAACCATTTCACCAAGTGACTTACCAGATTCAGCCAACATTTCCACCAACAATAATCCCATAATTGGACCGTCACCTTCAGGGATATGTCCTTTGAATGAAATACCACCTGATTCTTCGCCACCGATTAATACATCTTCTTGCATCATATAATCCGCAATGTGATTAAAGCCTACAGGTGTTTCATATAATTTCAAACCATAGCGTTTTGCTAACCTATCAATCATGCGCGTTGTGGAAACGGTTCTTACAACCGCACCGGACATTTTCTTCTTTTCAACCAAATACTTCAAAGATAATGCCATGATTTTGTGTGGGTCAACAAAATTGCCGCGTTCATCCATCGCGCCGATTCGGTCTGCATCGCCATCTGTGACAACGCCAAAATTCCCAAAGCCCGAACTCACCGCACTAGACAATGGACCTAAATATTTTGCAATTGGTTCTGGATGCACACCACCAAAGCCGGGGTTCATTTCATTGCGAATTTCATAAATTTCACAACCTGTACCTTGCAAGAAAGATTTAATCGTACCTCTTCCAGAACCATACATCGCATCCACAACAAAGCGTTGCGGATTTTCAGCAATAATGTCTGTGTTAATTAATTTTCTTAAATGCTCAAAATAAGCAGGCAATGGATTAAATTTTTGAATCAAACCGGCTTCGCGTGCTTTTTGAAAATCCATTAAGTTCGGTCCACGCGCTTGTTCTTCATTGTCATTGATATATACTTCTACACGGCGACATTGTTCTGATAATGCCGAACCACCAAAACCACCTTTTAATTTCAAGCCGTTATAACGTGGCGCATTGTGTGATGCAGTAATCATCACACCTGCAATCGCATTATTATGTTTGACGGCGTAAGAAATTGCCGGGGTTGGCGAATCGGATTGCGCAAGCAACACTGTAAAACCGTTTGCCGCAAGCACCCGCGCCACTTCCCCAGCAAAACGGTCAGACAGGAAGCGGGTGTCATATCCTATAATTATTTTTTTCGTATCAACTGTATCTGATTTATCCCAATGTTCTGAAGCAACTGCATCAGCAATGGCTTGTGAAACCATGCGTAAATTGCTAAATGTAAAACTATCTGAAATAACGGCGCGCCAGCCGTCGGTGCCGAAATGAATGGGCATTGATTTGTCCTTTTATAAATTTATGGTGTTGGTGTGGTTGTAACTGCAGGCGTAGATGTTGCGCCAAAGTTTGGTGCGGGGGTTGCATACGCCACAACTGATTCTAACAACCAGCCTTCAATTTGTTGCCCGTTTAATGTGGCATACACTTTTACCCAAGTAATATTGTTTACAACTTCAAACTCGCCATATGTTTCAACAATCGTACCGTTGAGCAAAGTCATAATGTATGTACCATCAGGACCGGGGGCTTCACGCAAGTTTGCACCACCGCCTTCATTGGCTTGAATTCGCGCGTATGTTGGCGTGGGTTGAATTGTCAATGTAACAGTTGGTGTTTCGGTTGGTGGCAATGTAACATCAAGTGTGACAGGGACAGGGCTGGGTGTGCCGGGTGTCGGTGTGCTGACGCGTGGAGTCTGTGTCGGATTCAGAGTCAGGCTGGGCGTTAAAGTTTGAAGCGTTTGATTTTGATTCGTCGGCGTAGATGCGGGAAGTGTAGCAGTCGCTTCATTTCTTGACGTGATACCTGCTCCAGCGACTGAAACAAGAGTCGCCACAAATAACAGAATCGCAATGACGCTTAATATCACACCACCAGCCGATGGTCGGATACGCAAAATAAATAATGTGATTAAACCGATAATGCTTACAAGTGAAAGATGAACTACAAAGACAATTAATCCTTGCAACCATACATCATCTAACCCAGCGCTGAGCCCGAAGCCAACCGCATTGATGGGTAAGAAAAATGCATAAGCAATAAGAACGCTTGGTAAAAATGGTTTTTCTTCTGAACGCGCAAATGATGCCACCAATGTAATTGCACCGACGATAAACACAATCAATGATGGAATCCATAAACGGGTGTGGATATATACATTGTCATGCGTCATAGGTGGTAATGCCAATGTTGCAAATCCAACGACCAATCCACCAATAAAAACCAATGCCAAGCTGATGAGCAATGCCATCACGGTTTCAAAAAGAAAACGTGGTGAACCAGTTAAGATTGAAAGTAAAAATCCGACCCACGGCACCATTAATGGTGCGACAAGAATGCCAAGCAATAACACGGCTTGTGAATCAAGTAAAAAGCCTAACCCTAAAATTGCACCACACACCAATGCAAACACAAACAATTCAATAGATGGATACGCCCGCCTTGCTAATGAAGCAACTAACGCGGCTTGACCTTCTGCATCTGTCGGGATAGATGAACGGCGGGTGGCACGTCTTCTACGGGGTGGTTCGCTGGGTTGTATTTGCTCGTCAGGAAATGACATAGGTCAATTATACAGGCGAAAAGAAGAAAGATGAAAGAGGGAAGATAGTAAATTTGTATCCCTGCTATAATTTGATTCAGAGTTAGTTTACATTTGATTGAATAAGGAAAAAACGATGAACGAACCTCGTGTTTACAAACAACCCCTTTTTGGAATTTTCCTTTCTGGTGTAATGCTGATGTTTTCTTGTGGCATCCTATTTTTTGTATCAGAAGCCCTAACAGATTTATGGTTTATGATTCCTATTTTGGGTTTGTTTGGGATCGCCTTCTTAATTTCGCTTTTTTCTTATACTTCAAAAGTAACCATCACAGACGATGAAATTACCTCCTCTTATATGTTTATTCCGAAAACGTTAAGGTGGACGGAAATTAACCGTGCATCCGGTACAGGTAGCGGGATCAAACTTCATAGTGAAGACGTGACCGTTTCCATTAATTCACGCTTGCCGGGCGTTGAAGAAATTATAGAAACTATCGGTCAAAAACGAGCGGATTTATTTTCCACAACTGAATTCAGCGAATTTCGGCGGGGACTTGGTTCATATTTCGGTTTTTTCATTATTTTTCTTTTATTTGCAGGCATTGGCGTGTTTTATTTCAGCATCGCAGATTTTTCGTCTGAGTCATTAATTTCTATGGGATTTATTGCTTTGTTCCTAATCTTCTTTATGTGGACATTTCTCGCCAGCCCACAATCTATCACGTTAGAAAATAACAATTTACAAATTAAATATCTGCTTGGTGAAAAGAATTTCTTGGCAAATGAAATCGGTGGTTTTTATTTTTCTCATACGCGCACACGCAGAGGCGGAAAGCAATATTACATCTCGCTGAATTTACGAGATGGAAAAAATATCCGCATTTCAGGGCTCAACATCGGCTTGCCAGTAGCCTATTTGGTTCTAAAAAATTGGCATAAAAAATTCGCAAATTAAGAATCACCACACGCGTGCCTGTGCATGGTGCAGGCAGAGACCACGAAGAACACAGAGAAATAAAAAAAAACTCAGTGGTCTCTGTGTTCTCTGTGGTAAAAACCCTGAAAAAATTAATATAACTCTTTAATTCTCCGTTAACCGCTACCCTGCTATAATAGAACTAGACGTGACCAATCCCTCGGCGTGTCTCATTCCACTAACAAGGCAGGTATTTCGCCATGTTCAACATTTCTCTCTTTTAATTCCCCCTTTTGCAAAACCCAAGCCGCAATATTTATCCGCGTGCCTTTCTTTCCCTTTCTTTTTTCCTATTTCACGTTTCATTTATCTGTTAACCTGATACTTGAAACCTGACACCTGAAACTTAAAATATGACTCAACATAAAATTACAGACGACCTTGATGTCCTTTTAGATGTTTTACCAGCGAATCTACGCCATGCCGTGGAAAAAGCCAACAACAGTGACAAGTTAATCGAAATCGTCATTGACCTTGGGCGTTTACCCGCCGCACGCTTTGTTGAAAACGAAATTTCATTATCTGATAAAGAAATCACACGCACTGAAATTGACCATATCACCGAACGCATCGGCGAGTTTGATGCAGATAATCGTGCAGGTATGGAGCGTACACTTCATCGCATCTCCGCGATTCGCAACAGACGCGGTGCTATCGTTGGTTTAACTTGTCGTGTGGGGCGTGCCGTTTACGGAACCGTAGATATCATTCAAGATATTATCGAATCGGGAAAATCCGTTTTGATACTTGGTCGCCCCGGCGTTGGTAAAACAACGTTACTTCGTGAAGCCGCACGTATTCTTGCAGAAAATAAACGCGTTGTCATCGTTGATACATCCAATGAAATTGGCGGCGATGGTGACGTGCCTCATCCTGCGGTTGGTAAAGCACGTCGTATGCAAGTGAAAGTCCCAACCCAACAACATGAAGTCATGATTGAAGCGGTTGAAAATCACAATCCTGAAGTCATCGTCATTGATGAAATTGGACGCGAACTCGAAGCACTCGCCGCGCGCACAATCGCTGAACGTGGTGTACAACTTATCGGCACAGCGCATGGTCAAACACTTGATAATCTTTTGCTCAACCCAACCTTAAGTGATTTGGTCGGTGGTATTGAAGCCGTGACTCTTTCTGATGAAGAAGCCCGCAGACGCGGCACACAAAAAACTGTTTTAGAAAGACGTGCTCCGCCAACATTTGATGTGTTGATTGAAATTCAACATCGCGAACGTTTTGCTGTTCATCTTGATATTATGACTGCAGTTGATTCGCTTTTACGCGATATGCCGATGGCACCTGAGATTCGCACGCGAGATGAATCGGGACAAGTGGTGATTGAAAAAGCCACTCAAGCCAAACCGAAGATTGAAGCGACGACAAAATCCACGCCTCGTTCTAAACGTCAACCTGCTTCTGAACCTCAACAGAATCTTCGATCCGAATCGATTAATCCGCCAGTGATTTCAAATAATGGAGCAAAATTACAAACCGTAAGAATTTTTGCGTATGGTGTTGCTCGTAACAGACTTATGCAAGCCGCCAAGCGACTTGGTGTGCCTGCCGTTGTGGTTGCGGATGTAAACGAAGCCGATGTGTTGGTGACGTTGCGAACGTATTATCGCAACCGCGAACAAACTGTGATTGATGCTGAATCGCGCGGGATGCCGATTTATGTTTTGCGTGCAAATTCTGTTTCGCAAGTAGAACAATTTATCGGTGACTTGTATAACTTAACCGAACACACGCCGCGTGATACGATGGATGATGTGCGTAGTGAAACGCAACAAGC
>ERZ761602.3461-NODE-3461-length-22272-cov-9.154701_pt1 | contig 22272 bp, 16 predicted proteins | sample MGYA00512165_ERZ761602 | MGnify/ENA primary metagenome ERZ761602 (study PRJEB28899, sample SAMN02445085) | bioreactor sludge metagenome | biome: EBPR sludge; isolation source: Thorneside wastewater treatment plant | place: Australia: Brisbane, Thorneside...
CCGAGCGGCTTTGCAGCGATATTTTGCTGATCAATAAGTCGCGGAAGGTGCTCTTCGGCAGTCTGCGGGAGATAAAGGAAAGCTACGGGCAGAACCTGATCGCGTTTCGTGGCGAAGGGGCCGGTGCGATCCTTGAGGACCGGGCGATGATCGATCGCGTCGTGACGCATGCCGACGAGCAGGAGTTGCACCTCGCCGATGGCGTCGATGCGCAGGAGGTGCTCAGGCGAATGGTCGCCGCGGGCGTCTCGATCTCAAAATTTGAGAAGACCGAGCCCAGCCTCAACGACATCTTCATCGACCGGGTAAAGGGAGGAGATAACTCTGATGAATAGGTTCCTGGCCGTCGTCGTCCACGAATACAAGAAGGTCGTGCTCAAGTGGTCGTTCCTCGTCGGGACGCTGCTTTTGCCGGTGCTCGCGGGAGTATTTGCGTTCGTCCCGGCGATCATCTTTTCTCTCAAGGGCGAGCCGACGCGTATCGCCTTGATCGACCGCTCGGGCACGGTCGCTCCTCGCCTGAAGGACAATCTTTCGGCCGATAAGATGGCAGAGCGTGCCCGCAAGGCCGCCGCGGACGCCGCTGTCGACATCACGCCCTCGCAGGAAGAACAGCTCAAGCGAACATCCGCACAGCTTGTCGAGTCGTTCATTTTTGCCGACATCGATCCGGCAGGCCGCTCGCTGGAAGATATCCGCTCCGATCTGACCTCGCGCATCACCGCCGATGAATTCGACGCGTATCTGATCATTCCGCCGGACGTCAACGATACCGCGGCCGTTTATGAATTCCGCTCGCGGAAAGGTGCCGATTTCATTACCAACGATTCGCTTCGCGATGCGCTCAACAGCGCCGTCCGTTCGCAGCGGCTGGCCGAGGCAAACATCAGCGAAGAGCGGCTTGCCGCGATCGGGAAGTCGGTCGTAATGGACGCGAAAGGGCTCGATGACCGCGGCGGCGAGAAGGACACGACCGGGCTGATGATCGCTTCATTCGTCATCGGGCTGATGATCTACATAACGCTCGCCATCTATGGCCAGGCGATAATGGGCGCCGTTGTCGAGGAAAAAGAAACGCGGATATCCGAGATACTTTTCTCATCGGCGCGTCCGTTCACGCTTCTTTTTGGCAAGCTCGTCGGCGTCGGACTCGCGGGTTTGACCCAACTCGCGATCTGGATCGTAAGCGCCGCCGCCCTGCTCGCTTTTCTTGCGTTGCAGACGGATCTATCGCAGCTCGTCGGCGCGGTGCCGGAGATATCGCTGCTGATGATCTTCTACTTCCTCATCTACTTTCTTATTGGCTATTTTATCTATGCGTCGATCTTTGCACTGATCGGTTCGGTCGTCACATCGCTTCAGGAAGGCGGGCAGTTCGCCTTTCCGCCGGTGATGCTTCTGCTCGTCGCGTTCTATTTCAGCCTCGCGGTCATCCGCGACCCGAACTCGACGCTCTCATTCTGGGTCTCGATCGCACCGTTCTTTGCACCGATAACAATGCCGATCCGCATCATGGCCGAGACCCCGCCTTTCTGGCAGATCGCACTTTCGATCGGCATCAACGTGCTCGCGATAGCAGGGCTCGTATGGCTGGCCTCGCGGGTCTATCGCGTCGGGATGCTGATGTACGGTAAGCGTGCGACGATCCCCGAGATTTGGAAGTGGATCCGCTACGCCTGATCAGATGATCGAAACTGAAAAGAAATACCGGCTGCCCGCCGAACTGCGTGCCGAGGTCGAAAAGCGGCTGGCCGAGTTTGGCGCCGAATATCTTGGCGAAGACGCGGAGGAAAATATCATTCTCGGAGGCGGCCCGCTCTCGGATCTTAACTCGGTGATGCGGATCCGAAAGACGCCGGAACGCACGATACTTACGTTCAAGAAACGGCTTCCGGGCGTCTCCGACGTAAAACAGCAGATCGAGGAAGAGACCGAGATCGCCGATGGCGAAGCGATGGAGCGGGTGCTCGCGGCGATCGGCATCACGCGAAAGCTCGTTTACGAAAAGCGGCGGCGGAAGTGGCGGTTCCGCTCGACCGAAACCGTCATCGATGAACTCCCGTTCGGGCTCTTTATGGAGATCGAGGGCCCGCTGACCGCCATCCGCGAGGCCGAGATACTGCTTGAGATCGACACGCTCGAAGCCGTGAATAAGACCTATCCGCGATTGACCGCCGAGCTTGGACGCGAGACCGACGGCGTTATCGAATCACGATTCTGAATACATATTTTGGAGGAAACAATGAAGAAACTCATTGCGCTGAGTGCGCTTGCAATTCTTTCGGCCGCCTGCGGGCAGGCCGCAAATGAAACGGCCAAGAACACCGCTCCGGCACCGAGCCCGGCGGCGACCACATCGAAACCCGTGATGACCGACCCGCAGCCGGCTACGCCCGCGGGCCAACCGGTGACGCAGGAGGTCGAAGTGAAGTTTGCCGAAAAGCTGCCCGATGGCTGGACGTTCACCGACCCCAAAAAGGACGGCCCGGCATCGGAGATGAAAATAACGAACGGCCGGCTCGTGCTTCCGATACCCAGCGGCCGCGACCTTTACGCCGATAACCTGACCGCACCTCGCGTTACGAAGGCGATCAAAGGCGATTTTCAGATCGATACCCGCGTAAAGTTCTCGCCTAAGCAGGACTATCAGGGAGCCGGGATCGTCGTCTTCGGCGGAAAGGATCAGTACCTCAGGCTTGAGCGTGCCTTTGGCGGAACGGGCGGCGGCGAAGGCGGCATCCGCCTCGATGTCCGCAAGGGCGACCAGTATGACCCGCTCTCTACGCCCCAGGACATTGCCACTGATGCCGATGAGGTCGAGCTCAGGCTGATGCGGAAAGGGAACCGGTTCTCGGCTTACTGGCGGCTCAACGAAGAGGCCGAATGGCGTGAGGTCGGGCAGGTCGAACTTGCCTACGGCGAGAGTGTCGAGGTCGGTTTGCTCGGCTGCAATACGGGCGATGACATCGTCGCCGAGTTCTCGTTCATCAAACTCGCACCTGTCAGATCGGCTTAGGCTTTTACCGGGAAATCGGTTAGCGGTTCGGAGCTTCAATGGAGCTACGAGCCGCTTTGTTTTGTAAGTTCGAGGATCAGCGCGACCAGCGGTTCGGGGTCAAAAGGCTTGGTTGCGTACCGCTGAAAGCCCGCAGCAAGAGCTTCATCGCGGCTTTGCTCGGAAGTGAAAGCGCTGAGGGCGATCGCCGGGATCGCTCCGCCCGAATCTGAATCGAGCGAACGAAGCCGCGAAATGAACGAAAGCCCGTCCTCGCCGGGCATCGCAAGGTCCGAAATGATCAGGTCCGGAAGGCGGCCGTTCGAGCCGTTGAGGATCGCGGTCGCCTGTTTTGTGTCCATCGCGGCATGGATATCGGCACCGTTCTGCTGAAGGAAAAGCTGGAGCACCTCTCGGGAATCCGGGTCATCCTCAACTATGAGTATCTTAAGCCCGTCGAGCCTGCGTGCATCCGGCCGTGCCTGTTCGGTGGTCGAAACCGCTGCCGGCGCGTCCTTGAGCGGCAGCCGGACGGTAAAAGCCGAACCGCGACCTGGTCCGTCGCTCTCTGCCGTTATCGTCCCGCCGTGCCGTTCGGCAAGTATTTTTGCGATCGAAAGCCCAAGACCGAATCCGGCGCTGTTCTTACCGCTTTCAGATTGTCCCTGCGAGAACTGGCGAAAGATCGCCGTCAGAGCGTCGGCCTTGATGCCTTGTCCCGTGTCGGCGATTCGGACCGTCGCAGTGTTGTCGTCCGAGGTCAATTCGACGGAGACCTTGCCGCCCGGCTCGGTGAATTTGATCGCGTTCGAAATGATGTTGCCGAAAACCTGCTGCAGACGGTTCGCATCGGCGAAAACTACAAGGTCTTCGCGGTCGGCCGAAAATGTGAACTCGAGTTCCCGCGAGGTCGCCGCCGGCTGATGTGCCTGAACGGCGCCGCGGACAAGCTTGAACAGATCGGTCGGGCGATACTCAAGCCTTAGCTTGCCTGAAGCGACGCGGGCCGAATCGACCAGGTCGTTGATCAGCTTTGCCTGCACCTGAGCGCTTCGCTCGATCGTTTCAAGAGCGTTCCGCCGAGTCTCGTCGTCGACTTCCTTGGACAAGAGTATCTTCGACCAGCCCATTATCGCGTTGAGCGGGGCACGGAGTTCGTGTGAGACGAGCGTCAGGAAAAAGTCCTTTGCCCGATTGGCCTCGGTAGCCTCTTCGCGTGCCTTGCGTTCGCGTTCGTAGATCTTCGATAGCTCCTCGGCGGCGGTCTTTTCGGCGGTTATTTGCCGGAGCTTGCCGAGAATTCGCGGACCGGAATTTTCGCCGGCGCCGACTATCTTGCCCAAGGCTTGTATCCACTGCGTCTTACCGTCCGGGTAAACAACGCGAAATTCCTGGTCGAACCTGCCGGGGCGATTTTCAGCGTCTTTGATAAAGGCCGCGATCCGCTGCCGGTCGTCCGGATGGATCGCTGAAATAAAGGCCTCGTACTCGAGCGGTTCGTAGGGCGAGATCCCGAGCATTTCATTTGTGCGCGGGATCGACCGAGCCCGGCCGCTCTCGATGTCCCACACGAAGAGCCCGGCTCCGGCGGCTCCTGCTGCCTCTGTAAGTTCGGCATAATGGCCCGCTTCCTCGTCGTGAAATTCCGTATCCGACCGGCGGCCGGCGACGATCGCCATCGGGCCGCTCTCACCTGCGTTGATCGGAAAAAGAAAAAGCTCGATGGGAACGCTTTGGTTCACACCGAGCCTGAAATCGAGGACAAGACGACGCTGAGTTCCGGCCAGTGCGTCGGCAACCGCCGCGGCAAGCAGAGCCGACGTGTTCTCGGTCGATTGCCAAAAGACCGTCTCCGAGAGGACCTGGCCGGCCAGAAGAGCCGGGTCCGACTTTGTCTTCTCGAAAATGGTGCCGTTCATCGAGACGACACGCCCTTCTGCACCGATCAAGCCACAGAGATCAAAAGCTTCCGCGAAGAGCGGCCCGAAAAGGCCGCCCGGAAGCATTTGTCCGAGGACATCATTGATCTCTGCAGCGGGCCGTGCGTCCATTGGAAATGTTTAAGGGGCGTTCCGGCGAGGTCATGCGACCGCCGAAACACCCCAATTGTAACCTAAACGGCACGCCGGCCGGTAAGCAGCCGAATTACAAAAACTACGAGTGCGACGAGAAGCAGGGTATGAAGAACACCGCCAAAGGTCGAACCGCTGATCATGCCAACAAGCCAAAGAAGTAAAACGATAACAATGATAGTTTCAAGCATAGTTCCTCCGTATTCAAAATCACGTTTCTCGTGTGGACACGCCGGAGATAGTTTCAATCGGCGTGCCAGAAGCCGGTGCAGTGCGTTTTGCGAGTGGGTCGGCGAATTTGAATTGGCAGAACGAACCCGGCTATGAATGTTCGCATCAAAAGCATACACTAATGCGTATCGCTTCAGGACGTGACGTTTCGAGACACTCGGCACCAATAGCGGCTGTATGGAAGTGAAACACAATTGACGGCGTGTCATTCAAACGGTTACGAAAATGACCGTATTTATTAGGCTCGATGGCACAGACCTTGCAAACTTATCCGGCAGATAATTTCATTCGGAGAGGGCAACACGCTTGGGATGCTCTCGAAGACTAGGTCAATAGACACAATTATGGGACTTAAAGCACTTGTAATAGACGACGATACCGTTACCCTCGACCTCCTAAGTTTTCAACTCAAGGACGAAGGCTTTGAAACGGCGACGGCCGTCTCGGGCGTCAAGGGCCTCGACCACATAAAGACCGATGAGTTCGACGTTATTCTCACGGACCTTAACCTGCCGGACATCAACGGGATCGACCTGATCAAGCAAACAAAGCTTATCTCGCCGGATACCGAGATCATCATCATCACCGGCTATGACCGGGCGGAGAAGGCGATCGAAGCAACACGCGTCGGAGCCTTCGGCTATCGCGTAAAGCCGCTGAATCTCGAGGACCTGATGCTCGACGTCCGCAACGCGGTCGAATCCAAACGGCAAGCCGTGATCAACCGCAAGCAGGCCGCTGAGATCAAGGAACTCAGGACAAAACTGACGAGCCGAAACTCGTACGAAGGCATCATCGGCGGCTCGCGGGCGATGCAGAACATCTACGAGATAATCGAGAACGTCGCCGAATCGGACGCGAATATCCTCATCCTGGGCGAATCCGGCACGGGCAAAGAGGTGATCGCAAACGCCATCCATTACAAGAGCCATCGGTCGGACGAAGCGTTCGTTAAGGTCAATTGCTCGGCATTGCCGAAGGAGTTGATCGAATCGCAGCTTTTCGGCCATGTTAAGGGGGCTTTCACCGGAGCTAACGCGGACAAGATCGGGTTTATCGGCCAATCGAACCGCGGCAGCCTGATGCTGGACGAGATCGGCGAAATGCCCATCGACCTTCAGCCAAAACTCCTGCGGGTGCTTCAGGAAAAGGTATATTACCGAGTCGGCAGCGACCGGCCGCAGGATGCCGATTTCCGGCTGATCGCGGCGACCAACCGCGACCCCTTTGAGGCGATCCAGGAAGGCAATCTCCGCGAGGATCTTTATTACCGCATCAACACCATCGAGATACGGATCCCGCCGCTGCGGGAGCGTACGGAAGACATCCCGATGCTCGCCGAGCATTTCCTGCGCATCTATTCGGAAAAGTATCGGCGTCCTGATGCCGAGTTCTCGCAATCGGCGTACGACCAGATGCTCCATTACAGCTGGCGGGGAAATGTCCGTGAGCTCCAGAATGCAGTCGAGCGGGCAGTACTTTTGAGCAAGTCGGGCAGGATCACGGCACTTGATATTCCCGGCGGGATCGGTGCTGAGGCCGAAGAAACAATGATCGGCGGGCAGACGTATCCGGCGACGAATGGAAACGGTGCGGCTCATTTTTCGCGAGCACAGCTCGGGCCCGATGAGCTGATGCGCGAGGCCGGTGCTGCGATAGTTGAAAGCCTGCCGGACCCGGAAGACGGAAAGTCCAACGATGACATCTTCGAAGGTATTGAGCGCGAGGTCGTGACCGCCGCTCTCAAACGCACCAAGGGAAACAAACAAGCCGCTGCGAACCTGCTCGGGCTCTATCGGCCGCGGCTTTACGGAATGATAAAACGCCACGGGCTTGAGGTCTGATCGAACGCAAAAATGCCGGGTTCAAAGCCCGGCATTTTTTTTCCCCTTGTTCAATTCAACTAGCGGCTGTTGGTAACGCCCGGTACCGAGACCTCGACGTCAACTTCATGCTTTTTCTTCCCGCTCAGGATGCCGCCGTAATACAAAGCACCCGCCACCATCCCAACAATAATGATCATAGCCACTGCCCAAATAAGATTGTTCGCTACGCTTTTTCCTTCTGACATATAAAGTTCCTCCCTAAGTAAAAACATCGATCTGAAAACTACACTGGTGTATTCAGCAACCACCGTGCCACTCGGCACAACAGCTCATGCTCAGAAAAATTTATTGTGGATTCAGGCAAAACTGTGCAAAGATAGTGGAGTTCCGAACAATTTTTATTCAGACAAAAGGAGAAAGGTCTATGTTCAGCGCTATCGGTACAGTCATTGTCGGTTTGATCGTGGGCGTCATCGCCCGGTTTTTGCTGCCCGGTAAAGAGGCCCTGCCCGATGGCCTTACCGGCATTCTTCTTACGGTCGTGGTCGGCATCGCGGGTGCCTTTCTGGGTACTTTCATCGGCGGGGCTCTCTGGGGCGGAGCGAATTATGCCGCCGGGTGGATCATGTCCATTGTCGGTGCCGTGATCTTGCTCCTGCTTTTACGGCTCGTTTTTGGGGCCAAGGCTCAATAGTTTGGTCGAAATCTAATAGATAGAAAGGCCTCGCCTCGTGCGGGGCTTTTTCTTTTTCGCGGGGGCGACAGCGAAGTTGTGGAAGCCCGGCCCGATTGGCGCTTTTATCGGGACACGCAGAAAAGGCCATAAGTTTCCACGCTCCGTTGCGCGTGGATCAGGAAAGGCGGACGGCAATTTTGAAGAGAGGTGCCGGCCGTCTTTCCGCGCTTTGGCTCCTCAAAAACAGGTGTGACGCCTGTCACTTGACCCAAGGCGTAGAATAGAGATAGGAAGCCGAAAACTTTTCGGCGAAGGAGGTAAATATTATGCGAACCCATCACAAAATTATCATTGCAACACTACTCATGGCATTCGCCTGCGTTTCCGCGTTTGCCCAGGGTGGACAACGCGAAACATATACCGGAACGATCATCAGTTTTGGCACCGGATTAAGTACACGAACGACGACCGCTACGTTTACGCTTGATCTTCGGGGGCGTACGACAGATGAACAGGCGGCTCGCTTCTTGGCCGTTTTGGCCGAGGGCGGCCAGGACACACTCCTAAAGGAGTTGAATGACGAGGATCTCGGGTCGTTTTCGGTTGGCGGCCGGCTCGGCCGTACGATCAACGCCGTTAGGGTTAGAGAGGTGGACGGAAAGGTCCGCGTTTTCGCAGTTTTCGAACGCTGGATAAGGTTCGCGGAACTAAGAGGCGGATACAACTCGGTAGATTATCCGTTCGGGATCATCGAGCTTTTCATCGACCCAAAGACCGGCCGCGGTGAAGGAACCTACATCGCAGCAGCGAAGGTCCGCTGGAAACGCGACTCGAAGGACGGGGAATACCACGTCGAGATAGAGAATTTCGCGACGTTCCCGGCCCGGCTGATGGGAGTGATGAAACGAAAATAGCCGGGTTCAGCTTGCTGAGTCGGCCGATTCGGGCGGGAGTTCCATTCGGATAAGGCCGTCGAACTGGACGTTGTAGCCGACACCTTTCACGGGGACCGACATCTCTTCCTCGGTCTTGCCCTCGGCGTTCGCTATGCCGATGCTGGCAAAATAGCATGATGCCCCGTGCGCCTTGGCATGGCGGACAAGCGTTTCGAACGCTTCCATTCCTTCGTCAAACCGCCCGCGTTTCGGGTGAACATCGGTGCGGACGACAAAGAAGGCAAGTTCGCCTTCCTTTTTTGCGACCAATTGGGGCTCGGTCTTGAGGTCCGCGAGCACGTCCGCTGAGTCGATCACCCAGCCGTCCTTTTCGAGTTGCTTATAGAGAATTTCGACACCGAAAGCATGGATGTCCGCCGGTGTCATTAGTTCGCGTTCTTCCATCGTTTTAATCGTATCGTTCGCGGGCTTCGCGGCAAAGCCGCGGCCGACGCTTCACGCCAAAAATTCCACATTTTGAGGAGACTCAATTCTCTCTTGACTTATTTCCGACTTGGCTCTATTTTCATTCCACAGCTCATTTCATTGCATTGCGCCCGCGTTTGGCCGGAGAAGCCGTAAGTGTCCGTCTTTTGGGAACTTCCGGTAGCTATCCTACCGGCGATCGCCGGCCATATTCAGGTCCCGGATGTGACGGCAAAACGCACCTCGGAATTGTCTCGTTGACCTTATCTTTTGGAGGAGAAAATGAAAGAAGTCTCAGGTTTTTTCAAACACTACAGATCGATCGCGGCGGCAGTTACGCTTGCGGCGTTCTTTGCGGTCGGTCTTGCAACCGATGTCGCCGACCCTGTTTCGGCAAATGAAGCAACGGCCCCGAACGCTGAACATCAGCCCGCGGTCGGTGCCAATGTGGTCGTGAACCCGGGCAACGGGCAATACTCGACGCTAACAGCCGCATTCGACGCGATCAATGCAGGTACTCATACCGGCGCCGTGACCGTCACGATTTCTTCGAACACTACCGAGCCCGGATCTGCTGTCCTCAACTCGAGCGGAGCCGGTGCGGCATCATACACGTCTGTGACGATACAGCCCGGAAGCGACAATGTGACCGTCGCCGGGCCAAGTCTTCAAGGCCGCGGCCTGATCGAGCTAAACGGAGCTGACAACGTCATCATTGATGGCGACAATCCGAATACTGCCGGTACGAACCGAAACCTTACCCTTCAAAACACGGCGGCGAACACCGTTTCGTTCACTTCGGTCATCCGCGTGGCTTTGAACACGACAACCGTGACGAACGCTGACTTCAATTCGTTTCGTAATCTGAATGTGGTTGGGAGTGCAACTGGGCAGAACGTATCGACTGCCACCGCAACCACCGGCCCGCAGAACACGACGTTCGGAATCGTTATTGGACCGAATGCATCGGGCGCCACGACAGCTCCAACGGCGCTCACATCTGTGACCGGGAACATTGGTGCCGGAACGACGGTCGCGAACCTTGAGATCGAGAACAACCGCATCGTAACCGCTGCGCGTGGCGTATCGATCAATTCTTCTGCGGCAACGGTACTTTTGGGACTGGAGATCACCTTGAACCAAATCGGAAATCCGGTCGCTGGCGAGGCTGACCAGGTAACGGCTGCCGGAATTACGGTAGGTGGTTCGACCGGCGCTTTGATCAGCGAGAACACGGTCTATCTTGAGGGCTATGTCGCTTCGAGCGCGGCGAATCACGGTATAGCGGTCGGTGTTCTGAGCGCTACAGCAACTGAAGCGGTTATCGAGAACAACCGTGTGAACCGCGTAAAGAACAACAATCCCGCAACATGGTCTGCTTGGGGAATTACTCTCGGCGGCGGCAATGGCCACGCTGTAAGGAACAACTTCGTCTCAAATGTGATCAACGATCAGACCGCCGGAACTGGCGGCTTTGGCACTACTTTCGGTGCTTACGGTATCCGCATCGCTTCGGGCACCGGGCACTTTGTATATCACAACTCGGTGCACCTTTCGGGCAATATGGGCGGAACGACCAGCACGAACCTCACCGCCGCGTTCGTTATGACTGCGACGACGCAAACAGGTGTTGACGTTCGAAATAATCTCTTCTCGAACCAGATCGCCGGCGGAAATCCGGCCGGTACACGAAATACGGTCATCTATCTTCCGCCAAGTGCGACGAGCGCGATGAACCTGACGATGAACAACAACGGAATGTTTGCGGGCGGCGACGCGCTCAACACGCTCGGCCAATCCGGAACCACATTTGCCACAAGCGTTAACTTCACGGTCGCAGACTTTAACCCGACGACAACAACGCCGGCGACGAATTTACGGGCTTACACCAGCACGCTTTCTGCCGCGGGCACGAACGACAATGCGTCGTTCGCATTCACCGGAGCACCGCCGATCGTCAGCAACTCGGACCTACATATTCCTGATGGCACCCCAACGCCGCTTGAATCACGAGGAACCGGCGTTAGTGTCGGATTCGATATCGACGGACAGGCACGTAATGCGACAACGCCGGACATCGGCGCCGACGAATTCGCGGGTGTGTTTGTTACAGACTTCCTCCCGCCGTCACAGACATACACGCCGTTCGGTAACACCTCGCAGACCACGAATCGCGTACTATCCGTCACAGTTACCGACGAAACCGGTGTGCCGACCGCCGGCGGTACCGTACCGCGGATCTATTTCCGTAAAGGAGCCGGTTCGTACGTTTCGACCGCCTGCGCTTTGACGGGCGGCACCGGAACGAACGGAACCTGGGACTGCACGATCGACGTCGCGCTTCTCGGTGGAGTAGTTCTCGGCGATACGGTCTCTTACTTCACCATCGCTCAGGACACGGCGACGCCGATCAATGTCGGAACCAATCCGGGCGGCGGAACTGCAACGGACGTAAACACCATTACGAATCCTCCGGGGACGCCGAACAGCTACCTGATCGTCGGAGCACTTCCGGCGACGGTCAACGTCGGCACGGGTGAGACATTCACATCGCTTACCAATGCGGGCGGCCTCTTTGAGGCTTTGAACAGCGGCTTTACGCTCGCCGGGAATACGACGATCCTCATCACAACCGATCTAACCGCAGAAACCGGTGCGGTCGGCCTTAACGAGTTCGCCGAGGATGGCCCGGGCGGTTATACGCTGACGATCCGGCCGTCGGGCGGTGCTCGTGTGATCAGCGGATCCGGTGCGACGAGCAACGGGTTGATCAACCTCAATGGTACCGACCGATTAGTGATCGACGGCTCGCTCACACCGGGCGGAACGACTCGCGACCTGACCATCACGAACAATCAAACCGGAACTTCCACGGTCATTTGGTTCAAGACGATCGGGACGAACGGCTGCAACAACAACGCTATCCGGAACACCATCATCAACGGTGGCCCAGGGCCGAACTCAACTTCGACCGCCGGCATCCTTACCGGAAGCAGCACCACGATCGGCAACGACGGCTCGGCTCCGCAGAACAACAACACAATCCAGAACAACTGGATCTATCGTGTTCAGAACTCGCTCTACCTTCGCGGCGGAACGGCTGCGAACATCGATGAGGGCTGGACCGTCATCGGCAATACGCTCGGTTCGAACGACCCGAACGACAACAACATCTTCCGCGGTATGTTGATCGGCAATGCGAACAACTTCATCGTTGCGAACAATACGGTCAACGGAATTCGCTCGACGACGACCACAACGGCGGCGATGAGCGGAATTCAGGTCGGCCTCCTTGCGACCAACGGCGTTGTTGCGAACAACGTGATCCGAAACATCAAGAATGTCAGCGGAAGCGGCACGGGTGCATTCGGCATTTCGGTCATCGCTACCTCGGCGGCATCGAACGTCTCGATCACGAACAACATGATCGACGACATCGCGGCAAATGGCTCGGCAACTGTTGCCAGCAATGGCCACGGCATCTCGATCACCGGCGGTTCGGGCTGGAATGTTTACTACAACTCGGTGAACATGGGCACGAACCAGGCATCGGGAACCACGTCAGCGATGTTCGTCTCGGCGGCAGTAACCGCGGCGGGTGCCGTAAATGCACGGAATAACATCTTTGCAAATACGCAGACCTCCGGTGCGACCCGCTTTAGCGTTTACAGCCTTGCTCCGGCAAGCATCTTCGGAACGATCAACAATAACAACTACTTCTCATCCGAGAACGTAGGGTTCATTGGCGGTTCGGCCCGGGTAACGCTTGGCGACTGGCAGACGGCCACGACGCAGGACGCTAACTCGGTAGCGGTCGATCCGCTCTTCGTTTCGGCGAGCGATCTGCACATTACGGCGAGTAGCCCGATGATCGGAGCCGCGGCACCGATCGCCGGCATCACGACCGACATCGACGGCCAGACGCGCGACGCGGCGACACCGGACATCGGCGCCGACGAGTTCGTTTCGGCCGCTCCCGGGCCGCCGGCGGTAATCTCCGGTCAGGTCACGGATGCGGGCCAGAACGGACTCGCGTTCGTTATGGTCACACTCAGCGGGCCCGCTTTCGGAGATGTTGGCTTCACCGTTATGACCAACAGCTTCGGCCGGTTCACTTTCCCGGCGGTGCCGACGAACGTTACCTATACGGTTACGGTCTCGAACCCGCGGCGTTACGTTTTCGCCAATCCTTCGCAGCAGATCAATCTGCAGGGGGACGTCGATAACGTTAACTTCATCGGCAGCGAACCCTAGTTCGCGGCCATTGCATTAACCCGAGGGGCGGAGCGATCCGCCCCTTTTTTATTTGGAGATACCTGAACGAAGCTCGTTGATGAGGGCGTCAAATTCCTGGTCGCCGGCGAGGAAGCGATATTCCGGATCGTGAAGAATTTGCAGAAGCCATGGGTCGCGGACCTTGAGCGATGCCCGAAGCCACTTCATCGTGTTCTCCTGGTCCTTTGCAAATGCCGCGACCAAAGCGATGTTGGAAGGCGGAAAATATTTCTCAGCGTAGCGGCTTTCCAGAGCCTCTCGCCATTCGCGAAGTCCGGCATCTCGCTGACCGCTATCGAACTTGGCGCGTACCGCATCAACCAGTTCGGAATTGCCTTCGTCGATCGCGAATGCTGTGAAGTATTCGTTCATCGAGGCCTCGACATCGTTGCGCAAAAAGTAGATGGTGCCGAGATACCAGTGCGGAAGGCTAAAATCCGGGGCCGTCCTTATGACATTAAGAAGTACGCTTTCCGCTTGTTGAAGGTCGCCCGAGAGCATCCGGTTGTAGGCAATGTTCGTCTGGCCGATGCGTGAGGTCGGGTCGAGTTCCTCAGCCTTCCTTAGCTGAACAAGCCCTTCCTCAGTGCGTCCGGCAACCGAAAGCATCCAGCCGAAACGAAGCCGCGGCGTCGCATCTCGCGGCGAAAGTTCGATCGCACGAAGAAAGTCCGCTTCCGTCGCGGCCCAGTCGCGGTCGTGCAAAAAGGCGATCGAAGCTCTTGCTGAAAATGCCTCGGAAAGCATCGGCTTTAACGCCAGGGCCCGCTCGACGGCCGCCCGAGCTTCCGGTACCGATCTCGTTGCGGGCTTGTAGCCATAGTCGTAAAGGCCCAGATGAACATCGGCAATTCCTGCATGGGCCTCAGCGAACCGCGGATCAAGGCTGACCGCCTGCTCAAAATACGCAAGGGCCTTTTGAAATCCATCAAGATTGCGGCGGCTCCAATGGTAACGGCCGCGGAGATACGCCTGATATGCTTCGCTGTTCGCCGTCATCTTCTCATGGAGACGCGCGAACTGTTCTTCGGATACATGTGCGACAAGCGCTCGTGCGGTAAGGTCCGCGACGCTGTCCTGAATACTGAACAGATCATTGCCCGAGAAGACAAATGATTGTTCCCAAAGCTGCTTCCCATCGGCGACGTTCAAAAGCTGTGCACTTATTCGGTTTTCCCCGTCCGAAGGCTGAAGTTTCCAGTCAACGATCGCGTCAACCTCCAGCTTTCGCCCGATCGCAAAGGAATCGCTTTCGCCTTCAGCGGCGGTCAACGTCGAACCGAGCGGGCGGACGACCAAACCGTCAGCACGCCCAAGTTGCCGTATCAGAGCATCGGTCAGGCCGAGCGTCAGCGAATTATCGACATTCGCTCCCGAAAGATCCTTTAGAGGCATAACGGCTATTGTCCGCTGGTCCTTTGCGGGCTGTTGCCGTGTGAAGTACCAACCGGCACCGGCGACGAAGACACCAAGAAGAAACAAAAGTGTGACGCCCAGGGGCTTTCGGAGGGGATGATACGTTCGGGCCGGCAGCGCACGGCCGGGGTCTATCATCGCTCCTGCATCGTCGCTTTCTTCGATCCACTCTTCGCTGACCGTTCGACGCTCGAGCACCACCTCAGCAAATTGGCTCGGCGGGCTAAGTGCGGTCTCGATCTCCTTTACCTCGGCAACAAAACGAAAACCGCGGCGGGGGACCGTTTCTACAAAGACCGTGTCAGGCTCATAGGCCGCCAGCGTCTTCCTGAGTTGCGAAATGGTGTAGGAAAGTGCGTTGTCCTCAACGAAGGTGTCTTGCCAAACGGCTGAGAAGATCTCGTCCTTGGAAACGATCCGCTCGCGGTTCGTGACCAGATAGGCAAGCACCTGATAGACCCGCGGTGCGAGCCGAACAACGGCTCCGGAATGCGTTAAAAGTCCTGAGGAAACGTCGAGGGAAAACCCTGAGAACGTGTATAACTCCCGTTGTGTCAGCGATTTACCGTTTCCTTCCAAATTGCTCACAATTTGCTCAGACTTCCCTCAAGACTCGTATTTGAAACGCCGATATTATAGCAAAAATCGCCGAAACGCCCAGAAAAAATGAGCCCGATAAGACGAGTTTACAGACGCGTAACAACGACCGAACGGGTCGTCATCTATCACAATGACAGCCCTCCGACAGAATCAGCCGCCGAGCGATTTTTCTCCGACGTGACGGTCGAGCCGATGGTTGTCGAACCTGAGCCTTATGCGCCGCTGCAGCTTACCGCGGGCAATACCGATGTTGAAAATGAGGATGGAACAAATGATTAAAAAGCCTATCGTGATGATTCTTGCACTGATATTCGCCGCTTCAGGAACCGCCCTTGGGCAAACGAGTGCTTTCACCTTTCAGGGCAAGCTGACGGACACTTCGCTCCCGGCAAATGGGCCGTACGACCTTGTTTTCAGGTTGTTCGATTCCGCCGAGGCCGGCACGCAGATCGGGCCCGACATTACCATCGAGGACGTAAATGTTTCCGGCGGGCTGTTTACCGTAATGCTCGATTTCGGACAAGCCGCGTTCTCGATCGGCGATCCGAGATTTATCCAAGTTAGCGTCAGGCAGGGAGCAAGCACCGAGGCCTTTACGGAACTGACACCTCGGCAGGAGATAAACAGTTCGCCCTTCGCGATCAAAAGCCGGAAGGCAGACGAGGCCGACACAGCGGCAAGCGCAGCGAACGCCGACAATGCCGCTAATGCCGCAAACGCTGCAAACGCCGCACAGCTCGGCGGTATCGCCGCGGATCAATATGTTGTAACCACCGACCCGCGAATGTCCGACGAACGGCCACCGGCTCCCGGAAGCTCGAATTACATTCGGAATTCGACGTCGCCGACTTCGGGCAGCTTCAATATAAGTGGAAGTGGGAGTGCAGCCGGTGGGTTCGACAGCACTTTTGGCGGTTATCGTTCAAGAGGCATTAGAGTGCTAGACGCCAGTTCTGTTGATGTTTTTCTTGGCAATAATACTCTTCCAAACGGTTTTCAAAACGCCTTCGGAGCCACAATGCTTGGAGCAGAGACCAGCTTCACAAGCGGCGGTGGAATTGGTCGGTTTAACGCGACTGCAGTCGGCTTTCGCGCCTTTGTAGCCGCAGACAACTCGGTCGTTCTCGGTAGCATAAACGGGGTCAATGGTGCGACGTCGGATACGAACGTTGGTATCGGCACGACCGTGCCGTCCCAGCGACTGCATGTGGTTGGGAATAGTCTGTTCAATGGCAATGCCACGGTATCCGGAAATACTACGCTTAGCGGCAATGCCTCAGTATCCGGGAACGCCACGTTCAGCAGCAATGTCGGTATTGGTACGAGTACGCCGGCAAGCCCTTTGCATGTGAACGGTGCGATCCTCGTTACCGGTCCGCGGACCTCGACGCCCTCGGGGAATGCGATGACCTTGAGTAGCGATGCGACCGCCGATACGATCCAGTCGTTTGGCAATCGGCCGCTGTCGTTCAACCCTGCAGGAAATAACGTCGGAATCGGTACAAATGACCCGACGGCAAGGCTCGACGTCAACGGAATAGTCCGAGTCAGAACACTCGGCTCGGCGGGTTCGGACAGCCTTTGCCGCAATGCAAACGGCCAGATATCGAGCTGTAGTTCCAGCCTTCGTTACAAAGAGAACATCTTTAGGTTCGGACGTGGATTGGACCTGATCCGTCGGCTCGACCCGATCACATTCAATTGGAAGGGAAACGGAGCCCTTGACCTCGGCCTTGGCGCCGAAGATGTGGCCGCAGTCGATCCGCTGCTGGTCAACTATAACGAAAAAGGCGAGGTCGAAGGTGTCAAATACGACCGCATCGGCGTCGTCCTGGTCAACGCCGTAAAGGAACAACAAGAGCAGATAGCCTCGCAAACCGCCGAGATCGATCAACTAAAGCAAAGGCTTGAGCTTCAGCGGCGGGAGATCGCCGAGCTGCGGGCCTTGGTCTGTTCCGTAACGCCAGGAGCCGGCATCTGTTCCTCACCGAAATAGACGTAAAGGGAAAGTTAGCCAAGAGGGGAAATCGAATGAAGTTATTCCATATTGTGATCATCGCTGCTTCGGTTGCGTTTCTCGCGTCCTCGGCCCTTGGCCAGGTCGCGTCCGGCGGGCAGTTTGAGCTAAAGCAGGTCGTCGTAGGAGGCGGCGGGGCAACCTTGAGCGGCGGTTCTTTCTCAATGCAAACGTCCACCGGCGAGCCGGCCGCCGGTACTAATTCGACCGGGCTTTTGCTTCGTGTGCGGGCCGGCTTCCTGCAGGATGAGCAGATCGGACCGACCTCGGCCGGCGCCTCGGTTTCCGGGCGGCTGCTCACTGCCGACGGGTTTGGAGTCGGTAATACGCCGGTGTTCCTTACGGATATGTCCGGCGTGAGGCTCCGGACCATCTCGACGTCGCTCGGCTATTACCGGTTCGACGACATCGCCGCGGGACAGACCTATCTGATCGAGGTTCCGGCAAAGCAGCTTGGGTTCACACCGCGGCTGATCAATCTGTTTGACGACAACCTTAGTTTCGACATTGTAGCGGAGCCTTCGGGCAATTGAACATCGCAGATCAATCGTTGACAGGTGTTCGCGCGTGTCCTTAACAAAACCCTTGACAGGTATTAATGAAATGACAAGTTTTCTCTCTCGATTGTTTCAGCGTAGCGGTGAGATGGTTCTCGCCCTCGGTCTTTTCCTAATGTGTACCGTAGCAGGTCTTGCGGCGCCTAATACAGCGAACTATTCATTCGAAACAGCGACAAACGGGTCTCTGACGAACATGGCAAACACGACCCAGCTGATCCGACGGAACGACACAACAGGGGTTTCGGTCGTTCAACCGATCGGTTTCGATTTCATTTTTATGGGGGAATTCGGTGGGAACGCGGTGCCAATGCGATATACCCATTTTTCGGTAACAACGAAGGGCTATCTCGCTCTTGGAACAGAACGGGTTCCGGGAAATTTCCCGCAGGCTCTCGGCGTTAATCTTGGAATGTCGGTGATCGCTCCGTTCGCCGCCAACTTGAGAGTTTCGTCAACCGGAAGTATTCGCCACAGAGTTCTCGGCAATGCTCCAAACCGCGTGCTGGTCGTGCAATGGGCCAATATGGGCTCGACTACTTCAAGTTCGACCGCCGATATGACGTTTGAGGCCCGGCTCTACGAAACGACGGGCGTGATCGAATTTGTATATGGTTCGATGAGTCAAACGGTTCTCAACGGGAGTGCGCAGATCGGATTTGCTTCGGGTCTGGGTTCGGGACAGATCGGACGAATTGTCGCACCGCAATCCGGAACTCCGGCACCGACCTACGATGCCATTTCAACAGGAACCGCAGCGAATGCGTACAGCATTGGCCCGATCCCCGCGTTAAGTTCAGCCTCGGGCGGTTCGCGGCGTGTTTTCCGGTTCACTCCTAATGTTGCATCGGTCCCTTCGAACGTCGGTTTCAGCGGGGTTTCTGCAACTTCGGTGACTGTGAATTGGGCAGATAATTCGAGTAACGAAACCGGCTTTGCGGTCTATATTGCCGAAGATCTTCCACTCACACGAAAGAGAAGCTACGCGCCAGTTGAATTAGAGCCGGAACTTGAAGACCTGAAAGAAACGCATTCCGAAAGGTCGTTGCCGGATGATTCCGGCGCAGCACTGGCCGGAGGATTTCAAACTCTCCCCGAGTTCGAACAGGAACCAAAGGTGGAAAAAAGGTTCAAAGAACCTGAACTGGCCGGCACAGCAGACCTTGAAGGTTTCCAATTCGCGGCGGCTGTCGGCGAAGGCGTGACCTCGGTTCCGATCACAGGACTTAAACCGAATACCACTTATTCATTTCGCGTCGTTGCGTTGACCGAAGGAGCCGTTAGCCAGGCAGCGGCCGGAGATCAATCTACACTGGCTGCGGGAAGTGTTGTTGCTGCCGTTGCGGGCGGGAACTGGAGCGATCCCGCGACATGGCAGAGCAATGTCGTGCCGACCATAAATGACAACGTCGAGATTCCGCTGGGAACGACAGTCGTGATCGATCAAACGGGATTGCTCGCAAACGATATCGTCATCGCAGGTGTGCTTGAATTTACATCGGATCAGAACGCATCGCTCGCGGTAAGTTCGCTGCTTGTTCAGAGCGGAGCGATCCTTCGGGCCTCGGTGACTGGCACGAACGTCTATACCCTGAACGTAAGCGGCGACCTTACGAACAACGGAACGCTGGATCTTTCAAACGCCTCCAACACTGCCGGTGTGAATCTTTTCTTTAGCGGGAAGGAAGACGCCTCGTTCAGTGGCATTGGCACAGTGACTAACGTCTTTCGGATTACGATGGATTCGAAAGGATTTGATGGCCTTCCGCGAACGGTGACGATGGATCCGCAGAATTTCGCTGTAAAAGGCCAGACGGCAGAATCGGCTACCGGCTTTCTTGGATTGATCAACGGGATATTGAGGATATCGGGCAATTTCACAGGGACGCATCGGGTCTTCTCGAACGAACTGTTTGGGAATCTGCTGCCGGTAAACACGGGCATCTGGATCGACAATTCGAATTTTACCTTCGCCGCTCCTACTCCACAGATCAGAGATGCGGGCCTTTTACGAGTTTCTGCCGGCACGGTCGTTCTTCAGAGTTTGGTGAGCATCGGCGATCTCGATATCCAAGGCGGACAGTTATCATCGACGTCCGTGATTGAGACACAAACTTTTCAGCAGTCGGACGGATCGATAACAGTCGGTACTTCGCTTCGAGTTATTGGAAGCTTTCAGGCGACAGGTGGAACCATAGTTTTGGCGCCCATTAACCCTTTCGGCTCGACTTTAATAACATTTGATGGTTTTGGTGCGGCAGTCAACGTGACGGGCGGCACAGTACAGACTGGAACTGCATTCGGTGCGGCCCAGAATTTCCTTGTTACAGGAACTGTGTTTAATCTGATAACAAATGGCGAAAGTGCTAACCACTTGACAAACGGCACTGATCTGAACGTTCTCGGAAATACGTTAATCGGAGCAAATACACGCCTCACCGCGTTAAGGTTTACACAGTTCGGACCACTATTTACAAATAACGGAACGCTGAATAGTACGTCGGACGCTACCGTATCTTCATTCAATTTTAGCGGCATCGTGCCTCAGACCTATACCGGCACTGGCACGGGCGGAACGTTAGCTGTTCCACTCCAGACCATCGGTATATTCAACGAGGAAAATCTAACGATAGATCCGGCATCGCCGCAGATATTCACATCGCGGATAAATCTGTTCACCGGCACGGTAATTAACAGTGATCGGGTGGTAATAGGCGGCGGGGCCGCGACCGGCCTTAGACTGATCCAAAGGGGCAATGCAGCGACGCAAACCGCGCCGCCCGGCGAATTCGATGTAGCGCCAACGTTCGACTTGGGCACGGCGGGACTACAGGTGCTTTACGCAAACGCCGGAAGCAACATACCGACCGGATTCGAGATTCCCACCAGTCGCGTTATTCGCCGTCTTTTCTTTAGCTGCCCGAACGGATTGCTCTTAACGGGCGGCGACCTGACCGTTCAGAACGCTTCGCCGGTTGGCAGTCTTGAGATCTCAAACGGGATACTATCGACTGGCTCCAATAAGCTGATAATCGGCGCTTCGACGACTGTTACGAGAACAAACGGCCATATAAACGGCGATATCGAGATGCTCTATACGGCGACCGGAACGAAGACGTTCCACGTCGGAACGGCAAACGGATATTCGCCGGTAACGGCGAATGTAACGTCGCTGGGAGTCAATCCGTCAAGCCTGACCATTCGTTCGACCCAGGGTTCACACCCGAACGCTCCAAATGCCGCTTCGGCACTCCGGCGGTTCTGGAGCCTCACGGAGACAGGTGACCTTGCCGCGACGCTGAGCTTCGTTTACCAACAGGCCGACGTGCCGTCCGGTATTCCCGAATCCTCGCTCGGCCTCAAGCGATATACCGGTGCGGGAAGCGTTTTCGATACGATCCCGGCCACACTCGACACCGCTACGAACACAATAACAACGAGCAGCCCGATCAGTGATTTTTCCGACTGGACGCTTTTCTCGTCGCTCTCGCCGACGTCCGCAAACGTTTCAGTTGCGGGCCGGGTTATGTCGAACGGCCGCGGTGTTGCGTTTGCTACGGTCGCCGCGACCGATCCTGACGGGACGACCAGGACGGCCGTTTCAAATCACCTCGGGTATTTTCGGATCGAGGATGTTCCGGCCGGAGAAAATTATGTGATCTTTGTCCGGCACAAGCGGCTCCAGTTCGCAAGTCGTGTTATCTTTGCCACGGAGGATATCTTCGACCTGCAATTCGACGCCGAAAGCAACGATAAATAACGGCTGAAGACGTCCGGGAACAGCTCCTTCCCCGATCGTCACACGCCAAGGAGGAAAACGATGGCGTTTCTGTATATTGATTCGTTCGTGCCCGGGGCTTCGGAGCTTCCCGGGATAGTTGACGACAAAAATGCCCTGCTAAAGCGGATGAAGCTGGTTATGCTTCGCATTTCGGGTGAACCGGTGATCACGTCCTACGGCTACCTTTACCCGAAGCCGCCGAAAGGGCTCAGCCGAAGCCGCGACCAGCTCAAGTCGAATTACAAGAAGATCTGGGAGGACGTGATCATCGCCTTTGATTGGGACACCTACGGGGCGACGGCAAATACCCGCACGTACGAGGTCAATATCGGTGAATTCTTTCTCAAGAAGGAGATTCCCGAACTCGACCTGCAGAAAGTGGTCATGCACGAGATCCTGCATATCTTCCTTGATATGCCGCGGTCTATGCATCACCCGCAGATCAATAAGATCATCAAGCATAGC
>ERZ761602.3463-NODE-3463-length-22268-cov-13.596768_pt1 | contig 22268 bp, 24 predicted proteins | sample MGYA00512165_ERZ761602 | MGnify/ENA primary metagenome ERZ761602 (study PRJEB28899, sample SAMN02445085) | bioreactor sludge metagenome | biome: EBPR sludge; isolation source: Thorneside wastewater treatment plant | place: Australia: Brisbane, Thorneside...
CAATTGTTTTATTAAAATTTTTATGATGTGGTTTTAAGAGATATATTATGAAGCTACTTTCTAAAATCCCTATCCAAGACTGAATTGTTTTTACATCAACTCCTGTTTCAACTGCCAAAGCGCTGTTATTCAATTCTTGTCCTGTTCGCCCTGCCAGTAATTTTATGAATCGTTCAAAAACAATTAAATCGGTTATGTTTTTTATTTGCCGAACATCTTTTTCAATGTATGTTCTAATGTAATTTGGGCACCAATCTAATGGAGGAATATCCTGATCATAAATTGGAGGATAAAACCCTTTCAACATTAAGTTATTATCATCAGGTGTAAGTAATTTCGCCTTTTTTAATTCTGAAATAGAAAATGGCAGTAGATTGATATATCCAACCCTGCCGGCAAGGGATTGAGAGATTGTTTGCTGTAGCAGAAAATTGTTTGACCCGGTAAGAATAAACAGCCCTTTCACTTTTGAACTATCTAATATTTCCTGCAAGTATGAAAACAAATGAGGAACGCGTTGTACTTCATCTAAAATTGCTCCATTAGGGTAAGATTCCAAAAAACCACGAGGGTCTTCTAATGCAAAATTGCGTGTATCAGGATTTTCTAAAGAAAGGTATGTCTTGCCTTTAAAGACCTGCTTAACCAAAGTTGTTTTACCGGTTTGCCGGGCACCTGTAACTGCAACAGCTTTAAATTTAGAAGACAGATCTTTTAATTTATCTTTTGCGATTCGTTGAATCATTAAGCAAATATATGGAATTATTTGGAATCTAATTCCATAAAATTCTTAATTAGGAATCTTTAGTTGGGCTAAAAGTTCGAATCCCTTTGAAATGCCGGGATAAAAGTACTGTTCTAAAGAAAATGTTCGAACTCTCCAAGTGAATGAAGTGATTGACCGGATTCTCCGGTTGACAAGGGTTTCTGAGGGTCTAAAAAAAAGAAAGTACACTAAATTTGGTGTGCTTTTCCTAAGAGTGGTGTTAGAGGGAATCCCCGCCTGACTGACTAACGTCAGTTTGTCGGGCAGGGAACCCCGTCAATTGAATTTCCCTTTTCCAAAAGATTTTTCAGCCACCGCTTTCCAGAAGACGATTTCAAATATTTTTCTCTTCTCCGTGCTTTTCCAAAATCACTATGCTCCTCCTTAAAAATTAAAATCCATGGAATATGTCCAGATGTAAATTTTGATTTCCCCGAATTGTGCTCTTTAAACCGGCGATCAAAATCCTCTGTAATTCCAACATACAACAGTCCGGATGATAGACTCTTCAATACATAAACGGTCACCATAATCCTGCTCTTTCAATGAAAATTATTTCATAAAAAAACCCGGTACGAAATACCGGGTTCCTTTGTCTTGTTCTGTGGTGTAGGAGGGAATCGAACCCCCGACACAAGGATTTTCAGTCCTTTGCTCTACCAACTGAGCTACTGCACCATCACTACCTTGCATTGATCAAGGGTCGGCAAAAATAGAAAAAATTTGGCACCAGCAAAAATCAATGTTCAAAAAGAGGGATTGTGTACTTTTGGAAGTGCATTCAGTAGAACTTGTACTAGATCTCGGCAATACCGCTCTAAAAGCAGGAATCTTTTTAGAGGGAAAATTTTCGCATGCGGAACGCATCCCGCTGGAGGAGGCACCAGGCTATATCAACTCTTTATCAAGGAATTACACCTTTGGCAACTGCATCTTTTCAAGTGTTTCTTCAAAGAAAGATGATTTTGACTGGCCAAAAGACACTAACATACTGGATTTCAACTCAAAAACACCGGTACCTGTGAAGAATGGGTACGGGAGTCCACTAACGCTTGGTCGCGACCGACTGGCTAATGCTTGTTTTGCTGTCAGCTCTTTTCCCGGTCAAAACGTTTTGATTATTGATGCCGGAACCTGCCTGAAATTTGATCTGGTTACTGCTGACGGAACTTATCGTGGCGGCTCCATATCGCCCGGTTTGGGTATGCGCTACAAAGCCATGCATACTTTTACAGGACGTTTACCGTTGTTATCTACCGGAGCTGCAAAGACGGTGATTGGCACAAACACTGAAGAATCAATGCGATCCGGAGCATTTATGGGAATGGTTTTTGAGCTAAAAGGAACAATGCAGTGGTATTTGGAGAAGTATCCGGATATCAAATTTTGTATCACGGGAGGCGATGCTTCTCTTTTGGCGGAAGACCTTAATTTTCCCATCTTTGCCGACCCTTATCTGACCCTAAAAGGTCTTTATTCGATTTTAAAACACAATGCGTAAAACAACGCTTTTCTTTTTTTTGATTGTCAGTTTGCTTTTTCTGAATGCAAGTGCACAACAAAACACTTCATCTCCTTACTCGCGCTACGCATTTGGAGAGTTAAATACCAACCCGCTTGCGCAATACAACGGAATGGGAAATGCTTCCATTGCGGTGGCTGATTCTTTCCTATTAAACCTCAGCAATCCGGCATCCTTTTCTAACCTGATGATACATCGTCCGATTTTCGATATTGGTGTTGGCGGACAACGTTTACAGGTACGTTCAGAAGATGTGACTGAATACAACGGTTCTTTCGGTTTACGTAACATAACACTCGGAATTCCTATTAGCAGGAGAGCAGGTTTTAGTTTCGGAATTCTTCCATTCAGTTCAGTAGGCTATACCATCAGCCAGACCGTAGCCGAACCATCCATTGGAAATGTTACCTACACTTATACCGGAACCGGCGGAATAAATCGCTTGTATCTTGGTGCAGGATACAAAATCCTGAGTAAGAAAAACAGTTTTTTGAGTTTAGGTCTCCGTGGATCTTACCTTTTTGGAAACATACAACGCGTAAGAAAAGCGGTTTACCCGGGTTATACCGGCATTATGCACACCAAAATCAGACACAATACTATTGTAAGTGATTTTCTATTTGATGGTGGTTTGCTGTATAAAGCAAAAGTGTTTGACAATTCCACCAAGAAAGACTCTATAAAAAGCAATAAACCAAAACCCCCGGGAGCAAAACATTTTTTGTCACTTGGTTTAACCTATACTTCTTCCTCTCAAATTGGTGCCAAACAGGAAATGATTGCACATACCTTTTCCAGCATCTATTTTGAAACTCCTGTTGACACGGTAATGTATGCCGATACCATTTCAGGATATATGAATTTCCCGCAACGTATCGGTTTTGGGTTTGCCTATGATATTCACAAAGAAAGTGATGGCGGAAGAATTCGAAGGTATATGTTCAGTGGTCAGTATGAACAACAAACCTGGTCGACTTATTCCGAAGTTTTTGGGAACAACACTGTTCAGGATCAACTTCGGAACAGTCGCAGTATCGGACTTGGATTTCAGTTCACACCTGATGTTTCACCCTATCTCCGTGCGAAGTCAAGGATTTGGGAATTAACGAATTACCGAATGGGTTTGCGTTACAGCGACACTTATTTACAATTAAATAACAACCAGCTTAAACAGTATGGCATAAGTTTTGGATTAGGCATACCGCTAACCAATTCTACTAAATCGCTTTCGATGATCAACTTTGGTTGTGAGGTCGGAAGAAAAGGCACTACCGAAAACCAGTTGTTGCAGGAAAATTTCTTCAACTTCTTTGTCGGGTTCTCGATATCGCCGGCGATTCATGAAGAATGGTTCCATAAACGTAAATACGATTAACAATGAAAACCGCAATAACCAATAGCATGAAACACATCAAGATCATCGCTCTCTTTGCGATACTTGCCGGAAGCGTTTTTTCCGCCAATGCACAAAAAGAAGACTGGGGAACCGACAGCCTGGAGTGTAAGAAATGTCTTTCGCTGTACAATGAGCCTCTGAAAAACAAAAATTACGCTGAAGCACTCATTCACTGGAGAGGTGTTATACGCGTTTGTCCAAAATACAAAGAATCAGTTTACATCAATGGTGCAATCATTTACCGCAGTATCATCGACGCAGAAAAAGATGCAGCAGTAAAAGATAAGCTTATCGATACCCTTGCTTGGGTGTACGAAAAGCGCATGGAATATTTTGGCCGTAGCAATGAAGCGCTTGAATCCTATGGAAACGACATGATTCGTTACCGTCAAAGCACCCCTTCTGTTGCTTATAAAATCATTAAAGAACTGGTAGATCGCGAACAAGGAAAAGCATCTTGTGCTGCGCTGATGCGTTACTACCAATCACTGGTGTTGATGTACCGTAAAAAAGAACCCGGTATCGACAACAACAAAATGGTGGAAGAGTATTTTAAAACAAAAGAATTACTCGAACAATCGATTGGCAACAATCCGAACGATAAAAACTGTACGCTTGCCAACGAAGAGGTAGACAAATACGGAATGCCCTTTCTGCCTTGCGATAAAATTTACGAATACGCCAAAACCAAATTCAACGATGTTCCGAAAGACAACAAAGAAGTTCGTCTAAACGAAATGAAAAAACTGTTGAGCGTAATGAACAAGCGTAATTGCAACGACAATGAAATGTACGATAAGATTCTTGCTGAAGTTCTGGAAGCGGAACCTTCTGCAGATGGATTCTACAGCCTTGGTCTGAGCATGAACAACAAGAAAAAGTACGCTGAGGCGAACACCAATTTCAAAAAGGCAATTGAGTTATGCGGAGATTGTGAAAAGAACGGCGAATACCTGTTGGGAGCTGCGAAGGCAAATCTTAACTCCGGAAACTACTCTACCGCTGCAAGTTTTGCACGTCAGGCAATGGCAAAAGACAGCAAACAGGCAGGCCAGGCGTACCTTATCATTGCACAGGCTATTGCACGTTCCGGTTGCGGAAATAATTCATTCGAACAGAAATTCAATTATGTCCTCGCTGTTGAGTATTGCCAAAAAGCTAAAGCAGCAGACGGTTCTGTTGCTGATGAAGCCAATCGCCTGATTGGTTCGTACAGAGGTAATTTCCCAACCAAAACCGAACTTTTCGACCGCAGTATGCACGACAAAGAATCGTTCCAGATTGGTTGCTGGATTAACGAAAGTGTACGCATTCCGAAAGACTAATGCAGGAACGATCGTCTGTCCGATCCAGAATACTTCTCATTCCGGCCCTTATCGGGGCCGGAATGTTTTTTTCGTGCGAGAACGATCTGCAGGAAGTAGACCGTGTTGCACGTTTAGGAGAAATTCCACAGGAAACGATGGAGGAAGTGCGACTCGTTTACACCGATTCCGGCGAGACCCGAGCAATTCTGGAAACTCCCCTTATCCATAAATTCTACCAGCCCCGCGAAAGGATGGAATTCCCCAATGGTCTGCAACTCACCTTTTACCAAAAAGGAATGAAGATGGAATCGAGGTTGACATCCGAATATGGAATACTAAATCAGGCCGAAAGGCATTTGTTGGTCAGGAACAATGTTGTTTTTATTAATTTTATCAGGCAGGACACTCTAAACACAGAACTACTGAACTGGAGTCAGGACAGTGCCCGGGTGTATACCGACAAGCAAGTGGTGGTTCGCGGAAAGACCGGAGTTTTCACCAGCAGAGGCGGTTTACAGGCTGGTGAAGCGTTCGACTGGTACGAGTTCAACGGTGTAGCTGCAACGTATTATTACAATTCAAAAACGGACGAGTAAGTCCAAATGAACATGAATAAATATTACCGATTTTCTGAGATCATGTGGTTGTTGCTTACAATAACCGTAACAATAATGGTTGTTGTTCTTATGATCTCTGAGGAAAGCATTGAAAAATCGAAATGGTACCTGATCATACCCCTGTTGAGTGCGGCCATGTATATTATGCGTCGCAGTTTGCGAATCAGGTTTGAAAAAAACCAGAGCGAGGGCAATGCTAAAGGCAAGAAATAAAAATGGATTCCACCCTCTTTTTTTACATTCTCATTACCATCCTTTTTTCCGCCTTCTTTTCGGGAATTGAAATTGCATTTATAACTGCAAACAAACTTCGAATTGAGCTTGAAAACAAACAAGGAAAATTCCCTGCGCGCATTCTAAGTTTTTTCGTCCGAAAACCATCACGTTTCATTGGTGCAATGTTGTTGGGTAATAATATTGCTTTGGTGATGTACGGTATTTTCATGGCTGCATTATTGGAGCCCGGTATTGAATTCTACATCACCGAAAACCGCTGGTTGGTATTACTGATCCAAACGATCACCTCCACCATCATCATTCTGTTTACGGCAGAATTCTTACCTAAAGCATTATTCCGAATTGATCCCCACCGCGTTCTCAATCTGCTTGCTGTTCCAACAGCATTGATCTATTTCATACTATGGATTCCTATGATAATCCTGATTGGTATTTCAGAGGGAATTCTACGGATTTTTGCACGCGATAATAGTGGTGATGGCACCGATGTTGGTTTGGGCAGAATCGATCTGGATCATTATCTGGAAGAAGTGACACAAAGTGCTGCCAAAAACAATCACGAGATTGATCAGGAGGTTCAGATATTCCGCAATGCACTTGATTTTTCCAATATCAAAGTACGCGATTGCATGGTACCCCGCACCGAAATGATAGCGATTAATGTGGATTCAGAAATTGAAGCACTTCGATCGCTCTTTGTGGAAACACAGCTTTCAAAAATCTTTGTGTATCGCGACAGCATCGATAATATTATCGGGTATGTGCATTCCTACGAATTGTTCAAACAACCTCAAAGCATTCAGAACATTCTCCTGCCTGTAGCATTTGTTCCCGAATCGCAACAAGCACAAACTGTATTGGAAGAATTCACCCGTCAAAGCCGAAGCATCGCTGTTGTTGTGGATGAATTTGGCGGAACATCCGGACTAGTCACTATCGAAGACATCATTGAAGAAATTTTTGGTGAAATTGAAGACGAACACGATACCGAAGAACATACAGAACAACGAATCAATGAAAACGAATTTTTGTTCGCCGGAAGGCTTGAAATTGATTACCTCAATGAAACCTATCAGCTGAATATTCCCTATAGCGATGAATACGAAACCCTTGCCGGCTATTTGATCAACCATTTACAGGACATCCCCGAGAAATACACCCGTACCACCATCGGCAAATACGACTTCGTGGTTGAATCGGTTAGCGGTCAGCGCATTGAAACCGTTCGGGTGATAAAATCCTAATTGGCATTTCCGTTTAGAGATCTAAATTCTCTTTATTTCTGAAATTCTTATATAAACATTTAATAATCAGTTGTTTATTCACCCAATTCTTGAAGAAAAAAGCATTTGTAGATGAACTGAAAATCAAATCATTCTGCCGGGCTGATTTTCAATTTTCATTTAAGGATTCTCCTGCTTATATTCGCAGCCCTAAATTCCCACTACAATGGCCATCATTGGTAAAATTCGCGAAAACTCAGTACTGGTACTTATCATCGTAGGTATTTCGCTTGTATTGTTCATTCTTGGTGACTTCCTCACCAATCCCGGCAATTCGGCAGGAGATAATTCTGTTGGTTCTGCTTACGGAGAAAGCATCGATGCGATGGAATACGATAGTCGTGTTAACCAGGAAATAGATGCAGAAAAGCAAAACCGTGCAATGCGCGGCATGCCTGAACTGAACGAAAACGACATGGATCAGATCCGTGAAAACGTATTCAACAGCATGGTTGCAGATATCATCCGTAACCGTGAGCTGTCGCATTTCCCTTTTTCAGTTTCGTCTGAAGAATTGAACGACATGGTTCATGGTGTAAACCTCCATCCCGCTATTCGTCAGGAGCCGGGCTTTCAGGGACCGGACGGGCAATTCTCACGCGACTCGCTGATTCGTTACCTCAACTACCTCGAATCGCCAACCGACCAGGCACGTGAAATGAAACGTCGCTGGAAACAGTTTGAGCAGGACCTTAAGCGCGATCGCATCGGAATTAAATATTCTACATTGATCACCAAAGGTGTTTATGTTACCAACGCAGAAGCCAAGCGCGACTACGAAGACAATAACCGCACTTACAAGATCCGTTTTGTTTCGAAGCGTTATTTTGAGATTCCGGATTCAATGGTTACTGTTACCGACGAAGATATCCGTGCTTACTACGATAAAAACAAATTCCGTAAGCAGTGGGAACAACAGGGCTCACGCGTGTTCGAATATGTTCAAATTCCTTTAGTACCCTCTGAAGAAGATCGCGCCAAGACCAGAGAAGAGCTGAACAACCTGAAAGAACTATTCCGCGAATCGAAAAATGATTCATCGTTTGTGATGAGTTATTCAGAAAACAAATATTTCGCAGATCGTTTCTATAATGGCAGTGAGTTAAGTCCCGGCGTTGATTCACTCATCCAAAAACTGGATTCGGGTGATGTTGTTGGTCCTTACGAAGAATTTGGCTACATGCGAATCGGAAAGATCCGCGGGGTTAAATTCGAAACCGAAGCGCGTATTCGTCACATTTTGCTGAGCAAAGACAAAGGCGATATTGCCACATTGAACAAGCGTGCCGATTCAATTAAAAATGTGATCAAGCGCAACAAGAATTTCGAAGAAATGGTAACCAAATTTACCGACGATCCGGGCAGCGTTAACAATGGCGGTGTTTACGAATGGTTTGGTAAAGGAGTTATGGTTGAACCCTTCGAAAAAGCGTGTCTGAATGGAAAAACCGGAGATCTTGTTTCTGTTGAAACTTCTTACGGAGTGCACATCATCGAGATTCTCGGAAAGCGTGAAGCAAAGCGCGTTAAATATGCAACTGTAGATATCAAGATTGTTCCCGGTCCGGAAACCGAAGCAACAGCTCGCGGCATTGCAATGGATTTCCTTGAAACGATTCCCGACGGAACAAAATTTGAAGAATCTGCACAGAAGGCCAACATGGTTGTATTGCGCGATGAAATTCCTGCAAACCAACGCACCATGAATCAGGACGAGAAAAGCCGCGAATTGGTTCGCTTTGTACAGACAGGCATGGAGCATGATGTCTCTGAACCTATTCTTTTAGGCGATTTCCTCATCGTTGCGCATATCAGTGCAGTAAAGCCAAAAGGTGTACCTGAATTTGAAGACGTAAAAGAAATGATGGCAGTAAATGCACGTCAGGAAAAGAAAGCTGAAATGCTGAAGAAGCAAATGACAGGCGCAAAATCACTTGAAGAGATTGCTACCCGTGTAGGCGGAACTGTTCTTGAGGCCGATGTTACTTTTGCCACACCTACCATTCGTGGTGGTGGCGGAAACGAATACAATGTTGTTGGAACGCTGTTCTCCATGACCGCTGCCGATAAAGGAGCTATTACTGTTCCGATCAGTGGTAAAGTTGGAGTGTATGTGGTTCAATTGGTTGATATTGTTGAACCACAACCTGCAGCCGATCTTTCCAATAACAAAAGAGCACTAGGAAGTCTGCGCCGCAACCGTGCCGGTGGAGATGCTTTCAATGCATTGAAAGAAAATGCCAAAGTGGTGGACAACCGCCAACTGTTTTAATTAATACTTGCTTTTTGTTAAAGACCCGCAATTGCGGGTCTTTTTTTTTCTGTTCAGGTAGTACGCGCAGCAAAATTCCATTCTAACAAAATATCCAAAAATCATTCGCATTTTTGCATAGTTAAGCTCCCAACAAGCCCCCAACATGCCCGACGATTTCTCCGGATTTTCACGACGAAGTAATCTTGATCCTGAAGATTATTATTTAAGCGAAGAGGGCTTTATCATTTTTACAGAGAAGTACCTGTTAAAACGCGGCTATTGCTGCAAAAGCGGATGCAAGCATTGTCCGTATGGCTACAACAAAAAAACCGGCAAAATTGAAGGCAAGAAAGGCTTAAACTAAAGCCCGGAATCATTCTCCCCCTTACTCTACTTTGAAGCCAGGCGACTCACTTTTTCAAGCATTTTCTTTCGCTGTTCATCTGTACTAAAACGCATAGACCCGAAATAAGTGACCCTGTTCAATTTCAATCCGCAAAAGCGAAGAATAAATTTATTCATTGAACGAATTCCATGGCCCCCCATAATCCAGCGGTGGTACCAAACAGGCGCATCCATAGTAGTGATGATAGATGTAGTTCTGCCTTTAAGTAACCGATCCCACATTGGTGAATCCTTTTTATAGCGGAATGCAAAACCGGGAAGAAAAGTGCGATCGATAAAGCCCTTTAATAATGCAGGCATTTCGCCCCACCAAATGGGAAATATCCATACAATGTGGTCGGACCAGCTTATATAATCCTGGGCCATTCGCAGATCCGGCTCCAATTCGGTTGGGTTGCGGTATCCTCCATGAAGGATAGGATCAAATTTCAGATCGCGCAGACAAACTGTTTTCACCTGCTGATTCTCTGAATTGATTCCTGCAACAAAATGCTCAACAATGGCATCACAAAAACTTCCTGCAAGAGGATGTGCATTAACTATTAGGATCTTTTTCATAATGATTTGTTTTGGAAATGGCTTGAATTAAAATGTCCAGCGGAACATCGGTACAGGGAAAAACCCTTGCTGATATTGTGTCACCATCATACCGGTGCGTGGATTGAAACTCTGACGAAAAACATTTTTGTGATTGCTTACATTCTGAAGATCGATTGAAAACTCCATTGTGCTTTTCTTCAGATTCTTCCTATAAGAAATTTTAATGTCGGTACGGAAATAATCGGATTGCTTTTCAGAAAATGCACGTTCGTTATCGTAAACTGCAACTCCATACAATCGGCTTAATGTGTCGTTTAACGGTGTTAAATACCTTCCTCCAACAAAAGAAGTTTTTATGTTGAGCGCAAGAACATTACCCTTATCATTCAACTTAAACTCCTTGCCACCTAATACATTTAATACATAACCGGTATTGAACGCAGTGTTTCGTTCTACGCCATCGCTGCCTTTGTATTTTGAATCGAAAATAGAGGTGGTGATCAAAAAATAATACCCCTTATTGAAAAAGCGTTCGATCGTTAGCTCAAGTCCGTAATTTCTGCCGGTGCCTTCATTTACCAATGAATCGTTATTGCTGGGTGCAAAATCAGCACCACTATTCAGGGCAGAAAAAGAAGAAGCGTTTCTTTCTATCGGAACATTAAACAGTTGCTGATTATACAATTCTGTCTTGATTCGCAAATAGGAAGTTACATTCCAGTCGTGCGTTAATACGATGTGGTGGCTATTGGAAAAGCCAAGTGATTTATTGGTCTGCACCGCACCGTCCGTGGTGTTGGTCTGAACAAAATAAGTATAAACACTTTGCATCTGTGCGTGATAACCGTATCCTGCACTTAGCGCCATTCCTTTTCTGAAATTCCATCGCAATGCCAATCGCGGTTCCGCGCTGATACTGTTACTGATGTTTAACAACTGACTATGTATCCCGCCCACCAATGAGAAGCCTTTGTTGAACCGGTGCTTCCACTGAACATAGGTTTGACCCAATATGTAAACGTCGTCGGAATCCACACGAACAACATCCGTAACTCCACCTAAAACGACTTTATTGAACAAACCAAACTTAACGTAATCTGTCATTACACCACCAACAATAGTATTGCGTGCGTTCAGCTTGTGATTAACAATAAAATGTGCTGAAAATTTATCCGTATCAAACCGCGCTTCACCACTTGGAAATTCCTCGCGGGTGATGATGGAAATGGAATCTCCTTTAAATCGTTCATAGGTACGACTATGGCCTGCTACCAAACGCAAGTTGGTTTTGGAACTTAACTGGTGATTATAACTTAAACCATTGATGTAGGTTGCATAACGAACGCGTGTATTGGTATTTTCATCTCCATACAAATCAATCTGAGTAGTATCGACATCATTCCCCAGAAAATTCACGCTGCTGTTCCCATTTATACCAAAAAAAGTAAGCTGTCCATTTTTACCAACCGGGAAATAAAATTTATAATTGATATCCTGGTAAAGAGGTGTTGCTGTTCCTGTACCAAAGTTGATTCCCATTTGCTGAAAAACACCCAATGTAGAGTAACGGTAATTCAAAAGGTAACTTGATTTTTTCTTTTTCCCCATCGGGCCTTCAGCACCAAATTCGAATCCGTTAAAACCGATCTGACCAAGAAATTCGTGTTTCTCAGTATTCCCTTTTCGTAAATGAAGATCAAAAACTCCGGCCAGTGCATTGCCGTATTGCGCAGGAAATGCTGATGTCAAAAAATCGGATTTATCCAGGTTGTTGTTATTGATCATGCTAACCGGTCCGCCGGTAGAATTCAATGCTCCGAAATGGTTGGGATTGGGAATGTTCAGTCCTTCCATTTGCCATAACATGCCTGAAGGAGAATTTCCGCGCACTACAATATCATTGCGCGAATCATTTCCCGCAACTACTCCTGCAAAATTTGCAGCCATTCGGGAAGGATCACCCAATGAACCTGCATATTTTCTGGTTTCCTCCAAATTAAAGGAACGTGCTCCTACAATTGTCATTTCGTTTACCGACTGATCCTTATCCGCCGAGCGATCGTAAACCACATCAACTGTTTCAAGCATTTCAACCGATTCAGTCATGGAAACAGTTAACACCACTTCCTTTCCTGCAGTAACAATAAGGTCGGTTAATGTGCGATCTTCATAACCAATAAAACTGAATTTTAGTGATTGACGTCCCAAGGGAACATTCTGCAACTTAAAATATCCATTTCCATCGGTGGAAGTACCTACCGGAGGATCGGTACCTATTAAAACAATGTTAACACCGGGTAAGGGAGCTTTTGATGCCTCGTCAATAACCTGACCGCGTATGGTTTGCTGTGCTTGAAGCGTACTCATCCAAAAAAGAGCAAGTACAAAAAGTAAAGTGTTTTTCATATGCATTGATTTCTGCAGCAAACATCGTTTCAATTCGCAACATATCACCTTGACTCAAATCAAGAAGAAAGGTAATTGCAGTTTTTCTTGATTTGAATCAAGAATGCCATTTGAACCGGCTTCAGGAATTCTGCTTTGCTTTTTCGGTAAGGCGTTTTCTTATTCTGCTCAGCGTTTCGGGAGTAATACCCAGATAAGAAGCGATCATATATAAAGGTACCCGCTGAAACATTTGCGGATGAGCTTCGAAAAATTCATTGTACCGGTCTTCCGGTGATTTTGTCATTAAAGTGGAATTCCGGGTGGAGAGGGAAATAAAAAGTCCTTCTGCTATCAGACGCCCCATCCGTTCGAACAATGCACCGCGGCTGTAAAGGGATTGCATTCCTTCATAATCCATTTCCACCAAAATAGAATCTTCCAGTGCCTCCAGATAATCCATGGTAGGCCGACGGGTAAGGAAGGAACAGTATTCTGAAGTATAGCAATTCTCCGGACAAAAATCGGCAGTGATTTCTTTGCCTTCGTTAAAATAAAAATAACGCACTAATCCTTCGGCTACAAAAGAAACATGATTGCAGACTTCGCCGGGTTTAACGATCATTTCACCCTTCTTAACTCGACGAACCCGCTGTACCGATTGAAAAAAATGCCAATCCTCTTCCGTCATGGACGGATTGAGTTGCTGATAATAAGCCTTTAATGCGTTAATAGGATCCATACTGCCAATATAGGACGAAAATCCTTATTTCATATTGCATGATTCCTCAGATTTCCTCAAACAGGAACTAAACTCTTTGTAGTTTTGCAGCCTATCATTTTGATTATGGCTACAGCACCAAAAACGGTTAAGAAAAGCATTCTGAGTACGGCAGATTTTAAAAAACTTGTTTTGCAGGGAATTCCGGATCGTTTACCCAAAGCAAAAACATGGGATCCTGAGATCAATCATGCACCCAAGCGCAAGGAAATATTATCTGCAGAAGAAAAAAAGCTGGCGCTGCGAAATGCACTCCGGTATTTTCCGAAAAAACATCATGCCGTTTTAGCAAAAGAATTTGCAGAAGAATTAAAATCATACGGACGCATTTATATGCATCGTTTTCGTCCGGATTATGAAATTTATGCGCGACCCATTCAGCACTATCCTGCAAAAACGAAACAGGCTGCTGCAATCATGCATATGCTGAGTAACAATCTCGATCATGCAGTTGCCCAACATCCACATGAACTGATTACCTACGGTGGAAACGGTGCCGTGTTTCAAAACTGGGCGCAATACCTGCTCACCATGCAATACCTTTCAACCATGACAGAAGAACAAACATTGGTACTGTATAGTGGTCACCCGATGGGATTGTTTCCTTCGCACAAAGATGCTCCACGTGTTGTTGTTACAAACGGAATGATGATTCCGAATTACAGCAAACCCGACGATTGGGAGCGATTCAATGCACTTGGCGTAACCCAATACGGACAAATGACAGCAGGTTCGTTCATGTATATTGGTCCGCAAGGAATCGTTCACGGTACAACCATAACGGTAATGAATGCCGCCCGAATGAAATCGAAGGGAAAAGATTACAAGGGAATGTTGTTTGTTACCGCAGGATTAGGCGGGATGAGTGGAGCACAACCCAAAGCAGCCACCATTGCAGGCGTTGTGAGTATAACGGCAGAAGTAAATCCTAAGGCAACCTATAAAAGGCATGAACAAGGCTGGGTAGATGAAGTATATGCAGATGTTGACAAGGCGATTGATCGTGCAGAAGAAGCGCGCAGTAAAAAAATGGCATTATCCATTGCCTATGATGGGAACATTGTTGATTTATGGGAGCGGCTTGCGCAACGAAACGTCAAGGTTGATTTAGGATCAGACCAGACATCATTGCACAATCCCTGGGCAGGAGGATATTATCCCGCAGGAATTTCTTACGAAGAATCGAACCGCATGATGGCGGAAGAGCCCGAAAAATTTAAGGAAGAAGTGCAGAAAACTTTACGCCGTCATGCCGCAGCCATCAACAAACTAAATGCACAGGGAATGTACTTTTTCGATTACGGAAACGCATTCCTGCTTGAGGCTTCACGCGCAGGAGGAGATGTAAAAGGAACTGATCGCGAGTTCCGTTATCCATCGTATGTGCAGGATATTTTAGGTCCGATGTGTTTCGATTACGGGTTCGGTCCATTCCGTTGGGTTTGCACATCGGCAGACCCCAAAGACCTTGAAGCAACAGATAAGATTGCATTGGATGTGATGCGAAAAATTGCTGCGACAGCCCCTATGGAGATCAAACAACAAATGCAGGACAATATCCGCTGGATAGAAGAAGCGCAGAAGAACAAATTGGTTGTTGGATCACAGGCAAGGATTCTTTATGCCGATTCGGAAGGAAGAATAAAAATTGCTGAGGCATTCAACAAAGCCATTAAAGCCAAAAAAATTAAATCACCAATTGTATTGGGACGCGACCACCACGATGTTTCCGGAACGGATTCTCCTTATAGGGAGACATCGAATATTTACGATGGTTCGCGATTTACAGCCGATATGGCGGTTCACAATTTTGTGGGCGACGGATTTCGTGGAGCCACATGGATATCGCTGCACAATGGCGGTGGCGTAGGATGGGGAGAAGTGATAAATGGCGGATTCGGAATGGTGCTCGACGGAAGCAAAGATGCCGATCGCCGGTTGAAAAACATGTTGTTCTGGGATGTCAATAACGGAATTGCACGCAGAGCCTGGGCAAGAAACAAGGAAGCGATGTTTGCAATACAGCGTGAAATGAAACGAAGCAAAAAATTAAAAGTAACCCTGCCCAATCTGGTCGACGATAAAAATCTGGAAGGACTTGTCTAATCGCCTTTCCTCCGTTTTTTCCCTATTAAGCAAAAAAAGAGCCTCCATGGAGGCTCTTTTTGTAGTGTGGAAATACAGAATCAGATCAGGTATTTTTCAACGAAATCTTCGACTTTCATTTCAGTAGAATCAACAGTAACTGTCTGAACATTCAGCGTTACGAAATAACGGTGCATTACGCGACGTGTTTGTGATTCGTTTTTGTGCATGGTGATGCTCAGGCTGATGGATCCTTTTCCTTCTTTTGCAGCAACGGTGAACCATGAAGCATAGGTTTTTGCATTTTGGTTAACACTTGCGATGTCAAGCCCGGTAGCAGTAAATTCAAATACACCGGTTGAAGCTTTTGCCTTACCTAAAGCAGCAGAACCGCCAGTGGCAGTAAGATTCTGACTGAAACCAAATGTTGCGATCAGAACAAAGACGAGGGTAGAAAGTAGTTTTTTCATTTTGGAGGTTTTAAGAAGGGTCAATTTAGTGAATTTCACAACAAACAGCAAAATTCAGGCCAAACAAAACACCTAACACCCTTGGAAACCAAGCACGGAAGAGTATTTTTGGGCATGGAATGGCAGGAAGTCTTTTTTTCGACCTGGTTTGAGTGGATGGGCTATCCGGTGAGCGGACTGGAGTTCATTGGAAGCATTGCAGGATTAGTGGGAGTTTACCTGGCTGCAAAATCCAACATTCTTACCTGGCCGGTGGGAATAGTTAATGTGGTTTGTTTCTTTTTTGTTTTTTATACCGCCCGTTTGTATTCCGACATGCTGCTGCAATTCTACTATTTTTCGGTGAGCATTATTGGATGGGTAAACTGGAATAAAAGCGGAGAACAAAAACTTAAACATGAATGGATCGGTCAACAGTGGCGATTCCGTCTCCCTCTGATTACCATTGTTGCAACGCTGGGAATAGGATACCTGATCGAGCACCTGCACATCCTTTTTCCTTCAGTGCTGCATGAACCCGCCGACCTTCCCTATCTCGACACGCTGATTGGTGTTTTAAGTATTCAGGCAACGTTTTTACAGGCACGAAAAAAAATTGATTGCTGGGTAATCTGGATTGTAACCGACGCATTATGCACCGGGGTTTATTGGAAAAAAGGAATACATCTTGTTTCGCTGGAGTTTCTGCTATTTACTATGCTTGCAATTTTCGGATTAATGCAGTGGCTGCAAAAACACCGCGAAGAATTAGCCGGAAAATAAATTCTGTCAGGAGACACTTGTTTCCTTCTTCTAACGCGCTTCAACATCCACTGTGCCGGAACGCAAAAAACTGCGGATCAATTCATCAGCATCCGGAAAATAATCAAAGGGAACCACCCGCTTTCTGTATTCCTGCAGCGAATCGAAAGTGACATCCACATTCAGGTAACCGTATCCCGCATACTTTCCTTCGAGCATCAGTACAAATGAATATTCATGGGAGTTCCTGCCTGCTCCTTTTATCAATTGATCGGATTTATCACCTGCACAGGTTTCGATCAGATTCTGTGTCCGTGCATTATAGATTTCAGGATCTTCTTTTCCGCAACAGATTCCGTTGCATTTTCTAATTTGAAAATGAAAGCATGGTCCTTCCATATCAAAAGCTCCGCAAAATTTCGGACATACATATTCGTTGTCCATCCAATTATTTAAAAATGCACGCGCACTGATCCAGGTATGAAAAATTTTTAGTGGCTCTTTACTATCAGCTGTTGGAACAATCTGAAACTGCAAAACACCATTATCATGAATTGCAGATTCAAGCGCGTAGGCAAATGCCTTTTTACGACGTGCACGGTTATAGGGAGGTTGGTGACGTTTAATCTCTTCTGATTCGAGCAACAGCGCAATCAGTTCAGAGCCCGTCTCTTCAAATTCTACATTGTACACCTCTCCAATCATCTTGCGCGCTTTCTTTTCCTTCGACTGATAATGCTGAATGGCACGCTGCCGCATATTGGTGCTTTTGCCGATGTACAGAATATTTTCGCCTTTACCTAAAAAGCGATAGACACCCGTTTTCTCCGGAAGTTTTTTTAGAATGTACTGCTGGATCTTTTGTGTTCTTCCGGTATTGATTGCTTCAAGATTTTGAAGTTTATAGACCGGATGCGCACTTTTTAATTGCATCAGATAGGAAAACAGAGAAGCGGTTGCGTCTGCATCTGCCAAAGCACGGTGCGCATTATGAAGGGGGATCTGCAATGCCTCGCACAATCGTCCAAGCGCATAGGATTTTCTTCCGGGGATCAATTTTTTACTTAATCGTACAGTACACAGTTTATCGCGTTTGTAGGAATATCCCAACGAGCGGAATTCTTCCTGAATAAAGCGAAAATCAAATTCTACATTATGAGCAACAAAAATTTTGTCGCGGGTTAGTTCCAGTATTTTTTTTGCCACCTCATAAAACTTCGGCGCCTCTGCCACCATCTCATTGGTGATACCCGTTATTCTGGAAATTGTTTGGGGTATTGAACGCTCGGGATGAATCAGCGTGCTGTATCGTTCAACAACCGTTAATCCGTCGTGCACCACAATAGCAATCTCAGTGATTCTGTCGCGTTTGGGATCGAGTCCGGTAGTTTCTATGTCGATGATGCTGAACACAAATAGATCACAATTTACGCGATTTTAAATCCGGAGCAGAGGAACCGGTAAATTTTAGCAAAGTGCAAAAGCAGAACGCAGTCTATCTGCGTTATAAATAATTTACAGCGCATATCCACTGCGTGCTGATGGTGAAAATTTGCATCATCAATAGTTGTTTAATCAATACCTCAAATCATGAACGCAGCAGCACTCCCCTTTGGAAGAACCCGTCAGGCTCAGCACCAGTTCCTGCCCGAAAAAAAGAGCAATCTCCGTGCGGTAAAATCGGACGATAAAGAGATCATGCTTCAACCCTTCCGCGATTTAGCTAGTGCCATCGTTGAAATGGGGCAATTCAAACTCAGCGGCGAACGCGAATTAAGCGAAGGCAACAAAAGCCTGCTGTTTCTTCGCAATACAAGAGAAGACCTTCATATCAAAGGCGAACCTGTAAAAGAATACCTCCTGATCGTGGCTTCGCATGAAAGCAGTGGTAAATCTTTTCTGGCTACTTACCATATACCGGAAAACCGCGGGAACAGGTATTGCCATAAACTGCAAGCACTCTTTGCACAACAGCTTAGTCCGGCTGAACTGCAGCAGCAGGCACTTCGCACCATACGTAATTACGAATCCGGTCGTCGCGATCTTTATCAGTTGCTTCACGCATTTTCTACAGTCCGCGCCGATGAAGAACTAGTGGAAGAAGTGCGTAACGAAGTGGTTCGTTACCTGCAACAAACCTTACGCAACAAACCCACGCTATCCGGCAAAGGCATCGTGACACAAATCAATGCGCTCGACAATGTAATGTCGGTATGCCGGCATTCGCGTCACCACACGCTCAAAACGCTGTTCGACAGTATTACCACCTTCAGTACCTATCATCTCGACATCCGCGAACCTGCACAGGCGGAAGGATTGGGTGCAGATTTGAACCAGCATATTTTTCATCTTCTGGAAAGAGAGTGGCAAGCGGAGCTGGCAGAAATTCATCCATAAAAAAGCCCCGAACGTTCGGGGCTTGAATAATCAGTTGATGTTTTTGGCAGGACGACCACGTTTTCCGGTAGATTTTTTTACACCGGGTCGACGCGAACCTATTCCGAAAACTTTACGGAGCAGACTATTGTCGGCAATCTCCTGCAATACTCCTGTCATTTTACCCAGGCGTTTTTCAAGTTTGGCAACTTTCTTTTCCAGTAATTGAACATTAGGCGCAAGGTCTTTACGGGGGCGACCACGTTTTCCTTTCGAAACTATTACAACAGGACCAATGGCCTTGTTGGCATTAGTGGAACCCTTTGGGCGACCACGCTTTAATTTTTTAACTGCCATAGCAAGCATTTTAGTGTTGGTACAAATTTAGTACATAATACTATTCAGAATCAAATTTTTAACATATCAAAAAAACACTACACCAACGATATCAAAAGTCTTACATCCATGTGCTTAGTTCGGACAAAACACCCGAAAAAAAGGTAGAAAAAGTGCAAAATCGGGACGTTATTTGCGATAAGAAATGATTAAAATCAGTCTCCACCGATGCCAGAAAACCAAAGAACATTAGCGATTCTGCATGAATGCACCGGCGAATCAATTTTGAACAAGTGAGGCGATTAATAAACAATTTGGGTTTGCCAGCGGACCAGGGTATTACTTTAGCAGCTGATGGCCACGCTGAGTATTCAGATCAAAGGACCGGCAGTATCCTTACGTTCATCTTCTCTTTCGGAAGACACCTGGGAGAGGTGCAGGGAAAAAATCGGATTGAAAGGCAGCGGTGGGTGGTACGGTTTACTCGAAGACGATTTCTTTTTGGGGATGGATGCCGTTACACGATCGGGAAAAGCGATTCTGCATTGGCAGGATCTGGATGATGATCTTTATTTATTGGGAGCCATTCCGGCCCGAAGAACCATCATGCGCATCAAACACAGCGCAAAACGCAAAAGTTTTCATAAAACGCTAAACCAATTGCTGGAGCATGGAATGTTATTTCCACTGTTTCATAACAGCATCCGCTCCATTGCATTCGATCCGGATAATGAACACAATGTTGCCATAGCAGAAAGCAGGGTAGGTCCACTATTTACCTTTACCTGGGATGTACCCGATCTTGAATTGTTCAATCCCGAAGCGCTCGAATTCTGCTGGGTGAAAGTAAATCTTTACGGCAAACGTGAGTTTCTCCTTTTCACGGATATCCTTTACAAAAAAATGCCGGCAAAAGAAATTAAGACCGGAAAAACAGTTGTTAAAAGCTGGGAATTGATAAGGAAATAAAACAAGCCGTTCCGACAGTTAGCATACTGAATCGTTGAAATCACTATTCACCTTTCACTGGCCTGACCCGACCGATCCTGCCCCGACCGGTAGCGTCGGGGAGCGTCGGGATCACCTTTCACTATTCACTTTTCACCAGAAAAAAACAATCCCTTTTCAAAATCAAAAGGCCATACACGAACAGTATCGTTCTCTTCTACTACTCTTAGTTTTCTGAACTCATCTGCCTTACCTGTAACACGGTAATTCAACACTTTTACTTCACCTTCGTCTCTTACACTTTCAAAAATCAATGGCTGAGTGAGATCCAGTCCTGCATAAAAGGAACGTACTTTCTCTTCTCCGTAACGCGCTACAATGGTTCCGGATGTAAAGCGCATCATCTCATTCCATTGTTTATTGACAGAAAAATCCCGGAACATGCCCACAATCCCATTCCCATTCATCACAAGCGCATCCGAATAATCCTCCCTTAGCGGAGCCTCAATCGTGGTAGAATCCTGTAGTGGAACAGATCCGGTTGAATTGTTTTCCTTTTGTTGTTCGCCACAAGAAAGCAAGGCGATAGAAATAAAAGATGCGACTAAAATTTTCATAAAGGGAAAATACACAAATTCCGGGTTTTCAACAACGATTCCTGTCAGCCCACTAATTCCGTAAAAATCAGGCTTCAATTGCTTCTCCTGCATCCAAAATACGGTCGCGCCATCGCCTCCCTGATACCTTTTCCGAACCTTTTAAGGGAACACCCTCGCCGGTCAGGACCTTTCTCCGTGCCTCTTGTTCATCCCTGCAATCCGGAACAAAGACCAATTCATCCACTTCAAGAACCATACGACGCTTTCGTGCTACAAAATAACCTGCCATACTTTTTCAATTCAATGAATAAAACACCCTCGCACCAACCGGACCACCAAAATAAATGGCTTCCATTTCGGCCTCTACGTAACGCTGACCCAGCCTGAACAAATGAAAAACCAATAAACGATCATCCAAATCTTCAAAACGCGTGCGTTCAAGTTTAACAACGGAAACAAAAGACTCCACCGGTTTAATACGCTTTTTCATGATCAGAAATTTATTCAAAGAAAAACGGACAGAACGCAGTGAATTTGCGTTGTGGGAGAAGTTGAAGAGAAAAAGTGAAAAGAGGATCTGAATACTTAACCACAAGTGAGGCGCTTGATCAAAACGATTGGTTAAACCTTCCTTTTAAAATAATAAATATGCCGGCAATTTATGCCAAACACCTCCTGTGGTGGAAAGTACTGGGTAAAAAATTCTGAATTATCTATTGAGCCTATAAATGAAATCCACATTGTAACATGCTTTCTTTTTCTGTTTGTTGCATAAACAAAATATGTTCTTGTTCCATCGGATTGCAACTCAAATGGGAAACATTCTACTTTATCATTATCCTTTTCAAACAAAATTTTACCCCTTTTAAAAAAGGTAATTTTTCGGTTTCCTCCATTGTAAATTGTGTCATAATTGCAATTTCCTGAAGAGTACGTAACATAAGCCATTTTGTAACACTCCCATTCACCTTCCAGAAAAGAAAATTCTCCTTCCAGCCTGGTTTTCTTGCAGGATACGAGCCCTATTAAAACGAGTGCAAAAACTAAAAATCTCAAACTCATCACAGTTTAAAAACCGTTACAACTTTCTGAAATAATAAATATGTCGACAATCTATCCCAAAAACTTCTTGAGGAGGGAAGTATTGAATCGTAAATTCGCTATAAGATGCATTTAGAATAAAAATCAAAATATATACATTGTCACGTTTACTATTTGAA
>ERZ761602.3465-NODE-3465-length-22261-cov-15.816446_pt1 | contig 22261 bp, 14 predicted proteins | sample MGYA00512165_ERZ761602 | MGnify/ENA primary metagenome ERZ761602 (study PRJEB28899, sample SAMN02445085) | bioreactor sludge metagenome | biome: EBPR sludge; isolation source: Thorneside wastewater treatment plant | place: Australia: Brisbane, Thorneside...
TGTCGCGGGCGAGCGGCCCGGTGACGGCGCTGAACGGCACCGTCACGCGGGCGGCGGTGGCGGGCGTGGCGACCTTCGACGACCTGTCGATCACGCTGGTCGGGACGTACACGCTCGACGCCGACAGCGGCGCGCTCGACGCGCCCGACTCGTCGAGCTTCACGATCACGCCGGGCGCCGCGGCGTCGATCGCCTTCGTGCAGCAGCCGAGCAACGCGGTGGCGGGCGTGGCGATCGCGCCGGCGGTGACGGTGCGGGCGCTCGACGCGTTCGGCAACGTGGCGACGGGGTTCACGGGCGCCGTGACGGTGTCGCGGGCGAGCGGCCCGGTGACGGCGCTGAACGGCACCGTCACGCGGGCGGCCGTCGCCGGCGTCGCGACCTTCGACGATCTCTCGATGACCCTGGTGGGGACGTACACGCTCGGCGCCACCGACGGCACACGCACGGCGCCGGCCTCGTCGAGCTTCGCGATCACGCCGGGCGCCGCCGCCTCGCTGGCCTTCCAGCAGCAGCCGAGCACGACGGTGGCCGGGCAGAACATCACGCCGGCGGTGACGGTGCGGGCCTTCGACGGCTTCGGCAACCTGGCGACCGGCTACACCGGCAGCGTGACGTTGTCGCGCGCCAGCGGGCCGGTGGCCACGCTGAACGGGACGGTGACGCGCGCGGCGGTCGGCGGCGTCGCGACCTTCGGCGATCTCTCGATCAACCTGGTCGGCACCTACACGCTGGGCGCCGCCGACGGCACCCGCACGGCGCCGGCCTCGGCGAGCTTCGCGATCACGCCGGGCGCCGCCGCGTCGCTGGCGTTCGTGCAGCAGCCGAGCGACGCCGTCGCCGGCCAGAGCATCACCCCGGCGGTGACGGTGCGGGCCTTCGACAGCTTCGGCAACCTCGCGACCGGCTACACGGGCAGCGTGATCGTGTCGCTCGCCAGCGGTCCCAGCACGACGCTCAACGGCACCGCGACGCGCGCGGCGGTCGCGGGCGTGGCGACGTTTGGCGATCTCTCCGTCACCCTCGTCGGCACCTACACGCTGGGCGCCACCGATGGCGTCCGCAACGCACCGGCCTCGGCCAGCTTCACCATCTCGCACGGGATCGTCACGTCGCTCGAGTTCGCGCAGCAGCCGGGCAACACGGTCGCCGGTCAGGTCATCGCGCCGGCGGTCACCGTCCGCGCCCTCGACACGTTCGGCAACCTGGCGACGGGCTACACCAGCGCCGTGACCGTGTCGCGCCAGAACGGGCCGGTCACGCCGCTCGGCGGCACGCTGACGCGCGCGGCGGTCGCGGGCGTCGCGACGTTCGGCGACCTGTCGCTCACGCGCGTCGGGACCTACACGCTCGGCGCCACCGACGGGACGATCACCGCCGCGAGCTCGCTGGGCTTCAACGTCACCAACGCCGCGGCCGATCACCTCGCCTTCGCGCAGCAGCCGGAGGACCGCATCGCCGGCGTCGCGCTCGCGCCGCCGCCGACCGTCGAGGCGCGCGACCCGTTCGGCAACCGGGCCAGCGACTTCGTCGGCGCGATCACGATGTCCAAGGCATCGGGGCCGGCGACGGGCGTGCTCTCCGGTGATTCCACCGAGCCCGCGGTCGCCGGCGTCGCGACCTTCGACAACCTCTCGATCGACGAGGCCGGCACGTACACCCTGCAGGCGGCCTCGGCGCCCCTGACCGCGGCGGTGAGCGCCTCGTTCGAGATCCTCCCGGGCAACGCCTCGAGGCTGGTCTACGAGGTCCAGCCGCCGGCCTCGACCGCCGCCGGCGCGAGCTTCACCGTCGTGGTGCGCGCGCTCGACGCCAGCAACAACCTCGACCTCGCGTTCAACGGGAACGTCGGGCTGGCGATCCAGGTGAACCCCTCGGGCGGCACGCTCTCGGGCACGACGTCGGTCGCCGCGGTCTCGGGCGTCGCCACGTTCTCCGGCCTCTCGATCGACCGCGCCGGCACGGGCTACGTGCTGCGCGCCGTCGCCCCGGGGCTCCTGCCGGCGAGCAGCGTCGCCTTCGACGTCGTGGGCGCCCAGGCCACCCACCTCGTCATCACGACCCAGCCGTCGAACACGCCGGCCGGTCAGCCGATCGCGCCGGCGGTCGTGGTCCAGGCGCGCGACGCGTTCGGCAACGTGGCCACCGGCTTCGTCGGCGACGTGACCTTCGCGATCGACGCCAACCCCGGCCTCTCGACGCTCGGCGGCACCACGACGGTCGCCGCCGCGGCGGGCGTCGCCACCTTCGACACGCTGACGCTCGACAAGATCGGCACCGGGTACACCCTGGCCGCGACCTCGAGCGTGACCGGCGCGACCTCCGCGCCTTTCGACGTCACGCCGGCCGCGGCCGCCCGCCTCGTCTTCGCCGTCCAGCCGACCACGACCGAGGCCGGGCAGCCGATCACACCCGCGGTCGTCGTCCAGGCCCTCGACGCGTTCGACAACCCGGCGACGGGCTTCGCCGGGAGCGTGTCGATCGCGATCGGCAACAACCCGGGCACGTCGACGCTCGGCGGCACCACGACGGTCACGGCCGCGGGCGGCGTCGCCACGTTCGACACGCTCACCCTCGACCGCGTGGGCACGGGCTACACGCTGACCGCGAGCTCGACGGTCACCGGCGCCACCTCGGACGGCTTCGGCGTCACGCCGTCGACCGCGACCCGGCTCTCGTTCTCCGTCCAGCCGGTCTCCACGCCGGCCGGCCAGGTGCTCGCGCCGGCGATCGAGGTCGAGGCGCGCGACGCCTTCGGCAACCGCGCGACGGGGTTCACGGGGACCATCACGCTCGCGCTCGGCAACAACCCGGGCGGCAGCACGCTCTCGGGCACGGCGGGAGTTCCCGCCACCGCGGGCGTGAGCACGTTCGGCGACCTGTCCCTCGACGTCGCGGGCACTGGCTACACGCTCACCGCCACGTCCCTCGGCCTCGCCGGCGCCACGAGCGCCAGCTTCAACGTCACGCCGGGCGCGGCGACGATCGTGGTCTTCGCCGTCCAGCCCAGCGACGCGGTCGCGGGCGCCGCGATCGCGCCCGCGATCCGGGTCGAGGTCCATGACGATCAGGGCAACGTGGTCTCGACCTTCGCCGGCGCGATCACGGTCGCGCTCGAGACCAACCCCGGCGGGGCGACCCTCGCCGGCACGACGACCGTGTCGGCGGTGGCCGGCATCGCGCTCTTCTCCGACCTCTCGCTCGATCGCGCCGGCACGGGCTACGAGCTGAACGCCACGGGGGCGGGCCTGACCACGGAGGTGAGCACGCCGTTCGCCGTCTCGCCCGCCGCCGCCGCCCACCTCTTCGTCGTGCAGCAGCCGCCGCAGGCGATCGCCGGTCAGCCGATCGCGCCGGCCGTGCAGATCGGGGTCCGCGACGACTTCGGCAACCAGGTGACGGACTTCACCGGGGACGTGACCGTCGCCCTCCAGGCGAACCCGGGCAGCGCCACCCTCGGCGGCACGACCACGGTCGCGGCCTCGAGCGGCGTCGCCAGCTTCTCGACCTTGACCGTCGATCGTGCCGCCATCGGCTACACGCTGCGCGCGACGTCGACCGACCTCAGCGACGTCGACACCGACGCGTTCGACGTGGTCAGCGGCACCGCGGCCTCGCTCGCCTTCGACGTGCAGCCCGGGGACGTCGTCGCCGGCGTCGCGTTCTCGCCGGCGCTCACCGTCGTCGTGCGTGACGCGCAGGGCAACCTCGACGCGTCGTTCGACGGCGACGTGACCCTGGCGATCTCCAGCAACCCGGGCTCGGCGACGCTCGCCGGCACGCTCAGCGTCGCCGTCTCCGGCGGCACGGCCACGTTCGGCGACGTCTCGCTCGACAAGGTCGGCGTGGATTACACGCTGGCGGCGTCGGCGGCCGGGCTCGCCGCGGCCACGAGCGAGGCCTTCGACGTGACGCCGGCGGCGGCCGCGACCTACGTGCAGACCGGCCTGGCGGCGAACGTGCCGGCCGCGATCGCGCAGGCGGTGGTCTTCACCGCCCACGACGCGTTCGGCAACGTGGCGACCGGCCACGACGGCACCGCGAACCTGAGCTCGACTGACACCGCGCTCGAGGCGCCGGCCACCGTCTCCTTCACCGCCGGTGTGGCCCTCGCGGTCGACCTCGTGTTCCACACGGCGGGCGTGCAGATGGTGACCCTCACCGACCAGACCACGTCGGCGCTCACGGCGACCTTCGACACCAACGTGATGGCGGTCCCGCTACCGACGGTGGAGATCACCTTCCCGGCCGACGGCGACGAGGTCGGCGGCACGATGGTGCAGATCACGGCCACCGGCACGGTGGGCGCGGGCGCGACCCTCGTGTCGATCGAGATCCTCGTCGACGGGGTCGTCCTGGGTGAGGGCACCGCGGTGCCGTTCTCGGCGACCTGGGACGCCTCCGGAGAGGCGATCGGCTCGTCGCACGTGCTCACGGCGCGGGTCACCGATAGCGAGGGCAACGTCACCACCTCGGCCGGGGTCACGGTGTCGATCATGGCCAGCGAGGACGGCTGCTGTAGCGCCGGCGGCGACCCGACCTCGCCGGTCACGCTCGCTGGCATGGTGCTCCTCGGGGTCCTCCTCCGCCGCCGGCGCCGCCGGTGCCGCGGCGAGTCGGGGGAGGGGTGACCCGGCCACTGGAATAGCCGTGGGCAATCGGGACCCTACTGGCGACCGCTCCCCCAGGTCGGGACGTCCTGTACGGCCCTTGCGCATCGAGGTTCCGCGCAGTTGCGACGCGGCACGGGCTTCGCACTGGGTGCGCCTCATGGCCCGCCCCGAGTCCCTCCGTCCCGGTCGATTCCTCCTCCTCGCGTTGCCACTGGCGGGCCTCGTGCTCGGCGGATGCGAGGTCGGCCTGCAGGGCGGGGGGGCTGGCGGCGACGACGATCAGGGTGATGACGATGTCCCGGCCGACGTCGATGCGCGCGTGTTGATGCCGTCCTACCGGCTCTCGATCGCGCCTCCCAGCGAATCGACGGAGCTCGGCACGGAGGTCACCTACACGGTCGCCGTCGACGCGACGGACTTCAGCGGCCCGGTGCAGCTCGCCGCGGCCGGGCTGCCCGAGAGCTGGAACGTCACGATCACGCCGGCCACGGTCGACGTGATCGACGGCGCCACGGTCACCGCGACCGTGCGCATCGTGATCCCGCCCAACGGCGAGGCCGCCGACATGGGACGCGCGCTCGCGATCAACGCGACCGCCGCGCCGGGCGCGGTGACCGCACAGGCGACGATCACGGTGGCGAACGCGTACACGTTCCCGATCGTCGCCGGCACCGGCAACGGGGCGCACTGGGGTGCGATGAACGGCGGGCTGCTCCGCCTGCGCGAGGGCACCCGGCTCAAGATCCCCAACGGCGATTCGATCGGTCACCGCATCCACGCCGGCGGCGGCGTGTTCAACCACCAGGGCGCGACGATGGCGCCGGGGGCCTCGTACGACGTGACCGTGGAGGCTGGTTCGGACACGTTCTACTGCCACGATCACGGTCAGGGCACCGGCGAGGTCAACATCAACGCTCAGTGAACGCGCGACGGAGAGTAGGATCCCGCGCATGTCGAACGAACCCGTCGAGCCATCGACCTTCGAGGAGTTCTGGCCGTACTACGTGAGCCAGCATCGCCACCCGACCTGCCGCGCCCTCCACTTCGCCGGCACGACGATCGCGATGGGGCTCGTCGCGATGTCTCCGCTCGCGCCCCCCGCGCTCGTCGCCGCGCCGGTGGTGGGCTACGGCATGTCGTGGATCGGGCACTTCGTGTTCGAGCGGAATCGGCCCGCGTCGTGGCACTCGCCCAGGCACTTCTGGTGGTCCTTCCGCGGCGACCTCCGCATGTGGCGCTTCATCGTCACGCGCATGATGGAGGCCGAGGTCGAGCGCGTCGAAGATCTGTACGGACTTCAAGCGGACCTGGCTGGCAATTGACGCGAGCGCTCCGGAGCGCAGTCCGGCATCCGGACAGTGGAGTTTCTGCGAAACCCCATTCCCTCCGCCTCGGAGCTTCTGGTATGACGCCGGCTCTCCTAGCGAAGCGCCATGGCCAAGCCAACCCGTCGTGATATCCGGGCCCTGCTCCTCGCTCCCAGCTCCGATCTGGCCGTGCAGGTCGACGATCGTCTGCGCCGTCTGGGGTTCCCGGCCCTGCGCCCGGCGCAGACGCAGTTGCTCACGCTCGTGGAGAATGGTGGGAAGCGCCTGACCGACCTCGTCGATGCGATGCATCTGCCCAAGCAGACGCTGGGCGACATGATCGACGAGCTGGAGCGCCAGAAGCTCGTCGAGCGCTACCCCGATCCCGACCACGGCGTGATCAAGCGCGTGCGGCTCGCCGCCCGCGGTCGGACCTGGTCGGCGGAGGTCCACAAGGTGGCCGAGAGCACCGAGGCGCGCTGGGCCGCGGCGCTCGGCAAGACCAAGCTGAAGGCGCTGCGCGGGCTCCTCGAGGAGCTCGGCTCCTCGCTCAACGGCGTCTCGAAGGACTGACGCCGGCCGTCACAAGAAGGTGACGATGATGGACGCCTTGATGACGGTGTCCATCCTCGAGGCCTGCGGCGGGTCGGCCGGGTCGAGCATGAAGCCGGCCACGGCGAGCGGCGCCGGGACGTTGTCGAACTTGGCGCCGAACGAGAATGACATGGCGACCGACGTGGAGAGCTTGGCGGCGATCGAGCTGGCGAGGTTCACGCGCAGATCCTCGAACGCCCCGACGTCCCGGGTGTTGATGGTCTGACCCGTGAGGTTGGCCAGGACCTCGACCGATCCCTCGACGGTGGTGGTCTCGGAGAGCTTGCCCTTGTAGCCGGTGAACGCGCGCGCCGAGTGGATCGCGATCGAGTCGGTCGCCGTGGGGTCCGTGGTGGCGAAGTTCTCGTAGCTGAAGTCGTAGCCGAACTCGCCCGCGAGCTCGTGGACCTTGGAGAGGTAGAGGAGGCGCGAGTAGCCGAGCTGGCCGCCGGCGGTGAGATCCTTGCCGGCGAGCGGATCGGCGCCGGCGAGCGCCGCGATGAACAGCGAGTTCTTCTCGGTCAGGAAGCGGTCGTAGCGCAGCTTGGCGGCGACGTTCTTGGCCGAGTCCTTGTCCTCGCGACGGACCTCGTCGGACTGGAGGATCATGTCGCCGTTCAGGTCGTTGGCGACCAGGTTGGAGGTGCGGGCGAAGGCGCCGGCGGCCTCGGCCGAGACCTTGTTCTTGGCCTGCTTGCGCGTGGCCTTGAACCCTCCCGTGACGGTCGTGATGCGCGAGTTGCCCGAGCTGAAGACGACGCCGGCCTCGGCGGTCGCGTCCCACTCCGTGCCCTTCACGTCCTTCAGATCGTCGGCCTTGCTGTACTCGAACTTGGGGGTGGGCTGGGCCGCGACGGCGGAGGGCGCGGCGACGAGGGCGGCCGCACACGCGGCGCCGGTCAGGTGCTTCATGGATCGTCCAATCGATGAGGAGATCGGGAGGGCGAGGCTACGATTCCAGGTGCGGCACCACGCGCAGGCGATACCCGAAGCGGTGCCGCGACTCGATGAGATCTCCGACCTCGGCCTTCACCAGGGCGCGGCGCACGCGACGCACGAGCTGCTTCACGTGGTTGTCGCCGGGCTCGCGCGTGTCCCAGGACAGGTCGCCGATGAGCTCCGAGGTGCGCACGAAGCCGCGGACCAGATGCGGCTGGCTCTCCTCGGCGGCCATGCGGCGGACGAGGAGCGCGAAGAACTCGAACTGCGTCGTCGTGAGCTGGACGTGCTTGCCGTCGATCTCGACCAGCCCGCCGCCACCGCCCGTCGGCTCGTTGAGCCGCATCGACAGGTGGGGCAAGCCGACGTCCGTGTTCTCGCTGTCGAACTCGTTCGCCTCGGCCTGCGTGAGCCCGGGGCTCGGCGGCGCCGGGACGCGGTCGGCGGGGCGCAAGGTGTTCGCGGCCGCGGGATCGAGGGTGACCGGCGGCAGGCTCGCGCCATCGGGCAGGAAGTAGAAGCCGACCTGGCCGACGTGGATGCGATCGCCAGGGCGCAGCGTGGTCGACGCCTCGTGCAGCTCGTGGTCGTTGATGAGCGTGCCGTTCACGGAGCCGAGATCGCGCAGCGACCATGACTTCTTGACCGGATCGTACGAGAGGTGCGCGTGATGGCGTGACACCGAGCCCTCGAGCACGCACACGCCGGCGCCCTCGAGCTGGCGGCCGATGAGCGTCCGCGCGTCGAGGGGGTGCGGGCGGCCCCACGGATCGATCAGCACGGCGCCCGTCGGCTTGGCGCTCGTGGCGAGGAGCTGCTCGGGCACGAGCCCCGGCGGACCCGCGATCTCCTCGCGACAGTCTTCACACAGATGCCCCATCTCGACCGGGCGCAGGTCGCACACCGCGCAGTTCATGTCGGCAGTATACTCATCGAGACGCCGAGGTGCCGCGCCGCTACGACTTCTTCGCCTTGAGCAGCCGCTCGAGGGCCATGCCGGCGGCTCGTGAGGCGACGGTCACGTGCTCGTCGGACGCGAGTCGCTGCCGGCCGTCGGCGTAGATGACGCCGACGACGCGCTCGCGCACGGCGACAGGCACCGCGATCATCTCGTCGGTCGTCGAGCCGAACAGCGCGCGGACGAGCTCGCGGCTCACCGGGTCGGAGATCGGCCCGCGATAGGGCAGGCGCGTGCCGACCACGTCCTGGAACACCGACGGCGCCGACAGCGAGACCCGCGCCTGGGCGCCGGCCGGCGGCGGGTTCTGCATGAAGGCCGTGAGCTCGCCGGCCTTCGACGCCAGGAACGCGACGCGATGGTGCGTCTCGCTGACGAAGTCGACCAGCATCGCGATCACGTGATCGCGCGACGCCGCCTGATCGAACGCGCGCAGCGTCTCGACGAGCTTGATGGCTGCCGCCTCGAGCGCGCGCGCCGTCTCGGCGGCCTCGGCGGATCCCGAGGCCGCGCGCGGGCGCGGCACGGCCTCCGCGGGTGGCGAGATCACGAGCGGCGCCGAGTCGGCCTCCATCCCGGGCAGCGGGATCCGGCCCGAGGCCGGATCGTCGGCGGGCACCACCGCGCCGATGAACGGGGGCGGGATCGTCGTCCCCGGCGGTCCCCAGCCGTCGTCGACCGTCGCCACCGGCGGCGGACGTGACTCCACCCGCCGCGTCTTGGCGTCCTCGTCCTCGGCGACGACCGCCGGCACCGCGTCGCGGTCACCCGTCGACATCGTCGCGGCGGGAGGCGCGCTCGCCGGATGCGTCGGGATGGGGCCGAGCGCGCCGAGTCGACCGATGCCGATCTGCGTGTGCTTCGCTTTCCGCCCGCCGGCCTTGGGCTTGAGCGCGACGAGCAGGATCGGCTGCGACGGCTCGTCGCGCGGCGGCGGCTCGTCGCGCGGCGGTGATGCCTCGTGCTCCTCCTCCTCGACGGGGGGCACCTGCACGCCGGGCATCGAGCTCGAGCGCCGCGGCCGATCGAGCAGGATCGGCTGCGACTCGCTCCCGTCGACCTCGTCGTGGATCACCGCCGGCATCGTCTCGGTGTCGTGGATCACCGCGGGCTCGTCGGCACGGGTGTCGTCGTCGGAGAGCGGCCGCGCCGGCGCGGCGCCGTCCTCGTCCTCGATCACCACCGCGGGCGCCGGCTTCTTCGCCGGCGGCGGCGGTGGCGGCGGTGGCGGCGGTGGCGGCTCGTCCTCGAGGTGCACCTCGATCGTCGTCGCCGGGATCTCGAAGATCTTCGACTCGTGGGTCTCCATCTCGCCCGAGCGCGCGGCCAGCTCCGGCGGATCGGGCAGCGCCGGCCGCTTGCGCTTCGGCATCGTCGCCTCGGCGCTGACGATCACGCTCGGCGTCGCCTCGGGTGGCCTGGCCGCGGCCGGCGCCGTCGCGTCCGGGGGCTTCGGCTTCGGCAGCGGCCCGCTCGGATCGTCCACCTGCATCTCGATGATCGGCCCCGACGGCTCGGGCGCGACCGGCGCGGGCGCCGGCGAGCGGGCGAGGGCGTCGGGGCCCGGCCGCGGCCCGACGGGGGGCGGCGTCGTGACCGGCGCCAGCACGCGATGGCGCGCCGCCTCCACCTTCGCCGTGTCGCCGCGCTGCCGGGTCACCGGCGTCGCAGCAGGCGCGGGCGGCCTGCCGATGGCCGGCGCCGGCGCGGCGTCCTCGGCGACCGGTTGCAGGAGCCGCTCGCCGAGCTCGGTGACGTGGCCGTAGTACTGCGCCAGGCACCACGCGATCTGCATCTGCGTCGCCACCGCGCGCACGATGTACTTGCCGGTGAAGAACGCGATCTCGTCGACGGCGTGGCGGTCGCTCGGGTCCGACATCGCCACCGTCAGGTTGCCGTCCTTGTCGAGCGACACCGGCACGGCGCGGAACTCGACGGCCATGTCGCTCGGCAAGACCGCGACCACGGCGTTCTGCAGCCGCGCCAGGGTGTTCGGGTTGATCTGTGGCACCATCAACCGGCTACGGTAGAACTCGGTCAGTGCCTCGTCGCTCACCGCCCCCACCGAGACCAGGTGCTCGCCCAGCGTGCCGCCGTCGGAGGCCTGGAGCGCGCGGGCCGCGGCGAGGTGATGGCTCTCGATGAGCCCCGCTCGAACCATCAGCGCTCCGGCGTCGTCGGCCACGATGAACCTGCTGTCCTGCGCCGGTGACACGGCCAGGGCGTTCGCTGGATCATGTCGGCTCATCCGGACCGCTGTCAACGAAGGCCCATGCGGATCTACCTCGATCACAATGCGACGTCGCCGCTCCTGGACACCGCCCGCGAGGCGATGCACGAGGCCGCCGGGCTGGTCGGCAATCCATCGTCGATCCACGGCGAGGGTCGAGCCGCGCGCGCCCGCCTCGAGCGCGCGCGCGACATCATCGCCGCGCTGGTGGGCGCCGGCAGCGCCGATGACGTCGTCCTCACCAGCGGCGGTACCGAGGCCGATGCCTCGGGAATCGTCGGACTCGGCCTGGCCGCCGCCGCCGCCGGCGCGCCGGCGCGCGCGCTCGTGCTCGCCACCGATCATCCGGCCGCGCACGGCGCCGCGGCCGCGCTGGCGGCGCGCGGGTTCGTGACCGAGACCATCGCCGTCGATGGCCTCGGCCGCGTCGACCACGAGGATCTCGCGCGCCGGCTCGCGACGCCGGCCGCCGTCGTCGCCGTGGCCGCGGTGAATCACGAGACCGGCGTCCTCGCCGACCTGGCCGCGGTGGCGGCGGCCTCGCGCGCCGCGGGCGCGCGGCTGCACGTCGACGCCGTGCAGGCGGCGGGGCGGGTGCCGCTGGCGCCGATCGCGGCGCTCGCCGACGCGCTCGCGATCTCCGCGCACAAGCTCGGCGGGCCGGCGGGGATCGGCGCGCTCTGGATCCGAGCCGGCGTCGCGCTCGCGCCGCTCGCGACGGGCGGCCACCAGGAGCGCGGTCGCCGCGCCGGCACCGAGAACGTCGTCGGCGCCGCCGGCATCGCGGCGGCCGCGGCGGCGGTGCAGCTCGGGCGCACCGCGGAGGTCGCCGCGCGCGCGGCGCGCCTCGAGCGCGGCCTCCTCGCCATCGACGGCGCGCGCATCCACGGCGCCGGCGCTGAGCGCGTGGGCAACACCGTGAACGTCGGCTTCGCGGGCGCGCCCGGCGACGCGATCGTGATGTCGCTCGACCTCGACGGCGTCGCCGTCTCGACCGGCGCGGCGTGCACGTCGGGCTCGATCCAGCCGTCGCCGGTGTTGCTCGCGATGGGGTTCGATCGCGAGCGCGCGCGCGAGGGCGTGCGCTTCTCGCTCGGGCCGTCGACCACCGACGACGAGATCGATCGCGTGCTCGCGATCCTGCCGGCGATCGTCGCCCGCGTGCGAGCGGCCGGCGCCTGATCAGTCGGCGCCCGATGCGTCGGAGGCGTCGGGGGCGTCGGGTGGGTCGCCGCCGACGAGCGCGCACGGCGCCAGCGGTGCGCCGCCCGTCGTCCGCGCCACGTCGCCGGCCATGCGGCCGAGGTTGAGGTCGGCGATGGGATCGTCGGCGGCGTCGTGCGGCGCGAACAGCTCGGCGTCGCGCAGGGCGCGCACCTTGTCGACCTCGACCGCGGGCGCGAAGCCGCCGGTCACGAGCACCACGCCGTCGGGCAGGAGCGTCATCCGGTGTCCGTAGCGCGCGAGCCCGGGCGCGCCCGTCGCCGCCGGCGTCGGCGCGCCTCCGACGCCGGCCGCGCGCCGGAGGCGGAAGCTCTGCGCGCTCGGGCAGACGAGCGTGCTCGCGCAGACGCCGGTCGCGGCGCCGCCCGAGAACAGCACGTCGCCGCCGGCGAGCGAGACCGCCGCGGGGTAGGCCGCCGCGGCGGCGCCGGCGACGTCGAGCGGCGACGCGGCGAGCGTGACGGGATCGACGAGGTGGACGAACGGCGAGAACCCGGCGTCGCCGATCGTGCCGCCCGTCGTGGTGAGGCCGCCGATCACGGCGATCTCGCGGCCGAGCGGCGCGGCGTCGTGGAACGCGCGGTTGAGCGCGGCGGTGGCGGTCGGGCCCGGGCTCAGGGTCGGCGCGGCGTCGAGCGAAGCCAGTCGATCACCGGCGCGCACGTCGGCGGCGAGCGCGGTGAGGTCGCCGCCCCAGACCAGCGCCTCGGTCGCCGAGAGCGCGGTCACCGTCGCGCCGACGCGCGGGTGGCCGGCGACCGTCCCGCCCGACGCGCCGTCCGCGGCGCTCACCGACTCGTGGGTGAGGACGTTGCCGCCGGCCAGGTTCCGGCCGCCGACGACCGCGAGGGCTTCACCCGGCGGCGCGCCCGGCGAGGTCGCGGCGCCGAACACCCGCGGCGTGGGCCCGGCCGTCTGCTCGCTGCGCGTGACCGACCGCGTCGCGGGATCGTAGAGGAGGAGCTCCGCCGGCAGCGCGATCGTGCCCTCGCGCCCCATCGGGAGGTTGGCCGCGACCGAGGTCCAGGGCGCGCCGCCCATCCCCTGCGGCAGGACCGCGACGTTGCCGGCGGCCGCCGGGTTGCCGGCGACGCCGATGCCGCCGACCACGAGCAGCTCGATCGCCGCGCCCTCGGTGCCGAGCACCAGCACCTCGTGGAAGGCGCGGGGGAGGAGCCCGGTGATCGTGAGCGGGTAGAAGCGATGCTCGTCGGGGTCGTAGATCTCGGCGGCGCTCGACACGTACGCGCCCGCCGACGGCGCGAACGCGGTCGAGTCTCCGCTGGCCGCGCCGACGAGCCCGCCGAGCAAGAGCACCTCGCCGTTGGGGAGCGGCGTGGCGCTGTGGAACGCGCGCGCCGTCGTCATCGCGCCCAGCGGGCACGCGTACGCGTTCGTCGCCTGGACGTGGACCTGCACCGTCGCGCCGCCCGAGGGCGCGACGTTCGCGCGCTCACCGCGTGCGAGCAGGTTCCCGGCCGCGTCGAAGTACTCGACGTACATCGTGAGGGGCGCGTCGCGGCCAGGCACGGAGACGTACGGCGCGTCGCCGTCGAGCGGGATCACGGCGTCGCAGCGCAGCGTGCGATTCACGGCGTCGCGAAACGTCAGCCGCACGCGCGTCGCGCCGCTCACGTCGGGCGGCGCCGTCCCCGGCGCCGGGCACACGCCGTCGGCGACGGGGCGGAGGCCGATGAGCTGGTACCGGACGTCCGGGCGCAGATCGTCGCCGCCGCAGGCCGCGACGGCGAGGGCCGTCAGGGCGGTGCAGCCGGCCAACTGACGAGAACTGCTGAGCGTTCGACGCACGGACGTTCAGGAGGTCAACTTGACGCGATCTGTCCCCCACGGTACCACACGCGTCTTCAAGGGAGATCCTCATGCGCGACGTCGTCATCACGGGCGCGGCTCGTACGCCCATCGGCAGCTTCCTCGGGGCCCTCGCCTCGGTCTCGGCACCCAAGCTCGGCGCCACCGCCATCCGCGCCGCGCTCGAACGCGCCGGCGTCGCGGCGGCCGACGTGAGCCAGGTGCTCATGGGCTGTGTCCTGCCCGCGGGCGTCGGGCAGGCGCCCGCGCGCCAGGCGGCGCTCGGCGCCGGGTTGCCGCAAGGCGTCCCGTGCGTGACCGTCAACAAGGTCTGCGGCTCGGGGCTCGAGACCGTGCTCCAGGCCGCGCGCGCGATCGCGGTCGGCGACGCGGAGATCGTCGTCGCCGGCGGCATGGAGTCGATGTCGAACGCGCCGCACCTGGTGCGCGGCCTGCGCGGCGGCGTGAAGATGGGCGCGCTCGACACCGTCGACAGCATGGTCCACGACGGCCTGTGGGACGTGTACTCGAACGTGCACATGGGCAACTGCGCCGAGCTGTGCGCGAAGGAGAAGAACATCTCCCGCGGCGCGCAGGACGAGTACGCGGCCGAGAGCTATCGCCGCGCGCTCGCGGCGCAGAAGGAAGGCCGCTTCGCCGGCGAGATCGTCGCCGTGAAGATCGCCGCCAAGGGCGGCGAGGTCGCGGTCGACACCGACGAGGAGCCGGGGCGCGGCAACATCGAGAAGCTGGGCTCGCTGCGCGCGGCGTTCCAGAAGGACGGCACCGTGACCGCCGGCAACGCGTCGTCGCTCAACGACGGCGCCGCCGCGGTCGTGCTGATGTCGGCCGACGAGGCGAAGCGGCGCGGCGCGCCCGTGCTCGCGCGCATCGTCGCGTCGGGCTACCACGCGCAGGCGCCCGAGTGGTTCACCACGGCGCCGGCGCCGGCGATCGAGAAGGCGCTGGCGAAGGCCGGCTGGAAGGCGAGCGCGGTCGATCTCTGGGAGATCAACGAGGCGTTCTCGGTGGTGTCGATCGCCAACAACCAGCTCCTCGGCATCGACGCCGCGCGGGTCAACGTCTGGGGCGGCGCGGTCGCGCTCGGTCATCCGATCGGCGCGTCGGGCACGCGCGTCCTGGTCACGCTGCTCGCGGCGATGGCCGCGCGGGGCGCGAAGACCGGTGGCGCCTCGCTCTGCATCGGCGGCGGCGAGGGCATCGCGCTCCTCGTGGAGCGTGCCTGAGTGGTGCTCGCGCGCGATCCCGATACGATCACCAAGCTCGGCGTCGTCGGCGGGGGCCAGATGGGGCAGGGCATCGCCCAGGTGGCGGCGCAGGCCGGCATCGACGTCATCCTCGTCGACGCGACCCAGGCGCTGGCCGAGGGCGCCGTCGGCAAGCTGACGAAGACGCTCGACCGCCTGGTCGAGCGCGGCAAGCTCGACGCCGAGCAGCGCGACGCGATCGTCGCCCGCCTGCGCCCGGCCGGCAGCCACGAGGCGCTCGCCGACCGCGAGTTCGTGATCGAGGCGGCGCCCGAGAAGGAGGCGCTCAAGCTCGATCTGTTCGAGAAGCTCGGCGCGGTCCTCGGGCCCGAGGCGATCCTGGCGTCGAACACCTCGTCGATCTCGATCACCAAGCTGGCGGCGGCCTCGGGCCGTCCCGACCGCGTCGTCGGGATGCACTTCATGAACCCCGTGCCGCTCATGAAGCTGGTCGAGATCGTGCGCGGCCTGCCGACGTCGGACGCGACCTACAAGACCACGGTCGGGCTCGCGCAGCGCTTCGGCAAGACGACGATCGGGGCGCGCGACATCCCCGGCTTCATCGTCAACCGCGTGCTCATCCCCCTGCTCAACGAGGCCTGCTACGCGCTGTACGAGGGCCTGGGCTCGGCGAGCGACATCGACACCGGCGTCAAGCTGGGCCTCAACCACCCGATGGGGCCGCTCGAGCTGGCGGACCTCATCGGCCTCGACACCGTGCTCGCCATCGCCGGCGTGCTCCACCACGAGCTCGGCGACGACAAGTACCGCCCGTGCCCGCTGCTCCGCCAGCACGTGGCCGCCGGCTGGCTGGGCAGGAAGACCGGCCGCGGCTTCTACCAGTACGACCCGACCGGCAACAAGCTCAGCTGAGCCGGGCGGCGAGCTTGTCGGCGGCGCGGGTCGCGAGCGCCATGATCGTCACCTGCGGGTTGACGCCGAGCGACGAGGGCACCGAGGCGCCGTCGACGACGTAGAGGCCGGGCGTGTCGTGGACCTGGTGCTCGGCGTCGACGACAGAGGAGCGCGGGTCGGCGCCCATGCGCGCGGTGCCGAGCGGGTGGTAGGCGGAGACCTCGACGTCGCGCGGCTTGAGGCGCGTCTGGCGGAAGCGCGCGAGGTCGGCCTCGGTGTGGATCTCGTTGAAGCCGTGCACGGGCACGAGCACGCGCTCGGCGCCGGCGGCGAGGAAGACGCGGGTGAGGATGTCGATGCCGCGCTTCATGCGGCCGAGGTCGGCGTCGTTGAGGTTGTAGGTCACGACCGGCTGATCGCCGACGAGCCGTACGCGCCCGCGCGATGTGTCCTCGACCATGAGGCCGAAGCTGGCGACGCGATCGAAGCCCTCGGCGAGCGCGACCAGCTCGGGCCCGATGTGCGGCATGAGGCCGACCGAGAAGTCGAGCGGCAGGGCGGCGCCCTCGAACATGAGGCCCTCCTCGTGGAAGTCCTCGATGGCGTAGCCCTGGGGTACGCCGTTCCAGCTCTCGACCTTCTCGCGCATGACGGCGAGGAGCCCGGTCGCCGGGTGGATCGAGAGGTTCCGGCCGAGCTGGCCCGACTGATCGCCGAGGCCGTTGCGCATGAGGAACGCGGGCGTGAGCAGCGTGCCGCACGCGACGATCACCGCGCGCGCGCGCACGGTGACGGTGCGGCCGTTCGCCGCGCGCGCCACGACGCCCACGGCGCGGCCGTGCTCGACGATCACGCGCTGCGCGCGCACGCCGGTGAAGAGCTCGGCGCCGGCCTTGAGCGCGAGCGGCACGTACGACACGTTGGTCGAGCGCTTGGCGTCGGTGGGGCAGCCGAAGCAGCACACGCCCCGGCCGTCGCAGTCGGGCGCGTTGCGCCTGAGCGGCAGGTGCTTCTTCAGGCCGAGCGCGTCGGCGCCGCGGGCGACGACCCGCGCGCACCCGCCGAGGATCTCGGGCGCGACCGGCGCCACCCCGAGCACGCCCTCGACCCGCTCGAAGTACGGCGCCATCGCGTCGGGCGTCAGCTCGGAGAGGCCGAAGTCCTTCACCCACTCGTGGAGGATGCGATCGGGCACGCGGTAACACGTGCCCGAGTTCACCGCCGTCGAGCCGCCGACCGTCTTGCCCAGCGGGATCGTGATCGGCACGTTGCCGACCGTGAACGTGGCCCCCGCCGCGCGGTACATCTTCTTCTGCATGTCGAGGGGGCGGCCGGTCATCTCGCTGCGATCGACGTAGTTGCCCTCCTCGAGCATCACGACCACGACGCCCTGCTCGGCGAGCTCGCGGGCGACGACCGCGCCACCGGCGCCGGTGCCGATGACGACGGCGTCGACCTCGACGGCGACGTCCCCGTCGAGCTTGCGGGCGTCGTGGATCCGCTCGCGGAACCAGGCCGGCTTGACCTCGGGCTTCTGCTGGAACGCGTAGACGCAGCCGAGCTTGTCGAAGAACGCCGGGTCGTCGAAGTGCGCGACCTTGAGCGGCACCATCAGCGCCTTGAGCGCGCTGCGCCGCGCCACGTCGGCGTCCCGCCAGCGATCCAGCAGCGCCACCCGCTCGTCGGCGCCGAGGGACGCGAGGCCGCGCCGGCGGTGCATCCACGACAGCCCGTCGAAGAGCCGGACGAGCCCGCGGTACGCGGTGCGCGCGCTCGGCGGCAGCTCGTGGAGGAAGCCCTCGACGCGGCTCACGGTCGCGGCGCCGGCGCCCGGGAAGATGCGCCCCGGCGGGATCGTCGCCTCCGCGATCGCGGTCAGGGTGGACCGCTCGCGCTCGCTGAAGACAGCCATCTTCCGAGCTTAGCGAGAATGGTCCGATGGTTCAATCTGTATCGAATTCAGAGACCCGGCGGTAATGACCTGGCGAATCCCGCGTCGAGGAAGCCGTAGCTGGCCTCGAGCGAGGCGCCGAGGAAGAGCGCGCCGGACTCGTACGCGCCGGTCGCCGCGACGCGGATCCCGGACGCGCGGTTGAGCTGCCAGGTCCAGCCGAGCTCGCCCATCACGCGCGCGCCGAGGTCGCCGTCCATGCCGCCGTCGTCGGACGCGATGAGCGCGGCGCCGACGTCGAACGTGCCGACGAGCTCCGCGTGATCGCCGTGCACGAAGCGGCGCCAGCGTCCGCTGGCCTGGACCTGCCACGGCGTCACGTCGCCGGTGATCTGATAGCGGCCGTCGAGCGTGACGATCGCGTCGTTGGCGAGCCCGAGCTGGCGCGCGGCGCGCGCGCGCACGAGCGCCGTCTCGAACCGGCAGCCCGTGCTCGAGCCCAGGGGCTCGCCGCAGACGTCGCCGGGCGTGAGGCTGCCGTCACCGAAGCGGGCCTGCCGCATGAGGAAGCTCTCGGCGACGAGCACCTGCACGTCGACGCCGCTCGGGCGGCCGTCGAAGCTCGGATCGCGCAGCACCTCGAGCAGCTCGTAGGTGGTGCCGGCGTCGGGCTCGCCGAGGAGGACGCCGGCCTCGCGCAGGACGGCGACCGTCGCGGTGAGCTGGCGGTAGCCGGTGCGATCGCGGCGCAGCGCCCACCAGGTCGCCTGCAGCCTGCGCGCGAGGGAGTCGTCGATCGGCCGCCCCAGCGCGCGTGCGCGCTCGAGCACGGCGGCGAGCTGCTGCGCCCGCATGCGGGTGCCGGCGTCGAGGAGACGGCCATGGCCGGCGCCGATCGCGACGCCGACGTCGGCGGCGAGCCGCCCGTCGCGCAGATCGTCGGCCGGATCGTCCTGGATGATCCCGAGGTAGTGCAGCCGGACGTTGGCGCCGGCCTGGCCGACGCCGTAGAGGCCCGACGCGGTGTACGCGCGATACTCGGCGAGGCCGGTCACGTCGACGACGACCATACGCGAGCCGGCGCGATCGGGCGCGTCGGTCGGGTTGAACATGGCGGCGAGGACATCGGCGTCGACGCCCACGCCCCACGCCGATCGCTCGCGCTCGACGCGCCGGGCGTAGGCGCCCTCGGCGTCGACGTCGAACGTCATGCGATCGCGCAGCGTGTCGAAGGAGAGGCTCGCCGCGCCGACGACGAAGGTGAGCGACTCGCTCGCCGCGAGCACGTCGTCCTCCCACGCCGGCGTGCCCTCGATGGCGCCCGACGGCGTCGCGCCCAGGATCGGATCGCGCGCCTCGGGCGTCGCCCGGACGTCGACATCCCCATCGATTCCGGAACCCGTGCCCGTGCCCGTGCCCGTGCCCGTGCCCGATCCGGAATCAGCTCCCGTGCCCGTCCCGGTATCCGGCGGGGGCGGGGGCGTCGTCGTCCCACCACTGCCACCACCACCCGCCTTCGCCCCGAGCTTCGCCAGCGCCTTGCGCGCCAGCTCGCGCTGCGTCCGGTCGCGCGAGCTGTCCCCGGCGATGCGCTCGAGCGCCGGCAGCGCCGACGGATCGCCGAGCTTGCCCAGCCCCTCGATCGCGATCTCGCCGATGATGTCGAACGACTCGCCCTCGGCGACCCGCACGAGCACCGGCACCGCCCGCTTGTCGCCGGACGCGACGAGCTTGCGCGCGGCCTCGCGCCGCTTCTCCTTCCACGTCGCCCGGTCCATCCCGTCGGGCTGCTTCTCGATGACCTGGATGAGGGCGCCGACATCCTCCTGCGCGCGCACCTCCGTCACGCTCGCGACCAGCACGATGCCCGCGGCCGCGATGCCCGCGGCCGTCCACCTCGGGTGCCGTCCCATCACCGGTCTCCGTACTGGAAGCACGCCGGCTCGGCGTACGGGGTCGGCGAGCCCGGGGCCCACAGCTCGTCGCACGTCGACGACACCACGCACGCGATGATCACGCGCGCGCGGTCGTCGATCAGCGACTCGAGGCGGTTCAGGCACCGCCCGTAGTCGAGCCCGTTGGGATCGTCGCTGCCGTCGTCGTTCTTGGCCTCGAGCGGGTACGCCCCGCACTCGACGAGGCGCCAGCAGGCGGCCTCCGCCGTGCGCTCGCTGTCGTCGCAGCCGGCGAGCGTGCCGCCGGCCGCGCACGAGCCGCGCGCGCCCTCGAGGTCCTCGTTGTCGTCACAGGCGGCGGCGCACAGCGCCGCCACCGCCACCAGCAGGCAGGAGGCCGAACATCTCATCGCCGACGATCATACGTCGGAACGGACGCTCATCGCTTCGCCGCGGTCCGGATCGTCAGGCGTCGGCGGGCTTCTTCTTGCGCGTCAGCGCGCTCGCCGGGACGTCGAAGCTCTGGGCCACGAGCTCGGCGATGTCGAGCACCTTGACCTGCTCGTCCTTGTTCCGCTGCTTCACGCCGTCGGTGATCATGATGTTGCAGAACGGGCAGGCGACCGCGACCGCGTCGACCTCGGTGGCGAGGATCTCGTCGGTGCGGTTGAAGTTCACGCGCTCGCCCTCGTGCTCCTCCATGAACATGCGGCCGCCGCCGGCGCCGCAGCAGAAGCCGTGGCGCTTGCTGCGCACCAGCTCGGTGACGCCGCCGGCCGGCTTGAGCGCCTCGAGCACGTCGCGGGGCGCGTCGAACTCCTGGTTCCAGCGGCCGAGGTAGCAGCTGTCGTGATAGGTCACGGTGTCGACCGGGGAGCCGCCGACCGTCAGCTTCTGGGTGTCGATCAGGTGGCTGATGAGCTGCGTGTGGTGGATGACCTCGAAGTCGCCGCCGAACTGCGGGTAGTCGTGGCGCAGCGTGTGGAGGCAGTGGGGACAGCTGGTCACCACCTTCTTCACGTTGGCGCTCTTCATGGTCTCGACGTTCTGCTCGGCCAGCATCTGGAAGAGCATCTCGTTGCCGGCGCGGCGCGCCGGATCGCCGGTGCAGCCCTCCTGGTGACCGAGCACGGCGAAGTCGACCTTGGCCTCGCGCAGGACGCGCACCATGGCGCGCGTCTGCTTGACGATGCGCGCGTCGAACGCGCCGGCGCAGCCGACCCACAGGAGGTACTCGGGATCGGGGTGGTCCTCGATCGTCGGCACGTCGAGCCCCTCGGCCCACTCCATGCGCTTGTCGTTGGCGATGCCCCACGGGTTCGACTGGCGCTCGATGTTCTTGAACGCGCGCGCCAGCTCGCCCGGCACCTTCTCCTGCTCGAGGACGAGGTTCTGGCGCATCTGGATGATCTTCATCGGGTGCTCGATGAAGACCGGGCACACCTCCTGGCACGCGCCGCAGGTCGTGCACGCCCACAGCGTGTCCTCGGCGACGCGACCACCGGTCATGCGCGGCATCGTCGCCTCGCGCTTCTCGAGCGCGACGAGCTCCGCGCGGGCCGACACCAGGTCGGGGTGCTCGTGGCCGGGCTGGTCGAGGCCGCTGCGCGCCGCGTACTCCGACAGGTTGTCGACCGACGTCTTCGCGTCGGCGATCGCGTCCCGCAGCGCGACGCGGTCGAGCATCTCGTAGCGGATGTCGTGGATGAGCTGCATCGGCGAGAGGTTCTTGCCGGTGTTGTACGCGGGGCAGTAGTTGCTGCAGCGCGCGCACTCGGTGCACGCGTACGTGTCGAGCAGGCTCTTCCACGAGAACTGCTCGTAGCGACCGACGCCCCACTGGTTCTCGTCCTCGAGGTTCAGCTTGGGCAGGTCCATCGTCCGCTTGCTCAGGTTGCGCGTGAAGATGTTGGGCAAGGCGCCGAGCAGGTGGATGTGCTTGGAGTAGGGCAGGTAGTTGAGGAAGGTGAGGATGATGAGGATGTGCAGCCAGTAGCCGATCGCGGCGCCGCGATCGGCGGCGCCGGCCGAGACCGGCTCGATCCAGCGCCCGACCGCGTTCGAGATCGGCATGCCCGCGGGCGCGGCGGCGCCGGCCGAGAGCTCACCGGCGATGTGGTAGCCGTGGTAGAGGAAGTGGGTCAGCATCAGCGACGCGATCGCGCCGAGGATGAGGCCGGCGTCGAGGTTCCACGGGATGAGGCGCGGGCGGACGAGCGTGCGGCGGAGGACGGCCCACGTGACCATCGACAGGACGATCAGGTTGAAGACGTCGATGAGCGTCGAGAGCGGGACGAAGAGGAGCGAGGGCATCCACTTCTTCATCGCGAGCGCCGGGACGACGCCGGAGACCAGCAGGTCGGCGGTGCCGATCGTGATGAGCAGGAAGCCCCAGAAGATGAACAGGTGGTGCTTGCTCGTCCGGTGCTGCGGACCCTCCTCGGCGACCTTCTTCTGCCCGAAGAAGTAGATGAGCACCGACGCGAGGCGCGCCGGGAGCTGGTCGATGCGCGGCCTCGGATCGGCCGTGCCCGTCGCGACGGCGCGGCCGAACAGCCACATGGTGCGCGCGAAGAAGGTGAAGGAGGTCGCGAGCAGGACGACGAAAATGAAAGTATTCATGCGGAGTTCCCTCGCAGACAGCCGCGGTTTAGCACGGCCCGCGCCGGCCCGTCTCG
>ERZ761602.3466-NODE-3466-length-22247-cov-7.485580_pt1 | contig 22247 bp, 26 predicted proteins | sample MGYA00512165_ERZ761602 | MGnify/ENA primary metagenome ERZ761602 (study PRJEB28899, sample SAMN02445085) | bioreactor sludge metagenome | biome: EBPR sludge; isolation source: Thorneside wastewater treatment plant | place: Australia: Brisbane, Thorneside...
AGCATTCCGCCAGCGTTCAATCTGAGCCAGGATCAAACTCTTAAAGTTCAATCCAAAAAAACTCACAAAGAATCACATGGATCCAAAGTGAGCAACTGCAAGATGATTCAAGCTCCCAGCAACCCCCAGACCCAGGATCGAAACCCCAGCGCCCAGCAATCACCGGTGCGCGCCTGAACCAACGCAGCACCCACCTCTATCGGCTGTGACTTTTTAAAGAGCGATTTCCCCCGCCCGCCTCAAGGCCCCGAGGGCTTTTGTGCGAACGGCGAAAAGACAGCGATTATAGCGCCTTTGCGGATCCGGTCAACCCCCCGCGTTCACGCGGAGCCGGATCGAAGCGTCACCCGGGCGAACTTGCGCTTGCCGACCTGCACGACATGGGTGCCGCCGGCCGGCAGTCGAAGCGCCTTGTCGGCGACCTTTTCACCATCCACCCGGACGCCGCCCTGCTCGATCATGCGGATGGCCTCCGACACGCTCGCGCAGACCCCCGCGCCCTTGAGCACCTGGGCTATGGCCCCGCCCTCGACCGGAACGTCGACCGCGACCTCGGGCATCTCGTCGGGCATGCCGCCGTGGCGAAAGCGCGTCTCGAACTCCTCGAGCGCCCGCCGCGCCGCCTGCGCGTCATGGAAGCGGGTGACGATTTCCTGGGCGAAGCGGACCTTCACGTCGCGCGGATTGCCGCCGGCCTCGATGTCGCGCTTCCAGCCGCCGATGGTCTCGAGGGACTCGAAGGAGAGCAGCTCGACGTACCGCCACATGAGGGTGTCCGAGATGCTCATGAGCTTGCCGAACATCTCCGGCGCCGGGTCGTGGATGCCCACGTAGTTGCCGAGGGACTTGGACATCTTGTTCACGCCGTCCAGTCCCTCGAGCAGGGGCATGGTCACGATGACCTGGGGCTCCTGGCCGAAGTGCTTCTGGAGTTCGCGACCCACCAGCAGGTTGAACTTCTGGTCCGTGCCGCCCAGCTCCACGTCCGCTTTCATCGCCACGGAGTCGTAGCCCTGCATGAGGGGGTAGAGGAACTCGTGGATGGAGATCGGCCGCTGCTCGGCGTACCGGCGCGAGAAGTCGTCGCGCTCGAGCATCCGGGCCACCGTGTGCGTCGCCGCGAGGCGGATCATTCCCGACGCGCCGAGCTGGTTGCACCAGCTGGAATTGAAGAGGATCTCGGTCCGCTGGGGATCGAGGACCTTGAAGACCTGGGCCTTGTAGGTTTCCGCGTTCTCGGCGATCTGCTCCGGCGTGAGCGGCGGGCGGGTCGCGTTGCGGCCGCTCGGGTCGCCGATCATCCCGGTGAAGTCCCCGATCAGGAACATCACGTGGTGGCCGAGTTCCTGGAACTGTCGCATCTTGTTCAGCACGACCGTGTGCCCCAGGTGCAGGTCGGGCGCCGTGGGGTCGAAGCCGGCCTTCACGCGCAGCGGACGACCCTTGGCCAGCTTCCGGGCCAGGTCATCCTCGAGGATCAGCTCGTCCGCGCCGCGCCGGATGGTGGCGACATCCATCGATTGAGTCATTGATTTGATTCCGTTTTTTCTGGCAAAACCGGCGCCATCTGCTATCCTTGAACCTTTGTGCGAACCGGGCCGGGCATGTCCTTCGAAAGGGCGTCAATTCTAGCGCAGCGCATCGCGGGGCTCATGCCGGTTCGGCGGACCGCCTTCGCCGCCGTGCTGCTGGCGGCGCCCGCCCTGGGCATCGTCACGGCATTCGGCATCGCTCCCTCCACCGTGGTCGATGCGCTGCCCCGCGTCGAGCGGGTCGCGGACATTCCGCTGCCCGAAATGCCGCCGTCCCAGGCTCCGCAGGCCCAGCGCTTTTCCGCGCAGGATCGGGTCATGCGGGGAGACACGCTGGCGGCGATTCTCGCGCGCGTCGGCATCCGCGACGAAGCGGCACTCGCCTTCCTGCGGTCGGACCCCGTGGGACGGTCGATCTTCCGCCAACTCGTCCCCGGCCGGACCTTGCAGGCCGAGTCCAACGAGCGCGCCGAATTGCTCTCCCTGCGCTATTCCCCGAACTCCGCCACGGTCCTCGAGGTCGTCCGGGGGGCCGAGGGACTCAGCGCGCGCGAGCGTGCCGTCGAGGCGAGGCCCCGCGTCTTCTACCGGAACGGGACGATCCGGTCCTCGCTATTCGCCGCGACCGACGCCGCCGGCATTCCCGATCCGGTCGCGATGCAGATCGCGAGGGTCTTCTCCACGGACCTCGACTTCCACGTCGACCTGCGCAAGGGCGACACCTTCGCCGTCATCTACGAAGTCCTTTACGAGAACGGCGAGCCGGTCGGATCCGGCCGCATCCTCGCCGCGGAGTTCGTCAACCAGGGGCACGCGTACCACGCCGTGCTGTTCGAGGATGACGAGGGGCAGGACGCGTACTACGCCCTGGATGGATCGAACCGCGCGAAGGCCTTCCTGCGTTCGCCCGTCGAGTTCTCACGCGTGAGTTCGGGGTTCGGCAACCGCCTCCATCCGATCCTCAAGAATTGGCGAGCCCACACCGGCACCGATTTCGCCGCCCCGAAGGGCACACGGGTGCTGGCCGCGGCCGATGGCGTGGTGGTCTCGGCCGGTTGGCGCAACGGATACGGCAACACGGTGGAACTGCGGCATGGCGGCGGCATCACGACGCTCTATGCCCACCTCTCGGGCTTCGCGAACGGCGCGAAAACCGGCGCCCGCGTCCGCCAGGGCGACCCCGTCGGCTTCGTCGGCGCGACGGGATGGGCCACCGGGCCCCACTTGCACTACGAGTTCAAGGTCTCCGGCATGCACCAGGATCCGATGAAGGTGGCATTGCCGAAGGCGACGCCGGTCCCGGCGCGGCTGGCCGCCCGGTTCGCGGAGGCCGCTCGCACCGCCGAAACCCGCATCGCGCAGGTCCGGTCGGCCCCTTCCCTCCGCTTCGAGTGAGCCACGCCGGGACCGTCTTCGCCGGCGTGATGTCGGGAACGAGCCTCGATGGCGCCGATGCCGTCGTCGTGGACTTCCGCGATGCCACCCTGCGAGTTCTCGGCAGCGCCTCCCGCCCCTTTCACCCTGACCTTCGGCAATTGCTGCAGCGCCTCTGCGCGCCGGGGAGCGACGGCTTCGACGAGGCCGGCGCCGCGGGCGTCGCGCTTGCGCAGATCTATGCGGAGGCGGTGAAGGCGGCTTGCGGATCGGCCGGCATTTCCGCCGGCGACGTATCCGCGATCGGCTGCCACGGCCAGACGGTCCGGCATCGGCCGGAGCGGTCGTTCACGATCCAGTGGCAGGACCCCGCGCGCCTCGCCGAACTGACCGGCATCGACGTCATCGCGGATTTCCGACGCCGCGATGTCGCGGCGGGCGGCCAGGGGGCTCCCCTCGTGCCGGCCTTTCACGACGAAGCATTCCGTTCACCCGACGTCGCACGGGCCATCGTGAACATCGGCGGGATCGCCAACATCACCGTCCTGGTACCCGGCGAGGCCGTGACGGGATTCGACTGCGGCCCCGGCAATGCCCTTCTGGACGGTTGGTTCTACCGCCATCGGAACGGCACCTTCGACCGGGACGGCGCGTGGGCCGGCGGCGGTCTCGTGCGATCGCACCTGCTGGACCGGCTCCTCGCGGATGCCTTCTTCGGCGACGAGCCTCCGAAGAGCACGGGCAGGGAGCGATTCCACCTCGATTGGCTCCACGGGCACCTCGACGGCAGCGAGCCACCGCAAGACGTCCAGTCCACCTTGTCGGAACTCACGGCCCGGGGAATCGCCGACGCCATCGATCGCTGGGCACCCCACACCCGTGAAGTCGCGCTATGCGGCGGCGGCGCGCGCAATGCGGACCTGCGCGGAAGAATCGCGCGTCTCCTGGCCGGCCGTGAGGTCCGCCTGACCGACGAGCTCGGCGTGTCGACCGGGGACGTCGAGGCCGTGGCGTTCGCCTGGCTCGCCATGAAGTTCGTCCGGGGCGAGCCGATCGATCTTCGGGCCGTCACCGGCTCGCGCCATCCGGTCCGTCTCGGCGCGCTTTACCCCGCCTGAAAGCGAAAGGGGGCCGAAGCCCCCTTTGCTCGTGCAAAGCCCTTGGCCGGATTCAGACGGTGAAGGACGATCCGCAGCCGCAGGTGGAGCTGGCGTTCGGGTTCTTGATGACGAACTGCGCGCCCTCGAGCCCCTCGGTGTAGTCGATCTCGGCGCCGACGAGGTACTGGTAGCTCATCGGATCGATCAGCAGGCTCACGCCGTTCTTCTGCATGACGGTGTCGTCCTCGTTGGAGACCTCGTCGAAGGTGAAGCCGTACTGAAGGCCCGAGCAGCCGCCGCCCGTGACGAACACGCGCAGCTTGAGGTCGGCATTGCCCTCTTCCTCGATGAGGGATTTCACCTTGGCCGCGGCGTTGTCGGTGAAGACCAGCGGGTCGGGCATGGTGGCGGAAAGGTCGTTCATGGCGGTCTCCGTGATGTGGGGGCTTCAGGCCGACGTGCCGGAAGCGGGCTTGAGTTCGACGATCTTGTCGCTCTTTTGGGGGTTTTCGTATACCAGCTGGCCCATGACGATCGCCCCCACGTGGATCTCGATGGACTTGTAGGACACATCCCCTGTGACGCGCGCCTTTGGGAGAAGTTCGACGTACTCCGAAGCGCGGACAGGGCCGGCCACCGTGCCGTTCACCACGACGTGGGCCACGTCGATCTCGCCCTCGACCCGCGAGAGCTCCGAAAGGACCAGGGTACCCGGCTTGTTGCCGGTGGCCGTGACGTTCCCCTTCACGTGGCCGTCGATCCGGAGGCCGCCGACGAAGGTGATGTTGCCCTCGATCGTCGTGCCGGCACCGATCAGGCTGTCGATGGGGCTGGGCTTGCTGGACTTGCCGAACATGGAATCCCCCTGGCTAGGGCAGGTTGACCGTGCGGGAAAGTTTAACCTGTCCCCCGGGAATGGCAAGGACGCGCAGCTCGTACCCCTTGAGGACCGCGCCCTCCGGCAGGCGGAAGCGCCCGTCGACCTTCTGGTAGAAACGGAAATCGACCACCCCCGCCGATTCGCCCGCCGAGGGATCCGGGAAGGTCAGGGTCGAGATCGAGCCTTGATGGGCGATCCGGGCCAGCAGCTGCACCTTGCCGCGGAAATCCTGCTTGCGCTGTCCCCCTTGGGTCAGCAGGAGCCGGTATCGGTACTCGTTGGGCTGGCTGTCGGCCTCGACCTTCAGGTTGGCGACCCCGAGCCCTTCGGGCGCGGCGCCCGACGACATGATGTTGCGAAGGAAGCCCAGCTCCTCCTTGAGGGTGGAGCCCTCTTCCTGCAATTGCGCCACGCTTCGCGCGAGCTCCGACTGGGAAGCCTTCTCGATCGCGAGTTGTCGCTCCCGCTCCGCGAGCGAGGAGCGAAGCGCCTCCGTCTCCTTCTTGAGCCGGGCGTTCTCGTCGCCCAGGTTCGCCATCTGCTGCAGCGCCTCCTGGCGGTTGAAGCCCGTGATGCGATAGCTGTTCTCCACCAGCCACCAGACGATCCCGGCGACCGCCGCCATCATCAGCACGTTGGCGAGCCACCGCCAGTACCACGCCATCTGCGAGCGGATCGTCATCCGCGAGGAGCGGATGCCGAAATTGCTGCGCAGGCGGCGCGCAAGACCTCTCACGGCAGGAGCGCCACCGGGGTCAGGCCGCGATCCTCCGGCAGGCCGAACACGATGTTGAAGTTCTGCACCGCCTGCCCGGCGGCGCCCTTCACCAGGTTGTCCTCGACCGCGACCACGACCAGCGTGTCGCCGCCCAGGGGGCGGTGGACCGCGAGGCGGCAGTGGTTGGTGCCGCGAACCCATCGGGTCTCGGGCTGCGAGCCGGGCGGCAGCACGTCGACGAAGGCCTCGCCGGCGTAACGGCGCTCGTAGAGCGCCTGGAAATCGGTGTCCTTGCGGATCGGCGCGTAGATCGTCGCGAGGATGCCGCGGATCATGGGTACGAGGTGGGGCACGAACGTGAGGCCGGGGCGGCGACCGCTCGCCCGCTCGAGGCTCTCGACCACCTCGGGGTGGTGGCGGTGGCCGGAAAGTGCGTAGGCCTTGAAATTGTCGGAGGCCTCGGAGAACAGGATGTCGACCTCGGCCTTGCGCCCGGCGCCGCTCACGCCCGATTTGCAATCGGCCACGAGGCGGGTCGTATCGACAAAGTCGGTCTCGACGAGGGGAAGCAGCGCGAGCTGCACGGCGGTGGCGTAGCAGCCGGGATTGGCGACGAGGCGCGCGCCGCGGATCTTCTCGCGGTTCATCTCCGGCAAGCCGTACGCCGCCTCGGCCACCAGGGCCGGGGCCGCGTGCTTCATCTTGTACCAGCGCTCCCAGGTCGCGATGTCCTGGATGCGGAAGTCCGCCGAGAAATCGATGACCTTCACGCCCGCGTCCACCAGCGCGCCGGCCTGCCCCATCGCGACGCCGTTGGGCGTGGCGAAGAACACGCAGTCGCAACCCGTGAGGTCGGTCGTGGCCGGATCGGTGAACTCGAGGTCGTAGTGCCCCCGAAGCGACGGGAACATGCGGTCCACGCGCGTCCCCGCCTCGCCCCGGGAGGTGATGGCGCGTACCCGGACGTCGGGATGCGCCGCGAGGAGCCTCAGCAGTTCCACGCCGGTGTACCCGGTACCGCCGACGATGCCCACTTCGATCATCTGCCGATTCCTCCCGAATGCCCGATCCGTTCGCCCGGCCGGCTGCCGAACGAAAAAGCCGCCCGGAAGGCGGCTCTTGTCGTCGTTCCGGTGCGGCCTCTCCCGCCTTAGCGCTTGGAGTACTGCTTGCGGCGGCGCGCCTTGTGGAAGCCGACCTTCTTGCGCTCGACCTCGCGCGCGTCGCGCGTGACGAGCCCGGCCTTGGACAGCGCCGGCTTGAGGGTGGGGTCGTACTCGATGAGCGCGCGCGTGATGCCGTGGCGCACGGCGCCGGCCTGGCCGGATTCCCCGCCGCCGAAGACGTTGACCTTGATGTCGAAGGTCTCGGCGTGGTTCGTGAGCTCGAGGGGCTGGCGCACGATCATGCGGCCGGTCTCGCGCGAGAAATACTGGTCGAGGGGCTTGTCGTTCACGACGATCTGGCCCTTGCCGGACTTGATGAAGACGCGGGCAACGGCGTTCTTGCGACGACCCGTTCCGTAGTTGTACTTGCCGATCATGGTCGTTCGCTCCTTAGATCTCGAGGGCCTTGGGCTGCTGCGAGGCGTGCGGATGGGCGGGGCCGGCGTAGATCTTGAGCTTCTTGATCATCGCGTAACCCAGTCGCCCCTTCGGCAGCATGCCCTTCACGGCGAGCTTGAGCACGCGGTCCGGATGGCGCTGCTGGAGCTTCGTGAAGTTGGTCTCATAGATGCCACCCGGGTAGGTCGAGTGCCGGTAGTACATCTTGTCCTGGGCCTTGGCGCCCGTGACCCGGAGCTTCTCGACGTTCACGACCACGATGTAGTCGCCGGTGTCGACGTGGGGGGTGAACTCGGCCTTGTGCTTGCCGCGCAGGCGCTTAGACACCTCGACCGCGACGCGGCCGAGCACCTTGTCCGTGGCGTCGAGCACGAACCAGTCGCGCTTCACTTCCGCGGGCTTGGCGGAAAAAGTCTTCATGGATCTTCCTTGAATGTACCGGCCCCCCTGGGTGCCCCCGATGCTTGCCGGGGATACGTTGGGCGCCTTGTTTTGGGAAAAGCGAACCCGAAATTCTAGGCGAATCATGCTCTTGTGTCAAACCCGGCCTGCCCCGGGGCACCGGGGCAGGCGCCGTCGGCTAGAATGGGCGACCCCATCCGGCGCCGACCATGGACACCCGCAAATTCGAGCAGTACGCCCGCATCGTGGGCATCGCCCTGCTGACCGTGGGGTGCTTCCTGGTCATCCGGCCCTTCCTCGCCGCGCTCCTGTTCGCCGTGGTGCTTTGCCTGTCCACGTGGCCCGCCTTCACCTGGCTCAAGGCCCGGTTCGGGGGCCGCGAGTCCCTGGCCGCATTGGTCTTCGCGTTGGCCATGCTGCTCGCGATCGCCCTGCCGGTGGCGCTGGCCGCCCACAGCCTGGTCACCCATTCGGCCCAGGCGATCGACATGGTCCGGGGTTTCCTCGACCGCGGGCCGGTCCAGTTGCCGGATTGGGCACGGACGCTCCCGGTCATCGGCGCCGGACTCGACGAGTATTGGCAACGGCTCACGGGCAGCCGGGAGGAACTGGTGGCGCTCGCCCGCCGCCTGGCCGATCCCGCCAAGAGCTTCCTCTTCGCCGCCGGAGGCGCGGCGGGGGAAGGCCTTCTCCAGATCCTCCTCGCCATCTTCGTGGCCTTCTTCCTTTACCGGGACGGCGACCACGCCACGCGCCTCATCCGCGACGGCATGACGCGGGTAGCGGGTTCCGACCGCGGCCTTGCGGTGATCGCGACGGCGCAGAACGCAGTCAAGGGCGTGGTCTACGGCCTCATCGGGACGGCGATCGCTCAGTCCCTGGTCGCCCTGCTCGGCTTCCTCATCGCCGGGGTGCCCGCCGCCTTCCTGCTGGCCGCCCTCACCTTCGTGCTGTCTCTCGTGCCGATGGGCCCGGTCTTCATCTGGGGCGGGGCGGCCGCGTGGCTTTACGGACACGGCGAGCCGGGCTGGGCGATCTTCATGGTGGTCTACGGCATCGCCGTCATCAGTTCCGTGGACAACTTCGTGAAGCCGATCCTGATGAGCCGCGCCGGCGGCCTGTCGATGCTGCTCGTGGTGCTGGGCGTCTTCGGTGGGGCCGTGGCCTTCGGATTCATCGGCCTGTTCGTGGGTCCGGCACTGCTCGCGGTGGCCTGGAGCCTGGTCAATCAATGGCTGGATGCGCAGCGCAAGGAGGCGGTCGAATGAAGGCGCGGGTCAAGCTCGTCGAAGGCATCACTTTCGTCGCGGAAAGCGGCAGCGGGCATGCGGTGGTGATGGACGCCTCGCCCGAAGTCGGTGGTCGCAACCTCGGGGCCCGCCCCATGGAACTGCTCCTCATGGGGACCGGCGGCTGCAGCGCCATCGACGTGATCCACATCCTGCGCAAGGCGCGGCAATCGGTCACCGATTGCGTGGTGGAACTGGACGCCGATCGCGCGCCCGAGGACCCGAAGGTCTTCACCGCGATCCGGATGAAGTTCATCGTGACCGGCAAGGGCCTGAACCCGGTCCAGGTGGAGCGGGCGGTCAAGCTTTCGAAGGAGAAGTACTGCTCGGCCAGCATCATGCTGGCGCACTCGGCCGCCCTCTCGACCGAGATCGAGATCCGCGAAGCCTGACGCCGCGCTAGAAGCGGTAGGCCGTCGTCGTCATCACCTGCGCCGTGAGGCGCATCGCGGCCTTGACGGGCGGCGGCAGGGGCGCGCCGCCGAGTTTCTCGCCGGTTCCCGCGTGGCGCGATTCATCCTCGCGCATGGCCTCCAGGATCGCCCTGCTTCGATCATCGCCCGCCGGAAGCGAGGCGAGGTGCCCGTCGATGTGGCGCTCGACTTGTCGCTCCGTTTCCACCAGGAAGCCCATGCTCCAGCGGTCTCCCGCCAGCCCCGACACGAGGCCAAGGCCGAAGGAACCGGCATACCAGAGCGGCGTGAGCAGGCTCGGGGATTCGCCCAACTCGCCCAAGCGCTTGGCGCACCACGCGAGGTGGTCGCGCTCTTCCGCACCCGCTTCCTCCAGCGCTTCCCGCACCTGCGGATCGCGAGCGACGAGTGCCTGCCCCGCATAAAGGGCCTGCGCGCAGACCTCGCCCGCGTGATCGACGCGCATCAGTCCCGCGACATGGCGGCGATCGCCCTCGTCGGCGAAGGGAAGAGGTTCCGTTCCCGGCGTGGGCCTCGACGGCTGGACCGCACCGGCCACCGTCCGCAGGGCGTTGTCGGCCGCCATCAGGAGTCGATCGAGAGGAGTGATCATGGACGTCTCAACGCGCGGGAAAGTGATGAAAAGAAAAGGGCGCGGCTTTCGCCGCGCCCCTTCCGGTGTTGCTTGCAGCTTTCGCCGTGATGCTTAGAACACGTGGCGGATGCCGGCGGAGATCGCCGTCAGGTCCTGGCCGGCGGAGCCGAAGGAACCCGTGCCGAAGTTGCAGTTCATGCCGTTGCTGTTGTCGACTTCGGTGTACGAAGCGATGAAGAACGTGCGCTTCGTGAAGTCGTAGCGGTAGCCGATCGAGAACATGTCGCAGTCGGCGGAGCCGGCTTCGGCGTTCTGGTACGAGCCGAGCAGGACATGCTTGCCCATGGCATAGTCGGCGCCGACCATGTAGGACTTGTCCTTGGCCGAACCCGTCTTCTTGTATTCGCCGTAGTGGCCCATCAGGCGCAGCTTGCCCAGCGCAACGCGGCCGGCGAGCGCGACGCCTTCTTCCTTCGCGCCAGCGGTCGTCGTGGTGCCCAGCTGGTCCTTGTGCTCTTCGTAGGCGGCGGCCAGGTAGATCGCGCCCTTGCTGTACGTCAGCGAGGCGCTGGTGACCGTCGGCTTCGCCGTGGCGGTGCGGCCTTCGTCCGGCATGTGGGCCAGCTTCACCGCGAAGCCACCCATGTTCGGCGACCAGTACTGCACGAGGTTGCCGTTGCGACGGGAGAAGTTGCCCTGGTCGAGGGCAGCGCCGGTGATGTCGCCGGCCGTCAGGTCGCCGTACGGGTCGACCGCGGTCATCGAGGACTTCATCGGGGTATCCCAGCGACCGAGCAGCACGCTGCCCCAGCCACCCTGCAGGCCCACGCCGCTGTTGCGGTTGGCGAACGTGCCGGAGCCGTCATCGGGGTTGAACGCCGTCTCGAGCTGGAAGAAGGCCTTCAGGCCGCCGCCCAGGTCTTCCGTGCCGCGCACACCCAGGTACGAAGCCTGGTCTTGCATGCGGGTGCGCTTCGCGAGCGCGGCGGTCGTGCCAGCGGCATCGGCCTCGACGTTCTCAACCGTCAGGTAGATGCGACCGTACAGCGTCACCGGATTGGCGGTCTGCGCCATGGCGGTGGGGGCGACGCACGCACCCGCGACAGCCAGAGCGAGCAGTTTCTTGTTCATCTGGAATCTCCTTTGTTGAAGTGAGGCCGCAATTCAAAAGCGCTTAGGAACCACGTGGGGATCTTACGCCCCGATTCTTGGCACTTCTCCCAAGTATCTTTGAGAAGCCACCAGCATCATGCCAAACCGGGCGGTTTCCCTCAAGGGGGGGGTGTGATTCGCGCAACAGGCAGCCCGGCCTGTTGCACCCCTGCAACGACATCCTCACGCGCCCCCGAAGAGCCGGGCCAGTTCGCGCCCGGGATCATCGGCCGCCATGAAGGCGCCGCCCACTAAGTATGCGCTCACATTGCCCGTCCTGAGAAGGGAAACGTCCTCCGGCGTGGCGATGCCGCTCTCGGCGATGAAGAGCCGGTCCGCCGGGACGCGCGCCCGGAGGTCGATCGAAGTGCCGAGGCGGATCTCGAACGTGCGCAGGTCCCGGTTGTTCACGCCGACGAGCGGCGTCGCGAGGCGAAGGGCGCGGTCGAGTTGCCCCGCGTCATGGGATTCGACGAGGACATCCATGCCCAGGGCGTGAGCCGTCCTTTCGAGCATCGCCAGCGTTTCGTCCGGGACGGCATCCACGATGAGCAGGATGCAGTCGGCGCCCCAGGACCGGGCCTCGAAGACCTGGTAGGGATCGACGATGAAATCCTTGCGGATCACCGGAAGCGCGACGGCGGACCGCGCGGCCTCGAGATCCGCCCGCGAGCCGCCGAAGAACTCGCGATCCGTGAGGACGGACAGGCAGGCGGCCCCGTTCGCCTCGTAGGACCGGGCGATGCGGGCCGGGTCGAAATCGGCGCGAATCACGCCCTGGCTCGGGCTCGCCCGCTTGATCTCGGCGATCACGGCCGGGCGGCCGGCGGTCACCTTGGCCAGCAGCGCCCGGTGAAATCCCCGCGGCGGGTCGGCCGTTGCCGCCGCACGCTCCAGATCGGATTGCGGCAGTCGGGCCTTGGCTTCATCGACCTCTAGGCGCTTGGCCGCGAGGATCCGGTCGAGGATGTGGGCCATCAGCCGGCCTTCGCGAAGCCCTGGCTGAAGGAGACCAGCTGGTCCAGCTTGGCGCGGGCGCTGCCCGAAACGATCGTGTCCCGGGCGAGCGCGACGCCGTCCCATAGACTCGCCGAGACGCCCGACACGTAGAGCGCAGCGGCCGCGTTCAGGATGACGACATCCCGCGCCGGTCCGGGCTCGCCGTCGAGCACGGCGAGGACACGGGCCCTCGATTCGTCGGGACCGTCCGCGCGCAACGCCTCCAGGGGCGCGGTCTCCAGCCCGAACTGGCGCGGCTCGATGACGTATTCCGTGATGAAGTCGTGCTTGAGCTCCGCCACATGCGTCGGCCCCGACAGCGTGATCTCGTCGAGGCCGTCGTGGCCGTGCACGGTGAGTACGTGGCGGCTGCCGAGCATCTTGAGCACGCGCGCCTGGATGCCGACGAGGTCCGGGTGGAAGACGCCCATCACCTGGTTGGGCGCCCCGGCGGGATTGGTGAGCGGGCCCAGGATGTTGAGGATCGTGCGCATGCCGAGCTCCTTGCGCACCGGCGCCGCGTGCCGCATGGCCGGGTGATGGTTGGGCGCGAACATGAAGCCCACGCCGACCTCCCGCAGGCAGACGGCCACCTGTTCCGCCGTGAGCGCGAGATTCACGCCCAGGCCCTCGAGCACGTCCGCGCTGCCCGACTTCGACGAGACCGACCGGCCGCCATGCTTGGCGACCCGTGCGCCCGCCGCCGCCGCGACGAACGCGGCCGTGGTCGAGATGTTGAACGTGTGGGACTTGTCGCCGCCCGTGCCGCAGGTGTCGACGAGATGGTCCAGGCCCGACGCATCCACCTTCGTCGAGAACTCGCGCATCACCGAGGCCGCGGCGGCGATCTCCGAGACGGACTCCGTCTTCACGTGCAACCCCATGAGGATCGCCGCGAGCTGGACGGGCGAGACCTGGCCCTCCATCACTTGGCGCATGAGATCCACCATCTCGTCGTAGAAGATCTCGCGCTTGTCGCACAGCCGGTTGATGGCTTCCTGGGCGGTGAACATGGCCGCTACTCCTGCGTGAGGAAATTGCGGAGCAGCGCGTGGCCGTGCTCCGTGAGGATGGATTCCGGATGGAACTGCACGCCTTCGACGGCCAGCGTGCGGTGGCGAACGCCCATGATCTCGCCGTCGTCGGTCCAGGCGGTGATCTCGAGCTCCGGCGGACAGGTCTCCCGCTCGATCGCGAGCGAGTGGTAGCGGGTCGCGTCGTACGGCGAGGGCAAGCCGCGGAAGACGCCCCGGCCCCCGTGGTGGATCGCCGAGACCTTGCCGTGCATGAGCGCCTTCGCGTGCACGATGCGCCCGCCGAAGGCCTGCCCGATCGCCTGGTGGCCGAGGCACACGCCCAGGATCGGGATCCGGCCCGCGAACCGGCCGATGAGCGGCAGCGAAACGCCCGCCTCGTTCGGCGTGCACGGCCCCGGCGAGATCACGATGCGCGCGGGCGAGAGCCGCTCGATCTCCTCGAGCCCGATCTCGTCGTTGCGCGCGACCTTCACGTCCTCGCCCAGCTCGCCCAGGTACTGCACGAGGTTGTAGGTGAACGAGTCGTAGTTGTCGATCATCAGCAGCATGGCGGGATCCCTCAGGCGCCGGGGGCGTCGAGCCCCTCGTTCACGCGCTCGGCCGCGGCGAGCAGCGCCCGCGCCTTGTTCTTCGTCTCGAGCCACTCGAGCTCGGGCCGGGAATCGGCGACGATGCCGGCGGCGGCCTGCACGTGGAGCTTGCCGTCCTTCACCACGCCGGTGCGGATCGCGATCGCGAGATCCAGGTTGCCGTTGAAGCCCAGGTAGCCCACGGCCCCGGCGTACACGCCGCGGCGCTCGGGCTCGAGCTCGTCGATGATCTCCATGGCCCGCACCTTCGGGGCCCCCGCCACCGTGCCCGCCGGGAAGGTGGCGCGCAGCAGATCCATGGGCGTGAGCGAGGACGGCACCTCGCCGTCCACGTTCGACACCATGTGCATCACGTGGGAGTAGCGCTCGACCACCATGCGCTCGGTGACCTTCACGGTGCCCGTCTTCGCGATGCGGCCGATGTCATTGCGGCCCAGGTCGATGAGCATCAGGTGCTCGGCGCGCTCCTTGGGATCCGCCACGAGTTCCCGTTCGAGCTCGAGGTCGCGCTCCGGCGTCGCGCCGCGCTTGCGAGTGCCGGCGATGGGGCGGACCGTCACCTTGTCGCCCTCGCGGCGCACCAGGATCTCCGGCGAGGCCCCGACCACCTGGCTGTCGCCGAAGTCGAAATAGAACATGTAGGGCGACGGGTTGATCGAGCGCAGCGCCCGGTAGAGGTTCACGGGCGAGCCGGGAAAGGGCTGCGTGAGCCGCTGGGACACCTGCACCTGCATCATGTCGCCGTCGGTGATGTAGCGCTTGGCCTTCGCCACCGCCTCGAAGAAGGCCGCCTCGCCGATGTTGGAGCGCGGGGCTTCCGGCGCGGCCACGGGAACGTGGGCCGGCAAAGTCGCGTTGCCGCGCAGCCGCCCGCGAAGGGCCTCGAGCCGCGACAGGCCGCGACCGAAGGCATCCTTCTCGCGAGGGTCGACGTACACGATGAGGTGGATCTTGCCCCCCAGGTTGTCCACCACGGCGAGCTCGTCGGAAAGCAGCAGCCGGATGTCCGGTTGGCCGATGGGGTCGGGCTTCGTGTCCCGGGCGAGCCTCGGTTCGATGTAGCGGACCGTGTCGTAGCCGAAGTAGCCCGCGAGCCCGCCCGTGAAGCGCAGGCCCGACGCGAGGGGCGCCGCCTTGAGCCGGGCGAGGTACTCGTCCACGAAGGCGAGGGGATCGCCCGCCTCGCGGTCCTCGACCACGGCGCCGTCGCGGATCACGCGCGCGCGGCCCGCGGCCACCTCGATGCGCTCGCGCGCGGCGAGCCCGATGATCGAGTAGCGGCCGAAGCGCTCGCCGCCGATCACCGACTCGAGCAGGTACGAGCCCGGGGCGTTCGCGAGCTTGAGGTACAGGGACAGCGGGGTATCGAGATCGGCGAGCGTCTCGAGCGTGAGGGGGATGCGGTTGAAGCCGGCGGCGGCGAGCGCCTGGAAGTCGTTCTCAGTCATGGGTCACCACGGGTTCTCGGTCGATGGAGGGCGTGCGGACGCGTGTCAGCGCCAGCTTTGCCATCGCCAATCGAGCGGGAGACCGCGCGGTGCCGGATTCATCGTCGTCGAGAACGGAAGGGAGGTGAAATCAGCGGCCCATTGTAATCGATCTGGCCGCGTGCTCCACGGTGGGGATCACCGCGTCCGCGCCCAGCGCCTCGAGGGGCAGGCCCTCGCGATAGCCGTAGGGCAGGACGACCACGGGACAACCCGCCGCCCGGGCCGACTGCACGTCGTTGAGCGAATCGCCCACGAAGAGCGTCTCGGCGGGCGCGACGCCGAGCGCGGCGGCCGCGTGCAGCACCGGATCCGGATGGGGCTTCTTCCGGGCGACGGTGTCGCCGGAGACCACGACCTCGAAGTAGGACCGCAGCCCCGTGCGCTCGAGCAGCGGCTCGGTGAACCGGGCCGCCTTGTTGGTCACGCAGCCCATCGCGATGCCCGCCTTCGCGAGCGCGGCGAGGCCCGTCTCGACGCCCTCGTAGGGGACCGAGCGGTCCGCGATGCCCGCGAGATAGTGCCGCTCGAAGACCGCCATCGCCTCGGCGCCCTGGCGCTCGTCGGCGCCCCCGGTCGCCTCGAGGCTTCTCGCCACGAGATTGGCGACGCCCTTGCCGATGTAGTCGCGCACCTGCGCCTCGGGCAGCGCGGGCCGGCCGATCTCGGCGAGCATGCGGTTCGCGGCCGCGGCCAGGTCCGGCGCGGTGTCGAGCAGCGTGCCGTCGAGATCGAAGAGGACCGCGCGGATGGCGGAGGTCATTTCGCGAGCGCGGCGCGCAGGCCCGCGATCGCGGCGGCGCGGTCCTTCTGCCCGAAGACCGCCGAGCCGGCCACGAAGGTGTCCGCGCCGGCCTCGGCGACGGCCGCGAGGTTGTCGGCCTTCACGCCGCCGTCCACCTCGAGCCAGATGTCGCGTCCGCTCGCGTCGATGCGCCGGCGCGCCTCGCGGATCTTCGGCAGCGCCGAGGCGATGAAGGACTGGCCGCCGAAGCCCGGGTTCACGCTCATGATGAGCACGATGTCGATCTTGTCCATCACGTGGTCGAGCCACGAAAGGGGCGTGGCGGGATTGAAGACGAGGCCCGCCTTGCAGCCCTGGTCGCGGATGAGCGAGAGCGTGCGATCCACGTGATCGCTCGCCTCGGGATGGAAGGTGATGATCGACGCGCCGGCCTTCGCGAAGTCGGGGATGATCCGGTCGACGGGACGCACCATCAGGTGCACGTCGATGGGAATGGCGCAGTGGGGCTTGAGCGCCTCGCACACGAGCGGCCCGACGGTGAGGTTGGGCACGTAGTGGTTGTCCATCACGTCGAAGTGCAGCAGGTCGGCGCCGCCCGCGACGATCTCGCGCACCTCCTCGCCCAGGCGGGCGAAATCGGCGGACAGGAGGCTGGGGGCGATGCGGGCCATGGCGTACTCCGGGGGGCAGGCGACGAGGGAAATTCTACGCGAACGGCCGCCGGGATTCGGTGCGCGGGAATCCTGCTACCATCGTTCCATGCCCGAAGCCAAGAAATACATCGTCGCCGTGACGGCCCACAGCACCTACCTGCCCGACCAGTCGGACGAGGAGGACGACCGCTACGTCTTCGCGTACACCATCCGCATCACCAACACGGGCAGCGTCTCGGCGCAGCTCGTGAGCCGCCACTGGATCATCACGGACGCGGACAACCAGGTGCAGGAGGTGCGCGGGATGGGCGTCGTGGGCGAGCAGCCCGTGCTCAAGCCCGGCGACACGTTCGAGTACTCGAGCGGCTCGTCGATCCCGACCTCCGTCGGAACGATGCGCGGCTCGTACCAGCTCGTGGCCGAGGACGGCACGCGCTTCGAGGCGCCGATCCCCGAATTCGCCCTCTCCGTGCCGCGGGTGCTGCACTAGCGGCCGGCGTCGTCCCCGCCGCCCGGCGGCTTCTTCGGGATCGTCCACCAGACGATGCCGATCGCGATCGCCAGGGCGATCACCACTTCGAGAAATACCCAGCCCATCGACGGCTCCGCTCGGCCATGGGAACGGCGCGATTATAGGTCGCGGCGCCGCCTCGCGCGTTCGCTATACTCGCCGCGATGCCCGCCGCCCTCCCGATTTCCCGCGCCGCGGCCGCCGCGCTCGTCGCGCTCGCCGCCGCCTGTGCCTCTCCCCCGCCGCCGGCCCCCGTCGCCGCCCCCGCCTGCGTTCCGGTCGAAAAGCCCGCGTGCCCCGCGCCGGAGCCGCCGCCGGTCGTCGTGGTCCCGCCGCCCCCCGCGCCCCCGGAAGTCGAATATCGCGGTCGCCTTCAGCCCGCGGCATGGGCGGATCTGCCCGACTGGGGCCGGGACCCGCTCGCCGAGGCCTTCACGGCCTTCACCCGCGGCTGCCCGGTGCTGGAAGCCGAGCCTCACTGGAAAGCCGCCTGTGCCGCGGCGGCCGCGATGCCCGCCGGCGCGAGGGACGCCGACCGGCTCGCCTTCTTCGAGAGCCACTTCGAGCCGCACCAGGTCGTGAACGCCGACGAGACCGTGACGGGAACCGTGACGGGCTACTACGAACCGCTGCTTCACGGCAGCCGCACGAAGAGCCGCAAGTACCGCTATCCGATCTACGGCGTGCCCCAGGACCTGCTGGTGGTCGATCTCGCCTCGGTCTATCCGGACCTCAAGCACAAGCGGCTGCGGGGCCGCATCGAGGGCGGGCGCCTCGTCCCCTACCTCGCGCGGGGTGACATCGAGGGCCCCGGGGAGCCGCTCAAGGGGCTCGAGCTCGCATGGGTGGACGATCCGGTGGAGCTCTTCTTCCTGCACATCCAGGGCTCGGGCCAGGTGCTGCTCGATACCGGCGAGCGCCTGCGCGTGGGGTATGCCGAGCAGAATGGCCACCCCTTCCGCTCCCTCGCCCGCCTGCTCATCCAGAAACGCGAGCTCCCGGCCGAACGCACCAACCTGCAGGGCATCAAGGACTGGGCGCGCAAGCACCCGGGCCGGGTGCCCCTGTACCTCAACGCCAATCCCAGCTACGTCTTCTTCAAGCCGCTCGAAGGCGAACTGCCCGGGCCCATCGGCACCCTCGGCGTTCCCCTGACGGGCGAGCGTTCGATCGCCGTGGATCCGCGCGTGATCCCGCTCGGCGTGCCCGTCTTCCTCGCGACCACCTGGCCCGGATCGTCGCGTCCCCTGAATCGCCTGATGGTGGCGCAGGACACGGGCGGGGCCATCAACGGGGGCGTACGCGCCGACTTCTACTGGGGCTTCGGCGATGCCGCGGGGCAGCTCGCGGGACGCATGAAGCAATCGGGGCGGATGTGGGTGCTGCTCCCGAAGGGCTACGCGCCGCCCGCCCGTCTCGGCGCCGGGAGCCCGTCATGACCTTCGCCTTCTGGTGCGTGCTCGCCGCGATCCTGCTGCCCTACGGGACGGTAGGCATCGCGAAGTGGAGCAGCCGCTACGACAACCACGCGCCGCGGGACTGGCTCGCGGGCCTCGAGGGCCGCCGGAAGCGCGCCTTCCACGCGCACCTCAATCACTTCGAGGCGCTCCCGGCCTTCGCCTCGGGCGTCGTCATCGCGCACCTCGCGAGGGCGCCTCAGGGCTGGGTGGACGGGCTCGCGGGCGCATTCGTCCTGCTGCGCGTGGCGTACACCTGGGCCTACCTCGAGGACCGCGCGACGCTCCGTTCGATCCTGTGGATCGGTGGCCTGGCCTGCGTGTGCGGCCTTTTCGTCGCCGCGTCCGCCGGAAGCTAGGCGCGCGGGCTCAGGGCTTCACGGCCTTCGCGGCCGCGGCGGCGTCGGCCAGGCGCTTCTCGAACGCCTCGCGGGGCATCGCGCCGGGCACGCGCTCGCCGTCCTCGAAGAAGATCGTGGGCGTGCCGGTGATGCGCTTCTCGCGGCCGAACGCGAGCAGCTTCTCGATCGGCGTGTCGCACTTGGCCGCGGGGATCGCCGCGTCCTTGAGCATGAGGTCGAGCCAGGCCTTCTGCCGGTCGGCGGCGCACCAGACGTTCGTGGACTTCTGCGTGGAATCGGGCGAGAGGATCGGGTAGAGGAAGACGTACATCGTGACGTCCTTCACCTCCGCGAGGTCCTTCTCGAAGCGCTTGCAGTAGCCGCAGTTCGGGTCCTCGAAGACCGCCACCTTGCGCGAGCCGTTGCCCCGCACGATCTTGATCGCGGACTCGAGCGGCAGCGCATTGAACTGCACCGCCGAGAGCTTGCGCACCCGGGCCTCGGTCACGTTCTCGCGCGTCTTCGTGTCGACGAGGGCGCCGAGCAGCAGGAAGGTGACCTTCTCGTCGGTGTAGAAGATCTCGCCCGCACCGGACACCTCGAAGAGGTTGCCGTAGCCGGCCTTCCTCACCGTCTCGATCTGCGCATCGGGAAATTTCTTCTTCAGGTCCGCCTTGATCTTCTCGGTGTCCTGGGCGAACGAGGGCAGGGCCGCGGCCAGGGCGAGGACGGCGAGAATGCGCGTGACGATTTTCATGGAGGGATCCGGCGGGAAAGTGGGGTTTGGTCCGCGTCCGCGCCCGATGGTTCCCGGCGCGGGCGAAAGCGCGATTATCGCATCGCGTGGGCGGCAAGGAGGCGGCGGGCGAGCGGCAGGCGCCCCACGCCGGCGAGGCCGGCCTCCCGCAGGCGCTCGACCGCCGGCGATTCGAGCCCGAAGAGCCATTCGAGCCGGTCGGTCAGCCACTGCATGGCATCGGTGTCGGCCCGGCGGGCCCGCTCGTGGCGACGCAGCACCGCGAGATCCCCGGGCCGCTCCAGGGGCGAGCGCGCGGCGAGCGTGGCCGCGAGGCACGCCGCGTCCTGGAAGCCGAGGTTCACGCCCTGCCCCGCGAGCGGGTGGACGCCGTGGGCCGCATCGCCCACCAGCACCGCGCCGGGCACGGCGATCCGCGGCACGCGGATCAGGCGCAGGGGGAAGGCCGCGCTCGCCGAATCCGGCGCGAGGTCCCCGAGGGCCGCGCCACCCGCATCACGCACGCGCCGCGCGAGCGATTCGCCGTCGAGCGCCGCGAGCTCTTCCGCAAGACCGCCGCGGGCGGACCACACGATGGACATGCGATCGCCCGGCAGCGGCAGCCACGCGAGGATGCCGTCGTGCCGGAACCACTGGCGCGCGATGCCGCCCGTGGGCTTCTCGCAGCGGAAGTGCGCGACGACCGCCGTCTCCGGATAGCGCTTGAGCGTCGAGGCGAGCCCGAGCCGGCCCCGCGTCCAGGAATCCGCGCCGTCCGAGCCGATCGCCAGTTCCGCGAAGAGCGTCGATCCGCCCTGCAGACCGACATTCGCGCCGTCGGCCGTCGCCTCGAGGGACACCGGGCGGTTGCCGTGCACGACATGGGCGCCCCGGGCCAGCGCGGCCTCCGCGAGCGCGCGGCGAAGCCGGTTGCCCTCGACGATCCACGCGAGTTCACGCCCCGCCGGCGCGTCGAAATCCAGGCCCTCGCCCGCGGAGGCGCCGCGCACCTGCATGCGCCGCACCGGGGCGAGGCGATCCGCGGGCAGTCGCTGCCACGCACCGATGGCCGACAGGAATGCCTTCGTGCCGGGGCTGAGCGCGAAGACGCGCAGGTCGTATTCCGGCGGGTCCGCGGCAGGCGACGCCGGCGCGCCCTCGAGCACGGTGACCTCCAGGTCCTTCGCGGCGGCGGCGAACGCGAGGCCGACGGCCCCGCCTCCGATCACGACGGCGCTCGCGCTCACGGCGAAGGCGCCCCGTGGATCATGCGCGCGGCGAGCAGGCGCCGCGCGGGCGGCAGCAGGTCGAGCGCCGTGAGCGCGAGGCCCCGGCCCCAGGTGGGCAGGCGGCGCCCGTCCGCGAATGCGTGGACGAGAAAGTCGGTGAAGGCGACGCCACGGCCTGCGTCCCGCGTGCGCGACGAACGGTACGCCCCCAGCCGGGCGGCGTCGCCCGGATCGCCCCCGGATTCCAGCAGCCGCGCGAGCGCGCCGGCATCCCGAAGCCCCACGTTGAGTCCCTGCCCGGCGATCGGGTGCATCGCCTGCGCGGCGTTGCCGACGATCACCGTGCGCCGCGCGATCGTCGAGTTGATCGTGCGCAGCTTGAGCGGGAAGCCCGCCCGCGGGCCGACGGCCACGAAGCGGCCGGCGCGATCGCCGAAATGCGCCTGAAGCTCCGCGAGGAACTCCGCGTCGGCGAGGGCCTTCAGCCGCTCGCCCTCGGCGGGCGTCGCCGTCCAGACGAGCGCGAAGCGATCGCCCTTGGGCAGCAGCGCGACCGGCCCCTGCGGCGTGAAGCGTTCGTAGGCCCGGCCGCCGTGGGGCCGATCCGTCGTCACCGGCCCCGTCACCGCCACCTGGCCGTAGTCCTTTTCCGAGTACGCGATGCCCGGAATGCGCTTCGCGTTGGCGCCGCCGTCCGCGAGCACGAGCAGCTTCGCCTCGACGCATTCGCCGCCGGCGAGCGTGACGCGCGAGGCATCCGCGCCGAGTTCGATGCGCTCGCAGGGCGCCCCCCAGCGCACCTCGGTTCCCAATGCGCCGAGGCGCCGCTCGAGCGCCGACTCGACGTCGGCATAGGAGACCGTGTAGCCCAGCGCCGGCACGCCGCCGTCCTGCGCGGTGAGCAGCGTGCGGCCGGGCCCGCCCTTCTGGGAAACGTGGATGTCGACGATGGGCGTCTCGCTCCCGGCGGGCCAGCCGCCGGCGCGCTCGAGCAGCGTGCGGCTCGCCTCCGAAAGCGCGAGCGTGCGCGCGTCGCGCGAGGGATTGTCCCGCGCCTCGATCACGAGGCAGCGCCGGCCGCCGGGCGCGATGAGCGCCGCGAGGGCCGCCCCGACGGGGCCGGCTCCGACGATCGCGACGTCGAACGCGGCCATCGCGAGCCTAGCCGCGGACCGCCGCCTCGACGTCCTTCACGGACTTGGGGCAGCTCGCGGTGAGGATCTCGCGGCCCTTCGCGGTGACGGCCACGTCGTCCTCGATGCGGATGCCGATGTTCCAGAACGCCTTGGGCACGCCCGGCGCCGGACGGATGTACAGGCCCGGCTCCACGGTAAGCACCATGCCGGGCTGGAGCTTGCGCCACTTGCCCTTGCGCATGTAGTCGCCCGCGTCGTGCACGTCGAGGCCCAGCCAGTGGCCGGTGCGGTGCATGTAGAACTGCT
>ERZ761602.3468-NODE-3468-length-22232-cov-4.556748_pt1 | contig 22232 bp, 13 predicted proteins | sample MGYA00512165_ERZ761602 | MGnify/ENA primary metagenome ERZ761602 (study PRJEB28899, sample SAMN02445085) | bioreactor sludge metagenome | biome: EBPR sludge; isolation source: Thorneside wastewater treatment plant | place: Australia: Brisbane, Thorneside...
CCGCCGGTTCGAACCACCGAGCGCCGTCCCAGACTCGAGGCGTGCGCTCCCGCGAACGCGGGTGTGAACCGCGTCCCGACCGCGACTTCGCGTGTCGCCACGAGCCCCCCGACTCGTGCGTCGACCACCCCCATCGACGGCGTCAGTCGTCCAATACAAGCGTCGTGCCGACGGTTTCCCGCGGAGGAGACGCCGAAGTCGTACGAGGCCTGCGGCGTCGGCGCGAAGAAATTCTCGCGCATCGCGAGATCTTTCGCGCCGACGCGTCGTAGACGCCGCGGTCCGAGCGGGTCACGCGTACGGACGGTCGCGCATCGTCCACGCGAGCTTCGTCGCGACCGCCATGATCGACTCCTGCGGGTTCACGCCGAGGCTGGTCGGCAGGACGCTGCCGTCCACCACGTAGAGCTCCTCCGCGTCCCACACGCGCCCGTCCGGATCGCAGACGCTCGCGCGGGGATCGCTGCCGATGCGCGCGCTGCCGAGCGGGTGCTGCGAGGAGCACTCGTAACGGCGCGCGGGGAGGCGCTCGAAGTCGAACGCGCGAAACGCGTCCGGGGTGAGCCCACGCTCGAGCCCCAGCACCGGCGGGAAGATCTCCTTCGCGCCCGCGTCGAGGAACGTCTCCCCGAGCAGCCGCACGATGTCGGGCATGCGCGCGCGATCGCGGCGGCTCATCCGATACGTGACGAAGGGCTCGCCGCCCGGACCGCGCATCACGGTGCCACCGCCTTCGTCGTGGATCATCCCGCCGAACATCGCGACGTGCTTCATTCTGCGGGCGTTGTTCACGTGGTCGGGCCCGATGCCCGGCATCGTCGCGCCGATCACGCTCACGGGGATGAACACGCTCACGAGCGTGAGCCCGCGCTCCTCGAACGCGTCGCTGAACGCGCTCTGCATCGCGCCTTTCCAACCTTCGACCTCCTCGTCGAAGCGCGCCATCATCCGGAAGCCCGGGTGCAGCGTGAGCTTCTTGCCGAGCACGTCGTGCTTGATCCCGCTGCGGCGCAGGATCGTCGGCGTGACCCACGCGCTGCCCGCGATCACCACGCGACGCGCGTCGACCACGAGCTTGCCGCCCGGTCGACCGTTCGGCCCGTTGAGCACGCGCCCCTCGACTCCGATCGCGCGCCGCCCCTTCAAACGCACCTTCTCCACCCGACAATGCGAGAAGATCGTGGCGCCCTTCGCGGCCGCGCGCGGCAGATACGAGAGGTCCACGCTCATCTTCGCCTGCTCGGGGCACCCGAAATTGCAGCGCCCGCAGCCGTGGCAGCCCTTGGTGTTCCGACGCAGCGAGTCGAGCGCGACGCCCTTCTTTCGCAAGCCAGCGTCGAAGAGGTGCGTGGAGCGCGACCAGCGATCGGGCGTGACGGTCTCGACGTGCAGGTGCTTCTCGACCTCGTCGAAGTACGGCGCCATGGCGCGCGGCGCGTAGCCGTGCAGGCCGTGCTCGCGCACCCAGGTGTCGAGCACGTGATCGGGCGTGCGGAAGCAGACGCCGCCGGTGACCATCGAGGAGCCGCCCACGACGCGACCCATCGTGACGTTGATGGTCGGCGAGTCGCCGATGCCCGCCGCGACCGAGAAACCTCCGTCGCGCCAGACGTGGCGAAGCGACTCGCTCGGTCGCATCGCGCCGTGCTCGGCCGCGTCGACGCGCGCGCCCTCTTCGAGCACCAGCACGCGCGCGCCCGAGAGCGCGAGCTCCGTCGCGACGGTGGCGCCCGCCGCGCCCGAGCCGACGACGACGACGTCGCACGACAAACGCAGATCCCCCGCGTGATCGCGGCCGCTCTCGTAGGGCATCAGCTCTTCCCCCGAGGGGCTGTCGCCAGCCCCTCCCCCATCGGGCGTGACGCCCGAAGGGGCCCCCTCCCGCGAGCCTCCGCTCCCTCCGGTCGCTGCGCGCCGTCCAGCAGGCGGCTTGCCTGAACATTCATCGTTGCGCTCCCCGCTCAATCACCGAGCTCCACGCGTGGCCCGCGTCGAGGCAGCGTCCGTCGAAGCCGATCTCTTTCGCTGCCTCCGGATGCTCGTACCAGACGAGGCAGAGCATCGCCTTGGCCCCGAGCACCGCGAGCCCGAGCGGCGTGCGCTCGAAACGTTCGATCGCGTGGATGCGCTCGCGCCAGTCGAGCAGCGGCAGCGGCACCGGTTTGCCGATGGTCAGAGGCGCCGTGGTCGCGAGCGCGAGCATGCTCGCTTGGAAGACCGCCTGCGCGCGGAAGCCCGAGCGCGCGAGGAAATCCTCCACCTCTTCGAGCAGCCAGTCGAGCCGCGCGGCGTCGGGCGGTCCGTCGTCGCTCGCGAAGAGCGCTTCGGCGAACGCGCGCGCGGTGAAGCGCAGCGGCTTGGGCATGCGCCACGCGACGTGCGGGGCGTCGGCGGGCGGGCGGCGAGGCGGTGCGGCGTACATCGCGCGCGAGGATCGCCGCCACGACCCCGCAGGGGAAGCACGTTCGCACGTGGCTACGTCGGCGAGGTGCGCCAGATCGTCCGCACCCTCGTCCGCACCCTCGTCCGCACGACGTCGCGCTCACGCTTCGCGGAACGATCGCTCGCTGGAGCGTGCCCTCGCTCGAGGCTCGCTCGATCGTTCGCGCGCGCAGCGACCGGACGAAGAGCGTCAGGGATCCCAGTCGAAGCCGACGCGTGTGCCGAGCCAGACCGTGTGATCCGTCGGCTCGCCGTGCGCGCCGGGCGTCAGGCCGTAGCCGATCCAGATCACGCCGTAGGGCATGAACGCCGAGACACGCGGCGTCGTGATCCCGTAGCCGATGCCGATGCGCGCGCCGTGGCGCGTCGGGCTGTCGTAGCGCTGCGTCCACGCGAGCTCGACGTCGACGATGCGGCTCATGTCGCGCACGCGGAGCAGCACCGGCACCGCGGTCGCGAGGATGCCCTCGAAGCTCCGACGCCCGTCGTCCGTCTCGGGCAGGCGACCTTCGGCGCCGAGCTCGAAGCCGACCCCGAGCGTGACGCGAGGGCCGAGCCCCGCTGCGAGCAGGAGGCGTCCTCCGCCTCCGCCGCCGAGCCCGACCTCTCCGTCGCTCACCACGAGCGCACCGCCGCCCCGCGTCTCCGCGAGGATCACCACGCGCCGCTCGTTGCCTTCGACGCCTGCGAAGTCTTCGTCCGGCTCGAGCCAGTACGGACACTCCGCCACGGTGCCCTCACCCGCGTCGAGCATCGCGCGCACCCGCTCGAGCCGCCGCACACGCTTCACGCGCCGCGTGAGGCCCTCCTGTCGATACAGCTCCTCCGAAGGCCCACCCTCGGCGGCGATCTGCTCCGCGATGAACATCCGCACGTCCTCGCGATCCTCGCGGTCGGTCGCGCAGAAGCTCGACATCACCGACTCGATCGAAGCTTCGACCTCCAGGCGGTCGACGACCCACTCGTTGTTCTCGCGCAGCTCGACGGCCTGGTGGAGGTCCGAATAGAGCCCACGCGCGACGCGCTGCTCCGGGAGCGGCGTGCACGCCGAGAACGCGAGGAGCGCGACCGCCACGCATCTCGCGCCTCCCCTCGTCGAAGCCGTCCTCGTCGAAACGGTCGTGGCTCGGGGCATCGTCGTTCTCCCGTGGGGAAGCATCGCTCGGTCATGGGGCGAGACACACGTTCCGTCGAGCGTCGGCTCGTGCATCGGTGGTCCGTCGTTCGGACGACGGGAGCATCACGCGTCATTCCGCGTCAGTCCTCGAACCACCAGCGCTCCATCGCGGCGCCGAAGCTCACCCCCGGCCCGTGATCCCAGCCACGCAGCTTCGGATCGGCGAGCACACGCTCGGCCGCGAAGACCAACGGCTGCGTCACGACGGCAGCGTCACGACGGCAGCGTCACGGCAGCAGCGTCACGACAGCAGCGTCACGACAGCAGCGTCACGACGGCAGCGTCACGGCAGCAGCGTTCGAAGCCGCTCGACCAGGAGCGCACCTTCGAGCGGCTTCGTGAGCACCTCGTGGAAGCCCGCCGCCTGCGCGCGTCGCCTGGTCTCCGGATCCCGATGACCCGTCAGCGCGATCACCGGCACGTGCGGCAGGAGCGTCCGCGCGCGCTCGATCACGCCGAAGCCGTCGAGCACCGGCATCTCGAGATCCACGACCAGCGCGTGCACCGTGCGATCGGCGAGCTGCGCGACCGCCTGCGCGCCGTCGTCGACGGAGAAGACGCGCCAGCCGGCGTCCTCCAAGAACGCCGCGACGAGCGCGCGGAGATCTCCGTCGTCGTCCGCGACGAGCACGTTTCGACGGAGCCGTCGCCGCACCACGCGCAAGAGCGCGTCGCCTTCGATCGGCTTGTAGACACAGTCCGCGAACCCCGCTGCGAGACATCGCTCGCGTGTCCCCGCCACCGCGTCTGCGGTGACCGCGACCACCGGCAGGCGCACCTCGCCGTCGCGCCGCGCGCGTTCGTCGAGCGCGGCGCGGAGCGAGAAGCCGTCGAGGCCCGGCATCCGGAGATCCACGAGCGCGAGGTCGAAGAGCTTCCGCTCCGCGAGCTCCAGTGCGGCTTCCCCGTCTTCGACCACGTCGACCTCGAGCCCTGCGGCCGCGACGAGCGATCCGAGCAGCTCGCGGTTCTCCGCGGAGTCGTCGACCACGAGCACCCGCCCTCGCAGCACGGCGCGCGCGATCTGTCCGCGCACCTCGCCGCGCGAGAGCGAGGCCGACGCAGGCGCGATGGGCAGCGCGAGGGTCAGCACGCAACGGTCGAAGCGATCGTCGCACACGAGGCGCCCGCCGATCGCGGACGCGATGCGACCGAGCAGGTCGATCCCCGCGCGCGTGCGCTCCCCGGCGGAGTCGCCCGAACCTTCGACGGACACCTCGAGCCGCAGCGGGAAACGCGCGTCCGCCGACGCCGCGAGCCGCGCCTCCGGCGACTCGTCGCGCCGCGCGCGCAAGGTCACGCGCCCGCGCGCCGCACGTCGCGCGCCCCGCGTCATCAACCCGCCGAGGATCTGCCGCAGCCGCCGCACGTCGCCGAGCACACGCTCCGGCAAGAGCGGATCGTGATCGAGCACGAGCGACACCCCGCGCGGCTCCGCGACGTCACGCGCGACCTCCATCACGTGGCGGAAGAGATCGGCGAGCGCGAAGGGCACCGGCTCGACCTCGAGGCCCTCGTCGATTTGCGTGGAGTCGAAGAGATCGTCGAGCAGCAGCAAGAGCGCGTGGGCGTTGCGTTCGATGCGGAGCGCCGACGCGTGCACGCGCTCGGGCTCGAGCGGCCCTCCGCGACGCAGGCGCTCCGCGGTGCCGAGGATCGCGTTGAGCGGTGTGCGCAGATCGTGGCTCAGCGCGGCGAGGAAACGTGTCTTGCTCGCGCGCGCCTCTTCGGTGGACTCGCTCGGCTCCCAGCGCGAGACCCGCCACGTGCCGAGCGGAACGACCTTCCTGCGCCCGACCAGCCGATCGAGCGCGAGCGAGGTGCTCGGTCGCCCGAGCAGCGCGGGCTCGTCCACCCCGAGCGCCGCTGCCAGCGCGCCGCTCACCGCGAGCACGCGCCCACCCGCGTCCTCCACGAGGACCGGCGCCGTCGTCGCGACGAGCACCGAGAGCAGGCGCGCGGGCTCCACCTCCACGCGACGGAGCATATCCCGACGCGGCGCGTGGGTGCTCGTGTCTCCGACGCGCTCTACCCAAGCGGGCCGCCCTGTGGCACAGAGGGCGCGGCATATGGCCGACTACATCTTCTCCATGAAGGGCCTCACGAAGGTCCACCCGCCCGACAAGAAGATCGTCTCCGATCTCTACCTCTCGTTCCTGCCGAACGCGAAGATCGGAATCATCGGCGCCAACGGCTCCGGTAAGTCGACGATCCTGCGCATCATGGCCGGGGTCGACACCAACTACACCGGCGAGTGCTGGACCAAGCCTGGGCTCAAGGTCGGGTATCTCTCGCAGGAGCCCGACCTCGGCGGCGCCAAGACGGTGCTCGAGGCGGTGGAGCTCGCGGTCAAGCCGATCCGCGACGTGGTGCGCGAGTTCGAGGAGCTGAGCATGAAGCTCGGCGAGCCGATGAGCGACGACGAGATGACGAAGCTGCTCGAGAAGCAGGGTCGTCTGCAGGATCAGATCGACGCGGTCGACGGCTGGAACCTCGACCACGCGCTCGAGATCGCGATGGACGCGCTGCGGCTGCCGCCCGGCGACGCGAGCACGTCGACGCTCTCGGGTGGTGAGAAGCGCCGCGTCGCGCTCTGCCGACTGCTGCTCGAGAAGCCGGACCTGCTGCTGCTCGACGAGCCGACGAACCACTTGGACGCCGAGAGCACGGCGTGGCTCCAGGGTCACCTCCAGAGCTACCCCGGCTGCGTCATCCTCATCACCCACGACCGCTACTTCCTCGACAACGTGATCGAGTGGATCCTCGAGCTCGACCGCGGCGAGGCCTATCCCTTCAAGGGCAACTACTCCGAGTGGCTCGAGAGCAAGCAGAAGCGGCTCGAGCTCGAAGAGAAGCAGGAGTCCGCGCGTCAGCGGAAGATCAAGGAAGAGCTCGAGTGGGTGCGCGCGTCGCCCAAGGCCCGTCAGGCCAAGAGCAAGGCGCGCATCGAGGCCTTCGATCGCCTCGTGCAGGATCGTGGACGCGCCGCGCGCGATCCGAACGAGGTGCGCATCCCGCCCGGCCCGCGCCTCGGCGGCAAGGTCATCGAGGTCGAGGGCATCGCGAAGTCCTTCGGCGACAACCTGCTCTACGAGAACCTCTCGTTCCGCGTTCCGCCGGGCGCCATCGTCGGCATCGTCGGCCCGAACGGCGCCGGCAAGACGACCCTCTTCAAGATGATTACCGGCCAGCTCGAGCCCGACGCGGGCAAGATCGTGGTCGGCGAGACGGTGAAGCTCAGCTACGTCGACCAGCACCGCGATCACCTCGGCGACGACAAGACGGTCTTCCAGGAGATCAGCGGCGGGGCGGACGAGATCGACGTCGGCGATCGCACGGTGTCGTCGCGCGCGTACTGCGGGTGGTTCAACTTCAAGGGCTCCGACCAGCAGAAGATCGTCGGCAACCTCTCGGGTGGTGAGCGCAACCGCGTGCACCTCGCCAAGCTCATGAAGAGCGGCGGCAACGTGCTGCTCCTCGACGAGCCGACGAACGACCTCGACGTCGAGACGCTGCGCTCGCTCGAGTCGGCGCTGCTCGAGTTCCCGGGCTGCGTGCTGATCATCAGCCACGATCGCTGGTACCTCGACCGCATCTGCACGCACATCCTCGCGTTCGAAGGCGACAGCCAGGTGATGTTCTTCGAGGGCAGCTACAGCGACTACGCGGCGGATCGGAAGAAGCGCCTCGGCGAGGACGCGGACGTGCCCAAGCGCATCAAGTACCGGAAGCTCACGAAGGGCTGACGCGCGAGCGATCGCCCCACGCACGAAGGCCGGCCCCTCGGGACCGGCCTTCGTCGTCGGTGCGCCACGATCCGTCGTGGTCGTGGTCGTGGGCGTGAACGTGGTCGTGACGTGAACGTGGTCGGCGACGACGCTCACGTCTGCGATCAGGTCGGTCAGCTCAGATCGTCGCCGTCGAGCCCCGGGCAACGCCGCTCGATGTCACGGCAGATCTCCGGCTCGTACCGATCCTCCAGCTCGTCGAGCGCGTCGTCGTCACCCGCGTAGCTGCAGTCGAGCTCCGAGAGCGCGCGCCGGGTCGCGTCGACGCGCGCGTTCGCACACGCCTCGACCTCGCCCACCGTGACGTCGCAGCTCGCCTCGACCTCCGGCGCGGTCTCGTCCGCGCACTCTTCCTCTGGCGTCTCGTCCTCCGGCTCCGGCTCGCTCGGCTCCGCGTCGAGGCACGCCTGCACTGCCGCCTCGCAGCTCGTCGCGTCCTCCGTGAACGCGACCGCGAAGACCGTGCAGAGCTCACGTCGGCTGCCGAGGTTCGAGGCTTCGTCACGCTCCCAGCGCTCGAACGCGATGCAGGCCTGCACCGCTTGCTCGTCCGTCAGCTCCACGATCGGCGTCGAGTCCGGAAGCCCCGTGTCGATCGCCCCCGCTCCGTCGCCGCAGCCGATCGCGAGCACGCCGAGCGTGGTCCCCAACAGAGAGCGCCATCCAAGCTTCGTCTTCATGAAGTTCTCCTCGCCGCGACGGTGGCGTCGCGGACCGCGGGCCCCTGAGCAAGGCGCTTGCCAGCGTGTCCGCAGCGGACGCACACGCCGACGAAGTCTCACGAAACCTCGAAAAACGCAACGTCCACGGCGGAGCGCCGATGCGATCGGCCCGAGCACCACCGGGTCGGGAGTGAACGAGGTCGCGCGCAGCGTGAACCGCGGGCGACAGTCGTCCTTCGAAGCCGAATCGAAGTCGCCGAATCGAAGTCGCCGCCCAAATGACGAAACGCCAGAAATGAAAAACCCGCGCCGAAGCGCGGGTTGGTGGGTCATTCAGGACTCGAACCTGAAGCCAACGGATTAAGAATCCGCTGCTCTACCAATTGAGCTAATGACCCGAAGAGAGACGATTGATGCCCATCGAACGGCTGAAACGTTCGACGATTGAATCGTAAGAAGCGGCGCACCCGGCAGGATTCGAACCTGCGACCTGCGGATTCGAAGTCCGACGCTCTATCCAGCTGAGCTACGGGTGCTCGTCGTACTTGGTGGAAAGAGCTTCGTTTCGAGACGAGCCCGAATCGGCGCGCTTTCTACCTCACATCATTCGTCTGTCAAGAACAAACCCGGCCGAAACCGGGTTTGAGGTGGGGTGACTGACGGGGCTTGAACCCGCGACCCCCGGAGCCACAATCCAGTGCTCTACCACTGAGCTACAGCCACCACCGTCCGAGAAACGGACGCGGATGATAGCTCCGGCCTCGGACCTGGCAAGGGATAAATTCAGCGGGCGCAGGACGAGGGTCCGCCTTCTCTCGACCCCACGCCGACCCGTGGAGTCGAATCCCCCCTCACGTCCCCCATTCCAGGCGTTCTCGCGTGCTGGTATCTTTGCAGCCCCATGCGGAGCTCGACCTTCGGCAAGGCCCTCTGGGTCCCTCTCCTTTCGGTACTCGTGGTCTTCGTCGCGCGCGACGGAACGGCCCACGCGTACATCAGCCAGGTCGACGGCACCGTCGTCCCCGAGTCGGGGCGCATGCAGGCGTGCCTCGATCGCGCGGGAACCGGCGAGACGATGGCGGGCGCGCTGAACGCCGTCGAGGACGCTCAAGTGCTGCCCGAGGCCTACCGCCCGGTGCCCAATGCTTCGGGCAGCTACGACGTCACGTTCGTCGACATCGGCGAGGGCGCGGGCTTCCGAAACTCGTTCGGGTGGTTCTGGCTCGGCGACGACGTCACCAACCCCGCGAACCTCCGCACCATCTTCGGCTGCCGCACCTACGCGACGTGCGACTGCCCCTGCTCGACCACCCGCACCATCACGGTCGACTTCGACACCCAGCCCGGCTTCGCGGCGGGCCGGCCGATCGGCTTCTGGCTCCGCACGCCCGAGCGCCTCGACAACTCGCGCGAGAACGGGACCTTCGACGGGAGCTCGTGCGAGTTCAATCGCGGCTGTGACCCCACCGGCGTGAACGTCAACGACAGCTGCGGCGGCCGCCGCGACACCAACAACCGCATCTACTTCACGAACGCTGCGCTCAACGACGACGGTGACTTCAAACACTTCCTCGTCTACGAGTCCGCGACTCGGGTCAACACCTTCTACTTCGGCTTCGAGGATCTCTTCCGCGGCGGCGACAACGACTTCGAGGACATGCTCGTGCGCGCGACTGGCCTCGTGCCGCTCTGCGATCCCCGCCCCGAGACCTGCAACAACCTCGACGACGACTGCGACGGCGTGATCGACGACGGGCTGACCCAGGCATGCAGCACGGCATGCGGCGCAGGTGTGCGCACCTGCGTGGCGGGCACCTACGGCGCCTGCTCGGCGCGAATGCCGTCCGGCGAACTCTGCGACAACGCCGACAACGACTGCGACGGCACGATCGACGAAGGCATCTCGCGCGCGTGCACCAACGAGTGCGGCGCTGGCACCGAGGTCTGCATCGCGGGCACTTTCGCCGGCTGCAACGCGCGGCGACCGACGGTGGAGCTCTGCAACGGCACCGACGACGACTGCGACGGAACGACGGACGAGGGTCTCACCCGCGCGTGCTCGTCGAGCTGCGGCAGCGGCATCGAGACCTGCTCGGCAGGCGCCTACCGCGGATGCACGGCGCCCACCCCGAGCGTGGAGACTTGCGACAACCTCGACAACGATTGCGACGGACGCACCGACGAAGGCCCGATCACCATGGCGTGCTCGACCGCGTGCGGCGGCGGCATCGCCACGTGCATCTCGGGCGTGTTCGTCGGCTGCACCGCCGCGACGCCGCGTCTCGAGACCTGCGACGGAACCGACGAAGACTGCGACGGCCGGATCGACGAAGAGCTCACGCGCACCTGCAGCAGCGCGTGTGGGCTCGGCACGGAGACGTGCACCGCGGGCGCGTGGGCGGGCTGCGACGCGCCCACGCCGGGCGTCGAGACCTGCAACAACCTCGACGACGACTGCAACGGCATCATCGACGACGGAAACCCCGGCGGCGGCGCGGAGTGTGTGCCCGACGGAATGGGCGGCTACGTGCTCGATCCGCCGGACGGCGCGGCGTGCATCCCCGGTCGCGTCACGTGCGTCGCCGGCGATCTGCAATGCCTCGGCGCGACGAGCCCCTCGCGCGAGGTCTGCAACTGCGAGGACGACGACTGCGACGGCGCGATCGACGAAGAGGCCGACGGCAGCCTCTGTGGCACCGGCGCGTGCATCGAGTGTCGCTGCCTGACGCCCTGCGGGGACGGCGAGTTCCCGTGTCCGCCCGGTCGCGTGTGCGACGAGTCGCTCGCGCCGCCCGACGGAGGCGTGCCCGGCTACTGCGTGGGCGGCATGTGCGAGGGCGTCGTCTGCGACGAGAACTCGATCTGCGAGCCCACCACGGGCGAGTGCCGCGACCTCTGCACGGACGTGAGCTGCCGACCGGGTGACGCGTGCGTGCGCGGACGCTGCGTGGAGGACAACTGCTACGGGCGCGGGTGCCCGATGGGCGAGCGTTGCCGCGACGCGGCGTGCGAGCCCGATCCGTGCGCGGGCGTCGGCTGCCCCGAGGGGCAGTACTGCGACGAAGGCACCTGCGTCGCACCGTGCGACCTCTCGTGTCCGAGCGGACGGCGCTGCGAGGACGGCGCGTGTGTGGAGGCGCCGTGCGGTGGCACGTGCTCGGGCGACCGACGCTGCGTCGACGGAGCGTGCGTGGCCCCGACGTGCGAGCCCGCGTGTGGGCGCGCACGGGTCTGCGTCGGCGACACCTGCGTCGACGATCCGTGTGCGGGACGTCGTTGTCCGGGAGGATCGATCTGTCGCGCGGACGACGGCGCGTGTGTGCCCGCGTCGCCCACGACGCCGCCGGAGCGCGTGCTCGGTCTCGCGGCGGGCGGCGGTGGCTGCACCTGCGACGCGGCCGGCGCGCCGACGTCGGGATCCAACGCCGCAGGCGCCGGAATCGCGCTGGTGCTCCTCGGCTTGCTCGGCTGGCGCCGACGGGTGTCGAGGGTTCGCACGGCCGTGTCGCGCACGTCGCTTCGTCGCGCTGCGGCCATGACGGCGACGAGCGCGCTCGCGCTCACGAGCGCGGGCTGCGACGTCGAGCCCTTCTGCTTCGAGAACTGCGGCGAGATCGTCACCGACTCGGGCCCGCGCGACGCGGGCGTGGACGCGCGGCCCGCGGACGGCTGCATCCCGTTCGGCGACGAGGTCTGCAACGAGCGCGACGACGACTGCGATGGCCGCGTCGACGAAACGTTCGATCTCGCGACCGATCCACGCAACTGCGGCGCCTGCGAGGCGGAGTGCGTTCTGCCCGGCGCCTTCCCGGGGTGCGCGGCGGGCGAGTGCACGATCGACGAGTGTGAGATCGGCTTCCACGATCTCGACGGGAACCCGACGAACGGATGCGAGTACGAGTGCCCACCGTCGGGGCCCGAGCTCTGCGACACCCGCGACAACGATTGCGACGGCGCGGTGGACGAGGGCTTCGATCTCACGACCGACCGCGCGAACTGCGGCACCTGCGGCAACGCGTGTGTGTTCGCGAACGGCGACGGCGTGTGCGAGGCGAGCACGTGCCGCCTCGACGGCTGCAACGAGGGGTACGTCGATCTCGATCGCGATCCGAGCAACGGCTGCGAGTACCGCTGCGCAGGCAGCAGCGGGGCGGCCGAGATCTGCAACGGCGCGGACGACGACTGTGACGGCAACCTCGACGAGGGCTTCGATCTCGCGAGCTCGCCCGCGAACTGCGGCGCGTGCGGGCGCGCGTGCAGCTTCGCGAACGCGACGCCGAGCTGCACGATGGGCACCTGCGGCATCGCGAGCTGTCGCGCGGGCTTCGTGGACCTCGACGGCAACCCCGCGACGGGCTGCGAGTACGTCTGCACGCCGAGCGGCGGCGTCGACGACTGCGACGGCATCGACGACGACTGCGACGGACGGATCGACGAAGCGGACGTGCGCGTCGGCACCTCGTGTGGCTCCTCGACCGGCATCTGCCGCCCCGGCATCAACTCGTGTCAGCGCGGCGCGATCGTGTGCGTGGGCGGGGTGGGCGCGCTGCCGAGCGAGACCTGCGACGGCACCGACGAGGACTGCGACGGACGCACCGACGAAGGACCCGGCGTCCCGGGCGTGGGCGACCGCTGCGGCGGCACCAACGTCGGTCGCTGCGAGTACGGCACCTTCGCGTGCTCGGGCGCGACGCTGACCTGCGGCGGCGCGTTCGTCGGACCGATCGCGGAGACGTGCAACGGCATCGACGACAACTGCAACGGCGCGATCGACGACGGCCTCACGACGCCGGCCCCCGGCAGCATCCCGAGCTGCGCGAACCAGACCGGTGTCTGCGCGGGGCGCGTGCCGACCTGCCGCGGCGCGGGTGGCTTCGCGTGCGATTTCCCGAGCACCTACCAAACGACGGAGTTCCGCTGCGACACCCTCGACAACGACTGCGACGGCACGCCCGACGAAGGTTGTCTGACCGCGCGCGGCACGGATCGTCGGCTCGACACCCACGTCACGCAGAGCTCGCTGAACTCGCTCGCGCCGGTGATCGCGACCGGCTCGGGCAACCTCGTCTACGCGGCGTGGATGGAGACGAGCCGCTCGGGCGATCCGATCCGCAGCTTCCCGCACGTGTACTTCGCGCGCAGCAGCGACGGCGGCGTGAACTGGGGCGCGCCCATCCTGCTCGACTCGTCCGGCGGGCCCGCGTTCTCGCCGCAGCTCGCGCCGAGCGCGACCCAAGACGTCGCGGCGGTGTGGGCCGACTTCCGCGGGGGCACCAACTACCGCGAGATCTACCGCAACCGTTCCACCGACGGCGGCGCGAGCTTCAGCGGCAACACGAAGGTCAACGCCACCGGCGAGACGGCGACCGCCGACAGCTTCGGCGTCGACCTCGCGGTGAGCGGCAACAACGTCTACGTCGTCTTCGAGGCGTTCGAGACCACGCGCCGCCGACAGGTGTACTTCTCGCGCAGCACCAACAACGGCAACACGTGGTCCGAGCCGGTTCAGATGAGCCCGGAGAGCCCGTTGGACGGCTACGTCGCGGCGACGCCGCGGATCGCCGCGAGCGGGACGCGCGTGCACGTGGTCTGGCGCGACAACCGCAACGGCGGCGCCGACCTCTACGTGCGCACCTCGCGCAACAGCGGCTCGAGCTTCGACACCGCGGTGCGGGTCGACACGGGTGACCTCGTGGGAAGCAACGCGAGCGTCGATCCGGACATCGCGGCCGACGGCGACAACGCCTACGTGGTCTGGGTGGACAACCGCGACGCGGGCTCGCTCGACATCTGGATGAATCGCTCGATCGACGCCGGCATGACCTGGCTCGCGACCCCGACGAAGCTCGACCAGGATCCCTTCCCGCACGACTCGATCGCACCGCGCGTGGTCGCCCTCTCCTCGAGCCGCACGATCGTCGCTTGGGTCGACTACCGCGACGGCTTCCCGGACATCCTCACGTCGCGCAGCACCAACGCCGGCATGACCTTCTCGGCACCGGTTCGGCTCGACACCGGCACCGCGGCGGGCACGAGCGCCAGCTTGACGGTGTCCCTCGCGGCCAGCGGCGATCTCGTCGCGGCGGCGTGGTCGGACGATCGCAGCGGCTTCACGGACGTCTACGCGAACTTCAGCTTGGACGCGGGCGCGACGTGGCAACCGCAGGACTACCGCATGGACACGAACACGATCGGCACCACCGACTCGCAGACGCCTTCGGTCGCGGTGGGCAGCGGGCGGGTGCACGTCGTGTGGACCGACCACCGCCGCGGCTCCGGCTGCCCGGTGACCGGCACGCAATGTCCGAACGCGGACATCTACTACCGCCGCATGGAGTGATGGTCGGCGGCCTCGGTACGCCGCGCGGGATCACGAGCACCGCGGATCGTGGTGCCGCCTGCGACACATGGATCGTCTGCTCGGATCGCGTCCGACGGACGTTCGGTCCGCGCCGCGCGCCCGACTTGTGACACACGTGAGGTCCCGCGCCGCGCGCCCGACCCGTGACACACGTGAGGTCCCGCGCCGCGCACCACGGGCACGCGTGTAGGATGACCCCGTGACCGTCGAGAGCCACACGCTCGCTTCGTTTCCCGGGCTCGCCACCCTCCCCGCCGACGCGCTCGCGTCGATCGCGGCGCTCACGTTCGAAGAACGACACCGCGCCGACGCGCTGCTCTTCAACGAAGGCGACGCGCCGGGCGATCTCTACTGGATCGTGCGCGGCCACGTGCAGCTCACGCAGCGCTTCGAGGGACGCGGGACCACCGCCGTGCTCACGCTCTCGGACGGCGAGCTGCTCGGCTGGAGCGCGCTGCTGCGGCGCCCTCGCGTCGCCAGCGCGCGCGCGCTCACCGAGACGGTGCTCCTGCGCCTGGACGCTTCCGCCTTGCTGGAGCTCTGCGAGCAGGACCCGCGGGTCGGGTACCGTGTGATGGCGATCGCGTTCGAGGAGGTCGCCGATCGACTCCACGCGACGCGCCTCCAGCTCCTCGACGTCTTCGGGTCCCGATGAGCGCGCGTTTCCTTCCTCGCGAGTCGCTCCCCGCGCTCGTCGCGGCGCTGCGCGACGGACGTCGTCTTCTCGGCCCACGCGTGCGCGACGGCGCGATCACCTTCGGCGAGCTCGAGCATGTGGAAGATCTCCCGATCGGCGTCGGCGACGAGCAGAGCCCCGGGCGCTACCGACTGCGCGCGCGCGCCGACGAACGCGCGTTCGGCTACGCGGTCGGTCCGACCTCGCTCAAGGAGACGCTCTTTCCGCCGCGCGAGACGCTCTTTCGCGCGGAGCGACGCGCGGACGGCAAGGTCGGCTTCGTGGCGGTGGTGCCGAAGCCCGAAGCGACCGCGGTGCTCGGCGCGCGCGCGTGCGAGCTCGCGGCGATCGGCGTGCAGGATCGTGTGTTCGTGCAGGGCGCGGCGTCGGAGCCTCGCTACCGCGCGCGTCGTGACGCCCTGCAGCTCGTCGTCGCCGTGCAGTGCACTTCGCCCGCCGCGACCTGCTTCTGCGGCGACGCCGGCACCGGTCCGCGGGTGTACGGCGACGCCGCGGATCTGATCGCGACCGAGATCGACGCGGGGCTCGTGCTCGAAGCACGCACCGAGGAGGGCGCGCAGTTGCTCGACCGGCTGCCGACCCGCGCGGTCGCCGACGACGAGCGCGTCGAAGCCGAGCGCGATCTCGACGCTGCGACCACGAAGACGCACACCGGCCGGCTCGCCATCGAAGGTCTGCCCGAGCGGCTCTTCGCGGCCCTCGATCACGCACGCTGGGACGAGGTCGCGGCGCGCTGCCTCGCGTGCGGCAACTGCACGAGCGTGTGCCCCACCTGCTTCTGCAGCCACGCGGAAGAGGCCGGCGCGACGGCCGGCGCGCTCGAAGGACGCAGCGAGCGCGAGCGCGTGTGGGAGAGCTGCTTCTCGTCCGAGCACGGCGCGATGCACGGCGCGAACCCGCGCGCGACGACGAAGGATCGTTACCGCCAGTGGCTCACGCACAAGCTCGGGAGCTGGGTCGCGCAGCTCGGCACGAGCGGCTGCGTGGGCTGCGGACGCTGCACGACGTGGTGTCCGGCGGGCATCGATCTCGTGGAGGAAGCGCGCGCGCTCGGCGACGGACAGGTGTCGGCGGTCGCGCTTCCGGACGCGCCTCCGCCTTGCGAAACGCCGCGCGACGAGGACCTCGTGCCGCGCGCGGCGGAGGTGCTCGCGATCACCGCCGAGACCTCGGACGTCGTCACGCTGCACGTGCGTGATCACGGCGTCGCCGCCGAGCCCGGGCAGTTCCTCCAGCTCTCGTTGCCGACGATCGGAGAAGCGCCGATCTCGGTCTCGGGCGTCTCGCGGGCGGAAGGCTTCGTCGACGTCGAGCTCACGATTCGCGGCGTGGGCGCGACCACTCGCGCGCTCACCGCGCTCGAGGCCGGCATGGAGCTCGGCGTGCGCGGCCCCTACGGTCGCGGGTGGCCGCTCGCGGCGCTCGAAGGCGCGCCGGTCGTGATCGTGGCGGGCGGCGTCGGTCTGGCGCCGCTCCGAGGTGCGATCCGCGCGCTCGTCGAAGCGCCCGATCGTTTCCCCGACGTGCGGCTCTTCGTCGGCGCACGCACCCCCGAGGATCTGCTCTACCCGCGCGAGATGATCACGTGGCTCGAACGATCGCACGTGAAGCTCACGGTCACCGTCGATCACGCGAGCCCCGGGTGGCGCGGCCACGTCGGCGTCGTCACGCGTCTGCTTCGACGCAGCGCGATCCCCGAGGGCGCGCGCGCGCTCGTCTGCGGCCCCGAGATCATGATGCGCTTCACGAGCGACGCGCTCGTCGCGGCGGGCGTCACGCACGATCGGCAGTGGCTCACGATGGAGCGCCACATGAAGTGTGCGGTCGGCTTCTGCGGGCGCTGTCAGATGGGCCCGCACCTCGTCTGCCGCGACGGTCCGGTGTTCCGCCGCGACGAGCTCGCGCTGCTCGGTCGGGAGGGCTTCTGATGCACACGTCGCCTCCGACCTCGGCTGCGAAATCGAAGCGCCCGCGCCTCGGCGTCGTGAAGCTCGCGTCCTGCGACGGCTGTCAGCTCCAGCTCCTCTCGTGCGAGGACGAGCTGCTCCCGCTCGCGGGCGCGGTCGAGATCGTCACCTTCGCGGAGGCGACCTCACGCCGCGACGACGGCGGTCCGCTCGACGTGGTGCTCGTCGAAGGCTCGGTGTCGACGAACGAGCAGCTCGCGCACTTGCGCTCGGTGCGCGCGCGCGCGAAGACCCTCGTGACGATCGGCGCTTGCGCGACCGCGGGCGGCATCCAGGCGCTCCGCAACGGCCGCGACGTGAAGGAGATGCTGCGCGTCGTCTACGCGCGGCCCGAGTACGTCGACACCCTGGCGGACGCCACGCCGGTCGCGGCGCACGTGCGCGTCGATCACGAGCTGCGCGGCTGTCCGATCGCGAAGGGTCAGCTCCTCGAGCTGCTCACCGCGCTCTTGCTCGGGCGTCGCCCCGAGCTCCGCGACGAGAGCGTGTGCGTCGAGTGCAAACGCGCGGGCAACGTCTGCGTGATGGTCGCCTCCGACACGCCTTGCCTCGGCCCCATCACGCACGGCGGGTGCGGCGCGCTCTGTCCGAGCTTCGCGCGCGGCTGCTACGGCTGCTTCGGCCCGAAGGAGCAAGCGAACACCGCGTCGGTGGCGTCGCTGCTCCGCGCGCGGGGCGAGAGCGGCGCCGAGATCGCGCGCCGCTTTCGCAGCTTCACCGGCGAGGCGGAGGCGTTCGCGAGAGAAGCGAAGCGCGCGCTCGAGCACGATCGGGAGCGAGTCGAGCCCACACCCGAGGAAGAGCCGTGAGCGAAGAAGAACGCCAAGAGCGCACCTACCACGTGGACGTGCTCACGCGCGTCGAGGGCGAAGGGCGCTTCGTGCTGCAGCTCGAAGGTGGCCGCGTGGTGCGCTCCGAGCTCGCGATCTTCGAAGCACCACGCTTCTTCGAGGCGTTCCTCCGCGGCCGCGATCGCCACGAGGTGGTCGACGTGGTCGCGCGCATCTGCGGCATCTGCCCCGTCGCGTACCAGATGAGCGCCGCGCTCGCGCTCGAAGCGGCCTTGCGAGTCTCGGTGCCCGATCCGATCCGTCGTCTGCGGCGTTTGCTCTACTGCGGCGAGTGGATCGAGAGCCACGCGCTGCACGTGTTCTTGTTGCACGCGCCCGACTTCCTCGGCTTCCCGAGCGCGATCGAGATGGCGGCCGAGCACCGCGAGCTCGTCGAGCGCGGGCTGCGCATGAAGAAGATCGGCAACGCGATCTTGGAGACGCTCGGCGGGCGCGCGACGCATCCGGTGAGCCCGCGGATCGGTGGCTTCTCGAAGGTGCCGTCGCGCGAGCGGTTGCGCGCGCTGCGTGAGGATCTCGCGGCTGGCCTGCGCGACGCGGAGCTCACCGTCGCGTGGGCCGCGAGCTTGCCGATGCCGCCGCTCGACGTGGACTACGTCTACGTCGCGCTCGACGCGCCCGAGTACCCGCTCGAGCGCGGCGACACGATCCTCGTCGGACGCGACGGAGCGACGACGCGTGTGCCGATCGAACGCTTCGACGAGCACTTCGTGGAGCGCCAAGTCCCCCACTCCAACGCGCTCCAAGCCACGCTGCACGACGGCACCACGTACCTCACGGGACCAGCCGCGCGCCTGCATCACCACGCGGAGCGGCTTCACCCGCGCGCCCGCACCGCGATGGAGTCGATCGCGCTTCCCCGTTCCGTACGCAATCCACACCAGTTCCTCGTGGTGCGCGCGATCGAGCTCGTCCACGCGTTCGCGGAGGCGCTCGATCTCGTCGAGGCCTACGTCGAGCCCCGCGAAGCGTTCGTGCGCGACGCGATCCCCACCGAACAGTCGGCGGGCTGCCCCCGACGGATCCACCGAGTCGGCGGGGTCAGCCGCCGACGAATCCGTCGAGCGCACGCATCGGCTTCGGCGCCACCGAGGCACCGCGCGGCCTGCTCTGGCACCGCTACGAGCTCGACGAAGACGGCCTCGTCCGAGACGCGCGCATCGTCCCTCCGACGTCGCAGAACCAAGCGCGCATCGAAGCAGACCTCGTCGCGATGGCGCCCGCGCTCCTCGCGCTCCCCCACGACGAAGCGACCGCGCTCTGCGAGCGCCTCATCCGCAGCTACGACCCCTGCATCAGTTGCGCGACCCACTTCTTGGACCTCCGCATCGAGGGCGCATGACCCGAGCGCGCGACGTCGAAGCGAGCCGAGAGGGCGCTCGTGCTACGAACGAGCTCGGCTCCCTCGCGACGACCGCGCAACGCCCGCGCGTGGTCGCGCTCGGCAACCGCTTCGCCTCCGACGACGCCGCCGCGCTGCGGATCGGCGAGCGGCTGCGCGACGAAGGCTTCGAGGTCGTGCTCGCGGGACGACCCGGCGCGGGCCTGCTCGATCTCCTCGATCGCCCATGTGTGTTGCTCGACGTCGTCCGTCACGGCGTCGCGTGCGGCGCGCTCGTCGAGCTCCCGCTCGCGGATCTCGCGCAGGCCGCGCTGGCTTCGCCGAGCGTCTCCTCGCACGACCTCGGACCCGGCTCCGCGCTGCGCCTCGGCGTCGCGCTCGGACGACCCACGCCGCGCGGTGTCTTCCTCGGCCTCGGCGGACGCGCGTTCGGCCCCGGCGAGACGCTCAGCCCCGAGGTGGAATCGGCGCTCGACGCGCTCGCGCACGCGACGCGCGCGGCGCTCGCACGGCTCGGCGACTCCACGATCGAAACCACCGACACGTCCACCTGAACTGCGCGGTCGCGCTGACGACGATCCCCCGCGCCCCTCGAGGAACGACGCCATGCACGAGCACGGATTGATGACGAAGCTCCTCCGCCAAGCGGAGCGCGAAGCGACGACCCGCGGCGCCACCTTGCGCGGCGTCGAGGCACGCCTCGGCGCGCTCTACGGCGCCGACGAAGCCCACTTCCGTCACGAGTTCGAGCACGTCTGCAAAGAGCTCGGCCTCGGCGCGCTCTCCCTCACCGTCACCGTCGAGCCCACTCGTCCGACGGGCGTAGAGCTGGTGCGCGTGCTCCTCGCGGAGTGAGCGAGGCCGTGGCCCCGTCGACGAGGACGCCGCAGGAACGTCGCCGCGCGTCGGTGCGGGGCGTGGTGCAAGGCGTGGGCTTTCGCCCGTTCGTCGCGAAGATCGCGCGCGCCCACGCGCTCGTGGGCTTCGTGCGCAACGCGGCCGAGGGTGTGGAGATCGAGGTCGAAGGATCGCCCGCTGCCCTCGACGCGTTCGCGTGCGCGCTGACTTCTCCGCCTCCGCCCGCACGAATCGAGACGATCACGTGGGAGACGCTCCCGTCGATCGACGACGACCACGACCACGTTCACGACCACGTTCACGACCACGTTCACGACCACGACCACGACCACGATCACGTTCACGACCACGTCCACGCCGACGTCTTCACCATCGCACCGAGTCTCCTCGACGGCGCGCCGCTCCCGACCACCCCGCCCGACCTGGCGCCCTGCGACGCGTGTCTCGCGGAGCTCCACGACCCGAACGCACGCCGCCACGCCTACGCGTTCACGAGCTGCACGCGCTGCGGTCCCCGCGCCTCCACGATCCTCGCGCTCCCCTTCGACCGCGAGCGCACGACCTTCGCGGGTTTCCCGCTCTGCCCACGCTGCGCCCCCGAGCAGCACGACCCCCTCGATCGCCGCCACCACGCGCAGACCCTCGCCTGCCCCGATTGCGGCCCACGTCTCCTTCTCCGCGATCGCTACAGCGCACGTCTCCCCGACGTCGATCCGCTCGACGCGGCGATCGCCGAGCTCCGAGCGGGCGCGATCGTCGCGCTCCGCGGCGTCGGCGGCTGGCAGCTCCTCGTCGACGCCCGCGACACCCGCGCGGTGTCTCGCCTGCGCGATCGAAAACGTCGCCCGCGTCAGCCCTTTGCGGTGTTGGTGCGAGACCTCGACGCCGCGCGCGCGCTCGCACACATGAACGACGACGAAGCCCACGAGCTCACCTCCGCCGCCGCGCCGATCGTCCTGGTGCGTCCTCGCACGAGCGCGGTCGCTCCAAACGTCGCGCCCGCGACGCCGCGCCTCGGGCTCATGCTCCCGAGCTCCCCGCTCCATCATCTCCTCGCGTCGCGCGTCGGCGCCCCGCTCGTCTGCACCAGCGCGAACCTCCACGGCGATCCCACGCCGATCGGCGACGAAGCCTTCGACGACCTTCGCGGCGTCGCGGACCTCTTCCTCGATCACGATCGCCCCATCGCCCGCCGCCTCGACGACTCCGTCCGCGCGGTCCTCGCGGGCGCGCCGCGCACCCTCCGCCTCGGACGCGGCCTCGCGCCGCTCACGCTTCCCTTCGACGCGCCGACCTCGATCCTCGCCACCGGCGCGCACTTCCAGAGTGCCCCCGCGGTTTGTGATCGCGAGCGCGTCTACCTCGCCGCGCACGTCGGCGATCTCGACTCGCCCCGCGCCCGCGCCGCGCACCGCGCGAGCGAAGACGATCTGCTCGCGCTCCATCGCCTCGAGCCCCGCGTGGTCGCGACGGATGCCCACCCCGATCTCGCATGCACACGCGCCGCCGAAACGCGCGCGCTCCCGATCGAACGCGTCTGGCATCACCACGCGCACGTCGCGTCGGTGCTCGCCGAGCATCGCGTCGAACGCGCGCTCGGCTTCGTCCTCGACGGCTTCGGGCTCACCCCACACGGCGCGGGGGGCGGTGAGGTGCTCGAGGTCTCGCCCAGCGGCGCGCGCTTCGTCGGCCGCCTCGCGCCCTTCCCGCTCGTCGGCGTGGATCGTTCGGCGCGCGAGGGCGATCGTGCCCTTGCCGGTGTGCTCGCGGCCGCGGGCATCGACGTCCGCGCGCACGTCCCTCGCTTCGCGGGCGTGGTCGACCGTGGTGTGCCCTCCACCAGCGCGGGCCGCCTCTTCGACGCAATTGCCGCGCTCCTCGGTGTCTGCGCGCATTCGACCTACGAAGGCGAAGCCGCGTGCGCGCTCGAAGCCATCGCGCTGCCGAATCAACCCCCGTATCCGTTCGCGCTCGAGCCGAAGACGGTTGCCGATCCGCAGGGTCAGCCGCGGACGATCGTTACCAGTCCGCGGGGTCAGCCGCGGACGATCGTTACCAGTCCGCGGGGTCAGCCGCGGACGATCGTT
>ERZ761602.3472-NODE-3472-length-22209-cov-7.326036_pt1 | contig 22209 bp, 15 predicted proteins | sample MGYA00512165_ERZ761602 | MGnify/ENA primary metagenome ERZ761602 (study PRJEB28899, sample SAMN02445085) | bioreactor sludge metagenome | biome: EBPR sludge; isolation source: Thorneside wastewater treatment plant | place: Australia: Brisbane, Thorneside...
CGTGCAGCAGCGCCGCCATCATGATCGTCTCGGCCTCGAGGTCCTTCCGGAGCACGGCCCAGTCCCGCGCGTAGGTGGCGGCGCGCACGGCGCGGCGCACGACCTTGAGCAGGCCCTTCTGGGCCTCGTGGTCGTCCTTCAGGTGCTCGCCGATGTGGTTGAGGCCGGAGAAATGGCGGAAGAAGGGCGGGATGCCCAGCATCACGACGGCCGTCGTCACGCTGCCCAGGGTCGAGGTGCGGCCGCGGCCGCTGCCCTCCGACAGGCGCGCGAAGAGCTTGGCGGTCATCAGCGGGTCGCCCATGACGACCTCGGCCACCTCGGTCGCGGCGACGCCATCCTCGTGCTCGCCCATTTCCGCGAGCCGCGCGGCCGTCGTACGCAGCACCGGCATCTCGAAGGCGACCAGGGCCACCGCCCAGGACAGGGCGTTCGGCAGGGGCTTGATGAGTCGGGCACCGGGCATGAAGGGGCAGGAGGACCGGTTGGCGGGCCTCCCCGTGTTCTTACGGCACCATGCTGCCCGCCTTGAGGGCGGGGCGATCGCCCGAGAAGCGCCTATTCCACCAGCCTGTTCTTCAGGGCGTAGTGCGTGAGCTCGGCGTTGTTGGCGAGGCCCATCTTCTCCAGAATGCGGGCGCGGTAGACGCTCACCGTCTTGGGGGAGAGGGCGAGGGTCTCGGCGATGTCCGCGAGGCGCTTGCCCTGGGCGATGAGGCACAGAGTCTGGAACTCGCGGTTCGACAGCCGCTCGTGGGGCGCCTCGTCCGCCGCGCCCGTGAGGTTGTCCACCAGCGCCTGGGCGAGGGCGCCGCTCACGTACTTGCGGCCGGAGGCCACGGTCTCGACGGCGCGCACCAGCTCCTCCGGCGCGCTCGACTTGTTGAGGTAGCCGGCGGCGCCGGACTTGAGGGCCCGCAGGCCGTACTGGTCCTCGGGATAGATGGAGAGCATGAGGACCTTGACGGTCGGGTGCTCCTCGGCGAGGGACTGGACGATCTCGATGCCGCTGCGGCCCGGCAGGCCGATGTCGAGCACCACCACGTCCACCGCGCTTTCGCGAAGCACCCGGCGCAGCTCGCCCCAGTCGCCGGCTTCCCCCACCACCTGGAAGCCGGGGTTTTCCTCCAGGATCCCGCGAAGGCCCCGCCGGACGATCGCGTGGTCGTCGACCAGGACGATGCGGGTCATGCGGGCGCGCTCTCCTCGGCGAAGGGCACGGCGAGCATCACCGTGGTGCCCAGGCCCTCGACCCCCGAGACCTCCAGCGTGCCGCCGTGGCCGCGGGCGCGCTCGCGCATGCCGATGACCCCGAAGTGGGAGGGCTTGGCGAGGTCGCCGTCCTTGAGCCCGCGGCCGTTGTCGCTCACCTCGAGCGTGAGTTCGCCGCCGCCCACGAAGAGCTGGACGTCCACCTTGGCCGCCTGGGCGTGGCGGGTCACGTTGGTGAGGGATTCCTGGCAGATGCGGTAGACGGTCATGCACAGGTCCGGCGGGCAGGCGAAGCGGTCCCGGTTCGACTCGAAGCGCACCTCGACGCCCGTGCGCTCGCCGAAGCTGCGGGCGAGCCACTCGAGCGCGGGCACCAGGCCCTCCTCGAGGATGCCCGGGCGCAGGTTGAGCATGATGCGCTGGCTCGATTCCAGCGCGGCCTCGGCCACGGCGAGGGCGTCGTCCAGGCGCCGGGCGACCTCGCTGTCCGTCACGCGGGCGCGGGCCCAGGCGAGGTCGAACTTGATGGCCGTGAGGCTGCCGCCGATCTCGTCGTGGATCTCGCGGGCGGTGGCGGCCCACTCGTATTCCTTCACCTGCACCATGTGCAGCGTGAGCTCCCGCAGGCGTTCCTCGGAAGCCTTGAGCTCCTGCTCGGCCTCCCGGCGGCGGCGGCGCGTCTCGGCGGCCGACAGGGCCCGGCGCAGGGCGGGGGCGAGGCGCTTCAGGCTCCCCTTGAGGATGTAGTCGTCCGCGCCCTTGAGCACGCTGTCCACGGCGATCGCCTCGCCCGGCTCGCCCGAGACCACGACGAACGGCAGGTCCCGGCCCGAGGCCCGGAGCGTCGCGAGCGCCCCGAAGGAATCGAACATCGGCATGTGGTGGTCCGACAGGACCGCGTCCCAGGCCTCGCCGGCCAGGGCGGCGGCCATGGCCTCGGCCGTCTCGACGCGGCGGCTTTCCACGTCGAAGCCGTCGTGCCGCAGGGTGGCCACGAGGACCTGGTAGTCGATCTCGGAGTCCTCCACGACGAGGACGCGCAGGGGCTGGGTCATGGGTGCAGGGCGGGGATTGGCGCGCGAAGAGGCCCCTTTTCGGGGCTTCGGGAGGGCGGGGGCGCGGTGAGAATGCTTGGCATGGCGGACCCGGAACCGGGCCAATCGCCAGCCGGATTCAGGAAATCGGCGGAAGTGTCGAAATGGTAGCACGAGGGGCCCTCACCGGGCCCGGACAACCGGACCTGCGCATGCCACAAGCCGCACCCGATCCCCGAGACGCCGCCCGCGAATGGGCCGACGCCTGCCACGCGCAGCTCGACGAGGCCGACCGCGACATGGTCCGGCTCGAAACGCTGATCTCGCAGGCGTCGGACACGCTCATGGAGAGCTTCCGCCACATCGAGGAACGCTGGCGGACCGCGCCCGAGGAGGGGCCCGCGGCCGTGAACGAGGCGGTGAACCGCGCCGTCTCCGCGCTGCAGTTCCAGGACCTCGCGACCCAGCTGGTGGGACACGCGAGGAAACGCATCGCGGTGGCCGACCAGGGCCTGAAGAAGCTGGTCGTGCTGCCGTCCGTCGGCGCCGGGGCCGACTGGGGGAAGCCCCCCCAGCTCGCCGCGCCCGTCGGCCACGCCAATCTCGACATCGGGACCGTGGAGCTCTTCTAGCCCCGGACCCCACAGCCGCCAACAAGGAGATCCCATGCATTCGATTCTCGCGGTGGACGACTCGGCGTCGATGCGCCAGATGGTCGCCTTCACCCTCAAGGCCGCCGGCTTCTCGGTCGTCGAGGCCGCCGACGGCCAGGAGGGACTCGAGAAGGCCCGCGGGCACCCGGTGAACCTCGTGCTCACGGACCAGAACATGCCCCGCATGGACGGCCTCACGCTGGTGCGGAGCCTGCGCGGCATGCCCGAGTACCGGCACGTGCCGATCCTCATCCTCACCACCGAGTCGAGCGACGCCATGAAGGCGCAGGGCAAGGCCGCCGGCGCCACGGGCTGGCTGGTGAAACCCTTCGACCCGAACCGCCTCGTGGACGTCGTCCGCAAGGTGATCGGCTGACAGACCCCCATCGGGGAGAACGGAATCGGACCATGGGCGAGATCGGCAATCCCGCAGCGGTCTCCGGCGGCATCGACCTGAGCCAGTTCTACGGCGTCTTCTTCGAGGAGGCCGGGGAGAACCTCGCTTCCATGGAAGGGCTCCTGCTCGCGCTCGACGTGGAGGAACCCGTCGAGGACGACCTGCACGCCATCTTCCGCGCCGCCCACTCGATCAAGGGCGGCGCCGCGACGTTCGGCTTCGCCGACGTCGCCGAGCTCACCCACGACCTGGAGACGCTCCTCGACAAGCTCCGCCGCCACGAGCTCAAGCCCTCGGCCGCGATGGTCGACGCGCTGCTCGAGGCGGGGGACCTGCTGAAGGCCCAGCTCGCCAAGCACCGCGGCGACGAGGGTGCCGAGAGCCCCGACACCACCGAGATCCGCGCCCGCATCCGCACCTTCGCGAGCGGCGAGGCCCCCGAGGCCGCCGCGCCCAAGGGGCGGCTCGTCGACATCCGCGTGGGCCCGCTGCCGGATCCGGCCTTCGCCGACAACCTGTTCGAGCTGTTCCGCGACGTGCCCGACATGGGCACGATCGAGAAGACCGACGAGGGCCAGGCCGACGCCGAGGGCTGCCGCCACTTCCGCGTGCGCACCCCGTGCGGCGACGAGGAGCTGCGGGACCTCTTCAGCTTCCACGTGGACCGCGAGCACGTGCACATCCGCCCGGTCGAGGCCGCCGCGCCCGCCGCGCCCGCCGCGAGCGCCCCGGCCGCGCCCGCGAAGAGCGCCGTGCAGGAAGACGACGGCTTCGGCTTCTTCATGGATCCCCACGAGGCCCGCGAGGCCGCCGCCCAGGCCGCCACGACGCCGGTGCCCCCGCCCGTGGCCGCGCCCAAGCCCGTGGCCAAGGCCGAAAAGGCCGCCGACAAGCCCAAGGCGGGCGGCGCGGTCGATTCGGCGACGCTGCGCGTGGCCGTCGAGAAGGTGGACCAGCTGATCAACCTCGTGGGCGAGCTCGTCATCACGCAGGCCGTCCTCGCCCAGAGCGGCAAGGGCCTGGACCCGGTGCGCGACCAGTCGCTGCTCGCGGGCATGGCCGAGCTCGAGCGCAACACGCGCGCGCTGCAGGAATCGGTCATGTCGATCCGCATGATTCCGATGGCGGTCGTGTTCAACCGCTTCCCGCGCATGATCCGGGACCTGGCCGCCAAGCTCGGCAAGCAGGTGGAGCTGCGCACCGAGGGCGAGGCCACGGAGATGGACAAGGGCCTCATCGAGAAGATCACCGATCCGCTCACCCACCTGCTCCGGAACGCGGTCGACCACGGCATCGAGACGGTCGAGAAGCGCCGCGCGGCCGGCAAGCCCGACCAGGGCATCGTGTACCTCTCGGCGGCCCACAAGGGCGGCTCGATCGTGATCGAGGTGCGCGACGACGGCGGCGGGCTGCCGCGCGACAAGATCCTCGCCAAGGCGAAGGCCCAGGGCTTCCCGGTCACCGACGACACGCCCGACGCGGAGCTCTGGCCGCTCATCTTCGCGCCCGGCTTTTCCACCGCCGAGGTGGTCACGGACGTCTCCGGCCGCGGCGTCGGGATGGACGTCGTGAAGAAGAACATCACCGCCCTGGGCGGCACCGTCGAGATCCGCTCCGTGGCCGGCAAGGGCACGACGATGTCGGTGCGCCTGCCCCTCACCCTGGCGATCATGGACGGCATGAGCGTGGGCGTGGCCGGCGAGACCTACATCCTGCCGCTGGGCTCGGTGGTCGAGTCCTTCCAGGTGGGACCGGACGCGGTCAAGTCCATCGCCCGCCAGGGCAACGTGATCAAGGTGCGCGAGGAATACCTGCCCGAGGTGGCCATGCGCGAGGTCTTCGACGTGCCGGCCGACGCGCCGCCCGCGGTCGAGGAAGTGGTGATGGTGATCGAGGCCGACGGCGCCCGCGTGGCCCTGCGGGTGGACGAGCTGCTCGGCCAGCACCAGGTCGTGGTGAAGAACCTCGAGGCCAACTACAAGCGCGTGCCGAACGTGGCCGGGGCGACGATCCTGGGCGACGGCCGCGTGGCGCTCATCGTGGACTGCGCGGCGCTCGTGAAGCGCTCGCGCCACTAGGACCGGATTTTCGCGACAACGCAACCGAAGGAAAGAAGAATCCATGGACGAACCACGCCTCTACTGGGACCCCATCCACGCCGTCCTCGGCCCCCCCAAGCGCGTCATGCGCTCGATCAGCATGGTCTGGAAGCTCACGATCGTCGTCGCGCTCTTCGCCGTGCCGCTCACCTACCTCATGGCGGTGTCGTGGATCCGGGCCTCGGACGAACTCGCGGTCGCCCACAGGGAGCACCTGGGCGCCGTGCTCATGCCCTTCGTGCTCGACGTGAGCGAGGCGGCCCACGGCAGCGGCGCCAACTTCGGCGTGGCGATGGCGGCGCTGGAAAAGGCCGTGGCCGACGACAAGGACCGGCTGGGCGTCTCCAAGGACGTCGCGGCGGTGCGCGCGGCCTGGGATCCGGCCAAGGCCACCTCGCGCGACGCGCGCGTGCGCGCATCCGCCCGCACCGCGGTGGACGAGAAGATCGCGGCGCTGGTCGAGTCCGTGAGCATGGCCTCGGGCATCGTGCTCGATCCCGACATGGACACCTACCACGCGATGCTGGGCTTCGCGCAGGCGCTTCCCGCCATGGCGGCGGATTTCCACCAGCTCGCGATGCTGTCCGAGGATGCCGGGGCGGGCGAATTCAGCGACGCCGAGCGCGTCGGCGCCGCCGGGCACGCCGCCCTGGTCGAGCGCAACGCCGAGATCGTGAAGATGGCGGTGGAGGACATCACGGCGGCGAACAAGGCGATGGGCGAGGCCCTCGCGATCTCCGGCGAATGGGTGAAGGGCGCCGAGGCGCTCGCCGCCGAATCGAAGAAGATCCTCGCGAAGGGCACGGAGGCCGACGCGCAGTTCGCCTCGCTGTCGTCGAAGCTGGAAGCCGCCTCCGTCGCGGCCCACGGCGAATCCAAGCTCTGGTCGAAGGAGTTCGACAAGGGCATCGCCGCCCGCGTGAAGCGCCTGGAGATCACCCGCTGGACGACGCTCGCGCTCGCGATCGTGTCCGCCTCGCTCGCCGTGTACCTGCTGCTGGGCTTCTGGATGGCCATGCGCGGGGGCGTGATCGCGATCCGCCGTTCCCTGGACCGCATCGGCGCGGGCGACCTCACGAGCGCCGCGGACGTGGAAGGCGCGGACGAGATCTCGCTCGCGCTCCACGCGATCCACGAGATGCAGGGCAACCTCGCGAAGACCATGCGGGACCTGCGGCACGTGAGCGATTCCCTGGGCGTGGCCGGTGGCGAGATCGCCGCGGGCAACCAGGACCTCGCCTCCCGCACCGAGGAGCAGGCCGCGAGCATCCAGCAGACGAGCGCGTCGATCAAGCACCTGGACGAGGCCGTGCAGCGCAACGTGGGCAACGCCCAGAAGGCGAGCGAGCTCGTCTCGGCGGCGAGCCGCGTGGCGAACGACGGCGGCAAGGCGGTCGAGGGCGTGGTCTCCACGATGGAGTCGATCCAGGCGTCCTCGCGCAAGATCGGCGAGATCATCGGGGTGATCGACGGGATCGCGTTCCAGACGAACATCCTCGCCCTGAACGCGGCCGTCGAGGCGGCGAGGGCGGGCGAGCAGGGCCGCGGCTTCGCGGTCGTCGCCTCGGAGGTGCGGGCCCTCGCGCAGCGAAGCGCCGGCGCCGCCCGCGAGATCAAGGGCCTCATCGAGGATTCCGGCCACGCCGTGGACCAGGGCGCGCGCCAGGTGCAGAACACGACGGGCACGATCCACGAGGTGGTGGCCGCCGTCGAGCGCGCCGCGCGGCTCATGGAGGACATCGCGCTCGCCTCCCGCGAGCAGGGCGAGGGCATCGGCGAGGTCTCGAAGGCCGTCGACCAGATGGACACCGTCACGCAGCAGAACTCCGCGCTGGTCGAGCAGACCGCCGCGGCGAGCGAATCGCTCAAGTCGCAGGCGGCCGCCCTCGTGCAGGTCGTCTCGCGCTTCCGCATCCAGTCCGGCGGGCCGGTCGCGGCCTGACCCCGGGGGAACCAGGAGAACGCCATGGGCAAGATGGAGAACCTCGACGACCTTCGCGCCGCCGTGCACCAGGAGTACCTGAGCTTCCGGCTGGGCGCCGAGGAATACGGCATCGACATCCTGAAGGTGCAGGAGATCCGGGGCTACGAGTCCGTGACCCGCATCGCCAACTCGCCGCCCTTCATCAAGGGCGTGGTGAACCTGCGCGGCACGATCGTCCCGATCGTCGACATGCGCATCAAGTTCGGCCTGGGCGACCCGGAATACAACGCCTTCACCGTCGTGATCATCCTCAACGTCGCCCACCGCGTGGTCGGCATCGTGGTCGACAGCGTCTCGGACGTGATCGAGCTCTCCGCGGAGCAGGTGCGCCCGGCGCCGGAGTTCAACGCGGGCGTCGACGCGGGCTACATCAACGGCCTGGGCACCGCCGGCGAGCGGATGCTGATCCTCGTGGACATCGAGAAGCTCATGACCAGCGCCGACATGGCGCTGATGGAAACCGTCGCCGCCTGAGGCGCGCGGCCCCGGCAAGGGAAGGAAAGGGACCATGAAGCGACCGCACCTGCCGAAGCTCTCCGACCTGCGCATCCGCACCCGGCTCGCCGCGGGGTTCGGCGGGGTCCTGGTCCTGCTCGCGCTGGTGGCGGGCGTGGCGATCTTCGAGATCGGGCTGCTGGGCTCCGTCTCCCGGGCCCTCGCGACCGACGCGAAGGCCGTGCACGTGTCCCTCGAGACCCGGGCGCTCATCACCCACAACGGCCTGCGGGCCGTGGCCGTGCCCCGCGCGGGAGGCGAGGAGCGCGCCGCGCTCGTCAAGGACTTCGCCAACGACCGCGAGCAGGTGAACCAGAACCTGAAGCGCCTCGAGGGCTACCTCACGACGGAACCCCAGAAGCTCTCCTTCGGCGAGCTCCAGAGCGCCCGCGCGGCGTTCATCCGGTCCGCGGAGGAGGTCTTCGCCCTCGTGGCCGACGGCAAGCGCGCCTCCGCCGACATGGTGGTGGCCGAGAAGATGATGCCGGCCCTGGACCGCGTGGTCGCGTCCTCCCAGGCACTGGGCGACGTGATCCAGATCGGGCTCCTCGAGCGCGTCGAGGAGGCCTCCGCCCGCGAGACCCAGACGCTGCTCGTGGTGGCCGTCCTCGCCGCCGTCGCGATCCTGGGCGGGATCTTCCTCGCCTGGAGCCTCGGGCGGTCCATCACGCGCCCGCTGGGCGTGGCGGTCGAGGTCTCGCGCCGCGTCTCCCAGGGCGACCTCTCCTACGCCGTCGATTCCGTCGCGAAGGACGAGATCGGCGAGCTGCAGCATTCCCAGTCCGAGATGGTGAAGGCCCTGGCGCAGATCGTGGGCGAGGTGCGATCGGGCACCGAGCACGTGTCGAGCGCCTCCACCGAGATCGCCCAGGGCAACCAGGACCTCTCGGCCCGCACCGAGCAGCAGGCCTCGAGCCTCGAGCAGACCGCCGCGAGCATGGAGCACCTCTCCCAGGCCGTGCGCGAATCGGCCGAGAGCGCCCGCGAAGCGAGCCGGCTCGCCGAGAACGCGAGCGGTGTCGCCCGCCGCGGGGGCGAGGTGGTGCACGAGGTCGTCGAGACGATGCACGGCATCTCGGACGCCTCCCGCAAGATCGGCGAGATCATCGGGGTGATCGACGGGATCGCGTTCCAGACGAACATCCTCGCGCTCAATGCCGCGGTCGAGGCGGCGAGGGCGGGCGAGCAGGGCCGCGGCTTCGCGGTCGTGGCCTCCGAGGTGCGGGCCCTCGCGGGCCGCAGCGCCGAGGCCGCTCGCGAGATCAAGTCCCTCATCGGGGCCTCGGGCGAGAAGGTCGCCGCGGGCTCGCGTCTCGTCGAGGACGCCGGCCGGACCATGGACGAGATCGTCGAGAGCGTCCGGCGCGTGACCGAGATGATCGCGGGCATCACGACCGCCACCGAATCCCAGAGCGCGGGCATCGGCGAGGTGAACCAGGCCGTGGGGCACCTCGACCAGATGACCCAGCAGAACGCGGCCCTCGTCGAGCAGAGCGCGGCCGCCGCCGAGTCCCTGAAGGAATCGGCGGGACGGCTCTCCCAGGCCGTGGCAGCCTTCCGCGACGGCGGCGGGGCGCCCATCGCCCGTGCGGTGACCGTGGCGACGGCGGCGCCGACGCAGGCCTTCGACTTCGCCTCCGCGATCCGCGCCCACGGCGAGTGGAAGCAGAAATTGCGGCACGCGCTGCTGCACCACGAGACGGTCGACGCCGGGACCCTGCGCCTGGACGACCGCTGCGCCATGGGCAAGTGGCTCCATGGCGACGGGAAGCTCCGCTGCGGCTCGCATCCCCTCTTCGGCGACCTGCTCGGCACGCACGCGGCGTTCCACCGCGCCGCCGGCCAGGTGGCCGAGTGCGTGAACCGCGAGGACCGCGACGGCGCCGAGCGCCTGATGGCCCCGGGCTCGGACTTCGCGAACGCCTCCCAGCGCGTGGGCGAGATCGCGATGCGCCTTCGCAAGGACGTGGAACGGGCGGGGGCCCGGGTCGCGGCGTGATCCGCGCCCCGGCGACGCGCCGCTCAAGCCCGATGTCCCGGAAGCCGTCAATCCCTTAGAGGGAAGCGCAATTCCCGCACCCCACCCCATGTCCACCGACCTCGCTCCCGCCAGCAACACCGTCACCTATCCCTTCACGCCGGCCGACTTCGACCGCGTGAGGAAGCTGATCTTCGCCCGCGCCGGGATCAACCTGAACGACTCGAAGTCGAACATGGTGTACTCGCGCCTGTCGCGGCGGCTGCGGGCGCTGCAGATCGGCAGCTTCGCCGACTACCTCGACCGCCTCGAGCGGGACGGCGGCGGCGAGTGGCAGGAATTCGTGAACGCCCTCACGACCAACCTCACCGCCTTCTACCGCGAGCAGCACCACTTCCCGATGTTCGCCGAGCACCTGAAGCGCGGCGGGTCCAACCCGTCGATCTGGTGCGCGGCCGCCTCCACGGGCGAGGAGCCGTATTCCATCGCGATGACGGCCGCCGAGTCCGCCCCGGGGGGCAAGTTCAAGCTGGTGGCGACCGACATCGACACGAACGTGCTCGCGACGGCGCGCCGCGGCGTGTATTCCGCCGAGCAGGTGCGGCCCGTGCCCGATTCGCAGCTGCGCCGCTGGTTCCAGAAGGGCAAGGGCGACAACGCGGGCTACGTGCGGGCCCGGCCGGAGCTCTCCCAGGCCATCGACTTCCGCCCCCTGAACCTGCTCGCGCCCGACTGGCCCGTGAAGGGGCCCTTCGACGTGGTCTTCTGCCGCAACGTGCTCATCTACTTCGACAAGCCCACCCAGCGCCGGGTGCTCGACCGGATCGCGGCCGAGATGAAGCCCGGCGGGCTCCTGTTCATCGGGCACTCCGAGAACATCACCGACCGCCGCGACATGTTCACCCTTCGCGGCAAGACCGCCTACGAGCGCGTGGGCGCCTCGATGGCCGCCGCCTGAGGACCGCCCCATGACCATCGCGGGATTCGCACTGGCCGGTTCGGGACCTTCCGAGGTCGGCGTCGCGAGCCACTTCTTCCAGGACAAGATCCTGGGGCGCGCCGTGAAGGTGCTGCCGGGGGAGTTCTTCGTCTCCGACGAGGAGATCGCGATCCAGACGGTGCTCGGCTCCTGCGTGGCGGCCTGCCTGTGGGACCCGGCGCGGCGCGTGGGGGGCATGAACCACTTCATGCTGCCCGACGGCGGCGGCGACGACGCGGCCTGCGGGCGCTACGGCGTGTTCGCGATGGAACTGCTCATCAACGAGCTGCTCAAGCGCGGCGCGAATCGCGGCAACCTGAAGGCCAAGGTCTTCGGCGGGGGGGCCGTGATGCGCGGCTTCACCTCGCTCAACGTGGGCGAGAAGAACGCCAAGTTCGTGGCGGACTTCCTCGCGATCGAGCGCATCCCGATCGTCTCGCGGGACCTGAACGACGTGTATCCGAGGAAGGTCGTCTTCTATCCCGTCTCGGGCAAGGCCCTCATGAAGAAGCTGCCGGTCACCGACACCGCCGTCGAGGCCGAGGAGCAGAAATACGGCCGGTCCCTCGCCGTGGCGCCGAAGGCCGGGGACGTCGAACTTTTCTAGGAGCGGTCCATGGCGAAGACCCGCGTGGTGGTGGTGGACGATTCGGCGCTGGTGCGCAGCCTCCTCACCAAGATCATCGACTCGACCCCCGACCTCACCACGGTCGGGGCGGCGCCGGACCCCCTCGCGGCCCGGGAAATGATCCGATCCCTCGAGCCCGACGTGATCACCCTCGACGTCGAGATGCCCCGCATGGACGGGCTCGACTTCCTCGAGCGGCTCATGCGCCTGCGGCCGATGCCGGTCGTCATGGTCTCCACGCTCACCCAGCGCGGCGCCGACACGACGCTCCGGGCGCTGGAACTCGGGGCGGTGGACTTCGTGGCCAAGCCCCGCATCGGCGTGGCCCAGGGGCTGGAGGAGGCGGGCCGCGAGATCGTCGAGAAAATACGGGCCGCCTCGAAGGCCCGCGTGCATCGCGTGGCGCCGGGCGCAAAGAGCGCGCGGCCGGCCGGCGCGCCCCCGTCGCTCGCGCGCTGCGGCACGGAGAAGATCATCGCGATCGGCGCGTCCACCGGCGGCACCGAGGCGATCCGCGAGGTGCTCTGCGGCATGCCGGCCGACGGCCCGGGCGTCGTCATCACCCAGCACATGCCGCCGGGCTTCACGAAGAGCTTCGCCGTGCGCCTGGACAGCCTGGCGCGCATGGCCGTGAAGGAGGCCCAGGACGGCGAGCGCATCCTGCCGGGGCACGCGTACATCGCGCCCGGCGGGCTGCACTTCGCCATCGAGCGCAGCGGCTCCAACTACGTCGCCCGCGTCTTCGAGGGCGAGCCCGTGAACCGCCACCGGCCCTCCGTGGAGGTGCTCTTCAAGTCGGTCGCGCGCCATGCCGGCGCCAACGCGCTGGGCGTGATGCTCACGGGCATGGGAAGGGACGGGGCCGACGCCATGCTCGAGATGCGCAAGGCGGGCGCCTTCAACCTCTGCCAGGACGAGGCCACCTGCGTGGTCTTCGGCATGCCCCGGGAGGCGATCGCGATCGGCGCCGCCAACGAGGTGCTCCCCGTGCAGGCCATCGCCGGGCGTCTCGGTTCGTGGCTCACGGAGCACGCCGGGAACTACATCCGGGTCTAGGGGCCGTGGGTCCCCTGACGGGACGCAACGCGCGGGGCGCGCGATTGCGCTACGCTCCGGGGGTGGCTCCCGTCCTTTCCCGATTCCTCGCCGTCGCCTTCGCGCTGGTCGCGGCGGGCGCCGCTTCGGCGGCGGCCCCGGTCCCGCGCCTCGAGGCCGTCCGCGCCGCGGGCGTGCTCCGCGTGTGCATCTGGCCGGACTACTACGGCATCACCTGGCGCAACCCCAAGACGGGCCAGCTCGACGGCTTCGACATCGACATGGCCCGGGCCTTCGCGCGGGACCTGGGCGTGAAGCCCGCCTTCGTCGATTCGTCCTTCCCGTCCTTCGCGCGGGACCTCGACGCGGACCGGTGCGACGTGGCCATGTTCGCGATCGGAAAGCTCCCCGCCCGCCTCGCGCTGGCGGACTTCACCCGCCCGGTGCTCGAAAGCGACATCTACGGCGTGGCGACCCGCTCGAGCCGCGTCGTGCGCCGCTGGGAGGACATCGACCGGCCCGGCGTGAACGTCGCCGTGCAGGCCGGCACCTTCATGGAACCGGTGATGCGCGAGAAGCTCAAGCTCGCGACCCTCGTCGTCGTGGCCCCGCCGCGCACGCGGGAGGAGGAGCTCGAGGCCGGCCGCGTGGACGTCTTCATGACGGACTATCCCTACAGCCGGCGCCTGCTGGACAACGCCGACTGGGCGCGGCTCGTGGCGCCGCCCGCGCCGTTCTTCCGGTTGCCGTACGCGTACGCCGTGAGGAAGGGCGAGGCCGCCTGGCTCGCCCGGGTGGACGAGTTCGTCGCGAAGGCCCGTGCCGACGGGCGACTCGCCGAGACCGCGAAGCGCCACCGGCTCGAAGCGGTTCTCGCCGCCCCATGAGCGAACCGGCCGACAAGGGGATCTTCCAGGGCGTCGCCTCGAGCACGATGGCGCTCGTGTTCGGCATCGCCCTCGTCGTGATCGCCATCGGCCTGCCCGCCCTCGAGGCCTGGCGCGACCGCGCGACGAGCGTCGAGAACATCCGCGCCCGCAACGCGCTCGCCGTGCGCCTCGTCGAGGACGCCGTCACGCGGGCGCTGAACGCGACGGATCTCGCGCTCGCCTCGGCGGCCGAGACGCTGCGGGCGAAGCGGGGCGAGGCCTTTGCCGCCGAGTCGCTCGTCGAGGCCACCCGCCGGGCCCCCTGGCTGCGGAGCCTCGCGCTCGTCGCGCCGGACGGCCGGATCGCCGCGAGCGCCACGCCGGGGCAGGCGGGGCGCACGTGGACGGGACCCGCGGCGGAAATCGCGCGCCTGACGGCCGAGCGGGGAGGGCTACTCTCGCCCGCGGCGGGGCGGGATCTCGCCCAGGACGGCCCCGCCGGCAAGCTCTGGCACGTTCCCATGGCCCGCACGGCCCGCGACGCCGAGGGCCGGCCATGGCTCGTGGTCGCCACCCTCAATCCCGACTGGTTCGAGGGCCAGTTCGCCCTCGCGCTGCCGGACGCGCACATGGGCGCGCTCCTCGCGACCTACGAGGGGACGAGCCTCGCCTCGAGCGGGCTCGTGGCGACGGAGGCGCCGCCGGGCAAGCGCCTCGCTGCGAGCGCCTTCGCCGGGCGCGTGCCGCAGGAGGAGCACGGCGAGGCCGAAGGCGCGTTCGCCGCCGGCGTCGAGGCGTTCTCGAGCTGGCGGGCCTCGCGCCACTGGCCCGTCGTCGTCGCGGTCGAGGTGGACAAGGCGAGGGCGCTCGCCCCGTGGGTGGCCAGCGCGCGCACGTTGCTGCTCTACGGCTTCGGCATCGCGACGGTGGCGATGATCCTCATGTGGACGGCCGTGGGCGGCCTGCGGGAACGCGAGCGCAGCCAAGCCGAGCTCGCGCTCGCCCAGTCCCGCCTGCTCGACAGCGGCGCCCGCAGCCGGGCCGTGCTCGACACCGCGATCGACCCGATCCTGCTGCTCGATGCCCGGGGCACCGTGCTCGACTGGAACGCCGCCGCCGAGCGGGTCTTCGGCATCGCTCGGGAGGACGCGCTGGGCCGCCCGGTGAACGATCTCATCGTGCCGCCCTACGCGCGGGAGGACGAGCGGGTCTACATGAATCCGTTCCTCACGCTCGAGCAGGGCTACGCCCTGGGCCGCCACCTGGAGATCGTGGGCCAGCGCGCCGACGGCCTCGGGGTGCCGCTCGAGGCGGCCATCACCCGCGCCGCGGGGCCCTCGGGAGAGCCGCTGTACACCGCGTTCCTCCAGGACATCTCGATGAGGAAGCGCGCCGAGGAAGCCCTGCGCGAAAGCGAGCGCAAGTACCGGCGCGTGGTGGAGTCGGTGCGCGAAGGCATCTACCAGACCAACGCCTCCGGCGAGATCACCTTCGTGAATTCCGCGTTCGCGGCGATCCTGGGCCTGCCCCTCGATCAGATCATCGGCGCGCGGCTCGAGTCCCTCGTGGACCCGGACGAGCGCGGGACGATCGCCGAGATGACGCGCCGCCTGCCGGGGCTCCTCGCGACGGGCGAGTTGCCCGCGCCGGTGGACGCGACGATCGCGGACGCTTCCGGCGAGAAGCGCCTCGTGCGCTTCACCGCGCGCCCCGTCATCGACACCCACGGCGAGCAGGTGGGCGCCGCCGGCACCCTGGACGACGTGACCGAGGCGCGCCGCGCCGAGGAGGGCCTGGCCGACCAGCTGCGTTTCACCCGCGAACTCATCGACGCGGTGCCCACGCCCATCTTCGTGAAGAACCGGCTCGGCGAGTTCCTGTCGGTGAACCGCGCGTGGGAGGAGTTCATGGGCCTGGAGCGCGGGGCGGTCATCGGCCGCACGGTGCTCGACCTCGCGCCGCCCGAGGTCGCCGAGCGCTACATGGGCCAGGAGCGCCAGGTGATGGAAAAGGGCATCGCCATCACCGTGGAGGACACCGTCACCAATGCCGCGGGCGTGCGGCGCCACACGCTGCTCACCAAGGTGCCCTTCCGCAAGGACGACGGCACCCTCGCGGGCCTCATCGGCACCTTCGTCGACATGACGGCGGCGCGCGCCGCGCAGCAGCAGGTGCTCGAGGCCAAGGAGGCCGCCGAGCGCGCGAACCAGGCGAAGAGCACCTTCCTCGCCAACATGAGCCACGAGATCCGCACGCCGATGAACGGCATCATCGGCATGACGCGCCTCGCGCTCGACGGGCCCCTCACGCGGGACCAGCGCCAGTACCTCGAGCTCGTGCAGACCTCGGCCGACTCGCTGCTCGACATCATCAACGACATCCTCGACCTCTCGAAGATCGAGGCGGACCGCGTGACGCTCGAGGAAGTGGAATTCTCCCCGCGGGAGCTCGTGGGCGAGATCGCGCGCCTGCAGGCGATGCGCGCCCAGCAGAAGGGGCTGGAATTCGTCGTGGACGTCGCGGCCGACGTGCCCGCCCGCGTGCTGGGAGACCCGATGCGCCTCAAGCAGGTGCTCGTGAACCTGGTGGGCAACGCGGTCAAGTTCACGAGCGCGGGCTTCGTGGCGGTGACGGTCTCGCGCGAGACGGGCGAGGAGCCACGAATCCGCTACGCGGTCTCCGACAGCGGCATCGGCATCCCGGAGACGCGGCGCAAGGAGGTCTTCGAGGCCTTCTCCCAGGCCGACGCCTCCATCACCCGCCGCTACGGCGGCACGGGCCTGGGCCTCGCGATCTCCGCGCGGCTCGTGGACCTCATGGGCGGGCGGATCGGCATCGAGAGCGAGGTCGGCGTCGGCAGCGAGTTCCACTTCGAGCTGCCCGAGCGCGGGGCCATCGCGATCCCGCCGCCGCGCTCGCCGTCCATCGCCGGGCGCCACGTGCTGGTGGCCGAGCCCGAGGCGCGCGCGCGCGAGCCCCTGCGCCGGCTGCTCGCGTGGCTCGGCGCGACGCCCGAGGTCGCGGCGGGCGCCGAGGAGGCCCGCGCCATGCTCGCCGCCGCCTCGCGGGAGGGCCGACCCTTCCACCTCGTGCTCGCCGAGCACGGCCTGGTGGGCGGGGAACCGGGACGCTTCCTCGCGGGACTCGTGCCGGCGCCGCGCCTCATCCTGATGCGGCCGATGGACACCGCCGGCAGCCCGGTCGCCGGCGCGGGCCTGGTGAGAAAGCCCGTGCTCGAGCCGGCGCTCATCGAGGAGGCCGAGCGGCTCGAGGGCTTCCGGGAATCGGCCGGCGCGGCGGCGGAGGCCCCGGCGGCCGAAGGCGCGCTCGCGGGGCTCGACGTGCTCGTCGCGGAGGACCACCCGGTCAACCAGCTGCTCATCCGGCGCCTGCTCGAGCGCGCCGGCTGCCGCGTGAGCGTCGCGAACGACGGGCGCGAGGCCCTCGACCTGGCGAAGGCCCGGGATTTCCACGTGGTGCTCATGGACCTGCAGATGCCCGAGATGGGGGGTCTCGAATCCACCCGTCGCATCCGCGAGCACCAGCACCCCCTCGGCAAGCACACGCCCATCGTCGCGCTCACGGCCCACGCCCACGAGAGCGACCGGGCCATGTGCCTGGCGGGCGGCATGGACGATTACCTCGCCAAGCCCGTCAACCCCGTCGAGCTCTTCGCGATCCTCGAGCGCTACGCTCCGGCCGTGGCGGCGCCGGCCGCGGGTGATGAGCGGGCGCCCGAGGGCGCCGGCACTCCGGCCGTCGCGGCGATCCCGCCCGCGGCCGTGCGCACGCGCTTCGACCGTGCCGCGTTCGAGGAGAGCATCGGCAACGACCCGGCCCTGTTCGCGAGCCTCGTGAAGCTCTTCCTCGAGGTGCAGCCCCCGCGCATGACGGACCTGGCGAAGGAACTGGAGGCGGGCGAGGCCGACAAGGCCAAGCGCACGGCCCACACGCTCGTGGGCTCCTTCCGCACGATGGCGATGCCGGGGCTCGGGGACCTCGCCGCCGCCATCGAGCGCGCGCTCAAGGACGGGGATCTCGCCGCGGGACGGCAGGGCTTCGAGAAGCTCGCGCCGGAATTCGCCGCGCTCCTGGCGGAGCTCGAGCCGCTGCGCGAAGGCTCGCCCGCCTGACGGGGCGCGGGTACACTCGGCCCATGTCCCCGACGACCCGCCGCCGATTACCGCGCTAGCGCCCCCGCCCGGGTGGCGAAACCGGCAGACGCAGGGGACTTAAAATCCCCAGCCGAAAGGCGTGTGGGTTCGAGTCCCACCCCGGGCACCAGCCGGTCCCCGACGCGCATCGCGCCAATTGGGACGGGAACCGGGCGCTTATCGCGCGCTCGCCCGGGCGCCGCGCCGGCCATGCTGTCCTGGGCCCTTGGCGGGCCGGGGATGGGTGCATGGAATCGTTCCGCTGGGATTCGCACTTCGAGACGGGGCTCGACCTGGTCGACGGCCAGCACCACGGCCTGGTGGACATGGTCAATGCGCTGGGCGCGCTGCTCGGGCGCGAGGAAGCCCATCGAACGATCGGTCTCGCGGCCCTGGTGGACGACCTCCTCGCCTACGCCGGGCGCCACTTCGCCGACGAGGAAGCCCTGATGGCCGAGGGCGGCATCGACGGGACGTTCCTGGAATCGCATCGCCGGCTGCATGCCGAGTTCGCGCGCGTGGTCGAGGACATCGCCGGGGCCGTGCGCGCCGGCGCGCCGGGCGTGGCGGAAAACCTCCAGGAATTCCTCGTCTTCTGGCTGGGGCGACACATCCTGGGCATCGACCAGTCGATGGCGCGCCAGCTTCGGGCGATCGCCGGCGGCGCGAGCCCCGCCGAGGCGTGGGCCGCGGAGCAGGCGGGGCACGATGCGGCCGTCGAGCCCATGCTGCGGGCCTTGAACCGCCTCTTCCGCGCGGTCGCCGATCGAAACCGGGCCCTCGAGGAGGCCAATCGCCTGCTGGAAGTTCGCATCGCCGAGCGCACGCGCCACCTCGCCGAAGCCAACGAGCGCCTGGAGCGCATGGCACGGACCGATGCCCTCACGGGGCTCGCGAACCGGCGCCGCGCGCTGGAACGCCTCGACGAGGCCTGGGCGGACGGCGGCGAGCTTTCCGTGATCCTCATGGACGCCGACGGGTTCAAGGCGGTGAACGACATCCACGGCCACGAGGCGGGCGATCGCGTCCTCGTCGAGGTGGCCCGGGCGCTCGCCCACGGCGTGAGGAGCGACGATCTCGCGTGCCGGCTGGGGGGAGACGAATTCCTGGTGATCTGCCCTGCGACGCCCGCGGAGGGCGCCGCGATCCTCGCGGAAAAGTTGCGGGCCACGGTCGCCGAACTGTCGGTCCACCTGGGCGCGGGGACCTGGCGCGGCAGCCTGAGCGTCGGCGTGGCCGTGCGAGATCCCGTCTCGGCCGGACCCGACGACTTGCTGCGCCGCGCGGACGGGTGCCTCTACCTCGCCAAGCGGACGGGCCGAAACCGCGTGTGCCGCGAGGACGAGCCCGCCGCCCGCGCGGCCTGATACCCTAGGGCGGTCCGCGTCCCGCGGCCCCCGACGGGCCCGCGGCGCCTTCCTTACGCCGCCCACCGTGACCGCCACCTACCCGCACCTGCTCGCGCCCCTCGACCTGGGCTTCACCACGCTCAACAACCGCGTCCTCATGGGCTCCATGCACACGGGGCTGGAGGATCGCGCGAAGCATTTTCCCCGCCTTGCCGCCTATTTCGCCGAGCGGGCCCGCGGCGGCACCGGTCTCATCGTGACCGGGGGATTCGCGCCCAACATCGAGGGCTGGCTCACGCCCTTCGGCTCGATGCTCGCCTCGTCCTCGGCCGCGAGGGCCCACCGCCCGCTCGCGCAGGCCGTGCACGACGAAGGCGGCAAGATCGCGCTGCAGATCCTGCACGCGGGCCGCTACGGTTATTCGCCCCTCGCGGTGGCGCCCTCGGCGGTGAAGAGCCCCATCAGCCCCTTCAAGCCCCGGGAGCTTTCGGCCGCGGGCGTGGAGCGTCAGGTCAGGGCCTTCGTGCGCTGCGCGGCCCTCGCGCGGGAGGCGGGCTACGACGGCGTCGAGGTGATGGGCAGCGAGGGCTATTTCATCAACCAGTTCCTCGCCGCCCGCACGAACCGGCGCGAGGACGCCTGGGGCGGGGACTACTCGAACCGCATGCGCCTGCCGGTGGAGATCGTCTCGCGGGTGCGCGAGAAGGTGGGGCCGGACTTCATCGTGATCTACCGCCTGTCGATGCTGGACCTGGTGCCCGGCGGCAGCACGTGGGAGGAGGTCGTCACGCTCGCGAAGGCGATCGAGAAGGCGGGCGCGACGATCATCAACACGGGCATCGGCTGGCACGAGGCGCGCATTCCCACCATCGCGACCAGCGTGCCGCGCGGGGCGTTCGCCTGGGTCACGAAGAAGCTCAAGGGCGAAGTCTCGATCCCGCTGTGCACGACCAACCGCATCAACGACCCGGCGGTGGCCGAGGCGATCCTCGCCGAGGGCTCGGCGGACATGGTGTCGATGGCGCGACCGCTCCTCGCGGACCCGGACTTCGTCGCGAAGGCGGCGGCGGGCCGGGCCGACGAGATCAATACCTGCATCGCCTGCAACCAGGCGTGCCTGGACCACGTCTTCGAGAAGAAGCTCGCGAGCTGCCTGGTCAATCCCCGGGCCGCGCGCGAGACGGAATTCGTGATCGCGAAGGCGGCCTCGAAGCGGCGCATCGCCGTCGTGGGCGCCGGGCCCGCGGGCCTCGCGGCGGCCACGGTGGCTGCCGAGCGCGGCCACGAGGTGGACCTCTACGATGCCGCGCAGGAGATCGGCGGCCAGTTCAACTGGGCCAAGCGCATTCCCGGCAAGGAGGAATTCCACGAGACGATCCGCTACTTCCGCCGCCGGCTGGAGGTGACGGGCGTTCGCGTGCACCTGGGGCGCCGTGTCGGCGCGGAGGATCTCTCCGGCCACGACGTCGTGGTGCTGGCCACCGGCGTGGTGCCGAGGGACCCGCGCATTCCCGGCGCGGACGATCCGCGGGTGCTCTCCTATCTCGAGGTGCTGCGCGACGGCAAGGCCGTGGGGCGGCGCGTGGCGGTGGTCGGCGCGGGCGGCATCGGCTTCGACATCGCGGAATTCCTCGTGCACGAGGGCCATTCGCCCTCGCTCGATCTCGCGGCCTGGCGTCGGGAATGGGGCGTGGGCGACCCGGCGGATTTCCGCGGGGGCGTCGAGGGCGTGAAGCCCGAGCCTTCGCCGCCCGCGCGGCAGGTCACGATCCTGCAGCGCAAGAAGACGCGGCCGGGCGCGGGGCTGGGCAAGACCACGGGCTGGATCCACCGGCAGGCCCTCAAGATGAAGGGCGTGGACATGCTGGCGGGCGTGAACTACGAGGGCGTGGTGCCCGCGGGCCTCGCGATCAGCTTCGGCGAGAAGCGCGAGAAGGCGATGGTGCTCGAAGTGGACACCATCGTCCTGTGCGCGGGGCAGGAACCGCTCCGGGACCTGGAAGCGCCCCTGAAGGCCGCCGGGCGCGAGGTGCACCTCATCGGCGGGGCGAGCCTCGCGGCCGAGCTGGACGCCAAGCGCGCGATCGAGGAGGGCACGCGGCTCGCCGCGGCCCTCTGAGCCTTCCTTCCGGCGTCGCTAGGCCATCGCCTTCGCCATGCGCTCGACGGCCTTCTTCAGGTTGTCCATCGAGGTGGCGAAGGAGATGCGCAGGTAGCCCTCGGTGCCGAAGGCCGAGCCGGGCACGGCCGCCACGGCCTCGCCCTGCTCCATCAGGTAGTCGCACAGCGCGATGTCCGTCGCGGCCTTGATCTTCCCGGCGGCGGCGAGGCGCGCGATGGCTTCGCGGCAATCGGGGAAGGCGTAGAAGGCGCCGGCGGGATTCAGGCACTTCACGCCCGGGATGGCCGAGAGGCCCTTCGCGACGAACGCACCGCGCTCCTTGAACGCGGCGACCATCGGGTCGATGCAGGACTGGTCGCCGTTGAGCGCCGCCTCGGCCGCGTACTGCGAGATGGAGGTGGGGTTCGAGGTGGAGTGGGACTGGATGTTCTCCATCGCCTCGATGAGCTCCTTCGGCCCGCCGCAGTAGCCGATGCGCCAGCCCGTCATCGAATAGGCCTTGGACACGCCGTTCTCGACCACCGTGCGGTCGTAGAGGTCCGGGCAGGCGTCCAGGATGTTCACGAACTTCGAGCCGTCGAGCAGGATGTGCTCGTACATGTCGTCGGAGGCGATCACGATGCGCGGGTGCTTGCGCAGCACCTCGCCCAGGGCCTTGAGCTCGTCGAGCGTGTACACGGCCCCCGAGGGATTCGACGGGCTGTTGATGAAGACGAGGCGCGACTTCGGGGTGATGGCCTTTTCGAGCTGCGCGGCCGTGATCTTGAAGCCCTGCTCGATGCCGGCCTGAACGAAGACGGGCTTGCCGTCCGCGACCATCGCCATGTCCGGGTAGCTCACCCAGTAGGGCGCCGGGATGATGACCTCGTCGCCCGGGTTGAGCAGCGCGAGGCACAGGTTGAAGGACGTCTGCTTGCCGCCGCAGGACACCAGGATCTGCTTGTCCGTGTAGTCCAGGCCGTTGTCGCGCTTGAACTTGGCGATGATGGCCTTCTTGAGCGAGGCGGTGCCGCCGGCCGGGGTGTACTTGGTCAGGCCCTTGTTCATCGCGGCGATGGCCGCGTCCTTGATGAACTGGGGCGTGTCGAAGTCGGGCTCGCCGGCGCCCAGCCCGATGATGTCCTTGCCCTCGGCCTTGAGCTTCGCGGCACGGGCGGACACGGCGAGGGTGGGGGAGGCCTTGATGGCGGCGAGGCGGTCGGCGACGAGGGACATGGGTTC
>ERZ761602.3474-NODE-3474-length-22195-cov-3.947787_pt1 | contig 22195 bp, 19 predicted proteins | sample MGYA00512165_ERZ761602 | MGnify/ENA primary metagenome ERZ761602 (study PRJEB28899, sample SAMN02445085) | bioreactor sludge metagenome | biome: EBPR sludge; isolation source: Thorneside wastewater treatment plant | place: Australia: Brisbane, Thorneside...
CATAGAGGTCGGACGGCGTGGAAAGCTGCGCGACGAGGCCCTTGTTGATAACGGCGATGCGGCCGGCCATCGAGAGCGCTTCGTCCTGATCGTGCGTCACCGTGACGAAGGTGATGCCGACCTGTTCCTGAAGATCGGCAAGCTCGAACTGCATCGCGGCGCGGAGCTTCGCGTCGAGCGCGGAGAGCGGCTCGTCGAGCAGCAGCACCTTTGGGCGCATGACGAGCGAGCGGGCGAGCGCGACACGCTGGCGCTGGCCGCCTGAAAGCTGGTCCGGACGGCGGCCGCCGAATCCGTCGAGCTTGACGAGCGCGAGCGCCTCCTCGACGCGGGACTTGATCTCCGACGATGGCACGCGCGCGATGCGCAGGCCGTAGCCGACATTCTCCGTCACGGTCATGTGCGGGAACACGGCGTAGGATTGGAACACCATGTTCACCGGGCGCTTGTTTGGCGAAACGTGCGCCATGTCCTGCCCGTCTATGACGATGCGGCCTTCGGTCGGCACCTCGAAGCCGGCGATCATGCGCAGCAGCGTGGTCTTGCCGCAGCCAGACGGGCCAAGCAGCACGAAGAACTCGCCGGGCATGATATCGAGCGAGATGTTGTCCACCGCCGCCACCGCGCCGAAGCGCTTGGTGACGTTCTGGATGCTGATGATGGGCTGTTTTGGTGCGGTCGCCATGGTGATCAGTGGCCTTGCGGGGTTCCGCCCATCCGGCTTTGCACCTTCAGGGCTATGGTCGTGAGAATGACGGTGAGGGCAATCAGCAGCGCCGAGGCGGCATTCACCTCCGGCGTCACCGAGAAGCGAACCATCGAGTAGACCTTTACGGGGAAGGTGATGGTGTTCGGGCCGCTGGTGAAGAAGGTGATGACGAAGTCATCGAGGCTGAGCGTGAAGGCGAGCAGCGCGCCGGCAACGAGGCCCGGCTTCATGTGCGGCAAGAGCACATCGCGGAACGCCTGCCATTCGGTGGCGCCGAGGTCTTTCGCGGCTTCCTCTTCCTCGCGGTTGAAGCTGGTGAGGCGCGAGCGCACCACCATCGTTACGAACGGGAAGCAGAAGGTGATGTGCGCGATGATGATGGCGCCGAGGCTGAACGGCCACGGCAAATCCGTCGGGAAGCCGATCTTGGCGAAGAACACCAGCATGGCGACGCCCATGCAGATTTCCGGCACCACGATGGGCAGCGCCATCGCGCCTTCGGTCGCGGTCTTGCCCGGGAAGCGGAAGCGCCAGAGCATCACGGCTGCGAGCGCACCGATCACGACGCTGACGATCGTGCTGATCAGCGCGATGGTGAGCGAGTTGCCCATCGCGATCATCAGCGATTCGTTGTTGAGCGCCTTCTCGTAGTAGTCGAACGTGAAACCCCGCCAGACCACGTTGCCACGCCGGCTGTCGTTGAAGCTGAACGCGATTAGCGTGAGGAGCGGCGCGTAGAGGAAAAAGAGCACGAGGCCGACCCACGCGCGCATCCAAAGGCGCTTCGTGTACTCGAGCGGGGCGAGCGGGACGCGAGGTTTGAAAAGGCTCATTGGCGGCGCTCCGCCTGTCGCGATTTCATGGCCTGGAACGCGATGGCGATGAAGGTAGCGTACATCAGAAGGAAGGAGAGGGCAGCGCCGAACGGCCAGTCGTTTGCGCGCTTGAACTGCCGCTCGATGACGTTGGCGATCATCTGGCTGTCGGTGCCGCCGAGGAGGTCCGGCGTCAGATACGCGCCGAGTGCGGGCACGAACGTGATGATGATGCCCGAGATGATGCCCGGCGCGGCGAGCGGCGCGACGATGCTGAGCAGCGTGCGGACGTGCCCGGCGCCAAGGTCGAGGCTCGCTTCGATGAGTGATTTGTCGAGCCGGTCGAGCGCTGCGTAGAGCGGCAGCACCATGAAGGGCAGGTGCACGTAGACGAGGCCGAGCACGACCGCGAAATTGTTGTAGAGGAGCGGCAGCGGCGTGAAATCCCCCAGAGGCTGCAGCCCCGCGAAGGTCATCAGCCCGCTCCATTTGTCCCACATCCAGCCGATCGTCTGGTTCGCGAAGCCTTCGGTGCGCAGCACCGCCATCAGTGCGTAGGTACGGATGAGGAGGTTCGTCCAGAAGGGCAGCATGATGCCGAGCAGAAGCCAGGGGCGCCATTTTGGCGTCGCGAAGACGATCGCGAGTGCGACGGGGAAACCGACGACGAGGCAGATCACGGTGGTAAGGCCGGCGATCCATACCGATTTCAGGAAAATGCCGAGATAGAGGGGCTCAAGCGCTCGCGCATAGTTCGCGAACGTACCGCTGATATCGATTTCGGTGAGGCCGACGTTGGTGCCGAAACTGTAAAGCCAGACGAGGCCGAGGGGGACGATGAAGAACAGGACCAACCAGAGGGTGGGCGCGCTCGCGATGCTCGCGAACAGCGCCCGGTTCAGCTTCCAGTCCTGCATCTCGCGCCCCCCTCGCGCCGCTGTTCGCTAGGCCGCGCGCACGCGGGTGAAAGCTTCCTCGAAGATCGGCTGCATCTTGCCGTCGTACGCGGCGTACTCGCACTTCGCGAGCTGCTCGGCGGTCGGGAAGATCACCTTGTTGTCGCGGTAGTCCGCGGGCATCAGGGCCTTCGCGGCATCGTTCGGTGTCGGGAAGAGGATGTATTCCGCGATCTTCTTTCCGGCTTCCGCATCGAGCAGATAGTTGATGAAGGCGTGCGCATTCTCCGGATGCGGCGCGCCCTTGGGGATCGCCAGCGTATCGGAGTTGAGCTGGCTGCCCTCCTTCGGAAGCACGAAGTCGATGTCGTCGTCCTCGGCCATGATCTGCGCGATGTCGCCGTTGTATTCGAGCACGAGATCGACTTCGCCCGACAGCAGCAGATCCTGCCCGTTGTCCTCGTGGAAGGCCTTGATGAAGGGCTTCTGCTTGATGAGCATCGCCTCGATCTGTTTCACGAGTTCAGGCGTGACACCATTCACCGAATGGCCGAGATATTTGGCGCCGAGGCGGAACATGTCGCCCGCTTCCGACAGCACCGAGATGCGGCCCTTGTACTTGTCCGAATCGAACAGCCACTTCCAGCTGTCCGGCACGCCGTCCACCTTCGATTTGCGGTAGCCGATGCCGAGCGTGAGCCACGTGTAGGGCATCGAGAACTTGCGGCCCGGATCGTAGGCGACGTCCTTGAACGCGGCGCCGACATTGGCGAAGTTCGGGATCTTGGAATGATCGAGCTGCTCCAGCATATCCGCCTGGACCATGCGCTCGACGAAGTCGTTCGAGGGGACGATCACATCGAAGCCGGGGTTGCCCGCGCGCAGCTTCGCGAAGAGTTCGTCGTTGGTGGCGAAGAGGCTCATGTTGACCTCGATGCCCGACGTGTCCTTGAAATCGTCGAGCGTGGTTTCGCCGATGTAGGTGTCCCAGTTGTAGAAGTTGAGCTTGGGCTCCTCGCCGGTCGAGGCCTTGCCGGCTTCCTTCTTCTCGCAGCCCGCGAGCGCGCCGGTGAAGGTGATGCCGATGGCGGCGGCGCCAAGCCCCTGCAGGAGCGAGCGGCGGCCGATGCGTTTACGGATGCTGTCGAAGCTGTTCATGGTCCCTGTCTCCCGTTCATCGCCCGCCAGCGATCATCCCCGGACTTCAACGCTCTGACGGCGCTTGATGGATGCTAACGCAGCCGTGGACAGCCGCAAGCCCCTCAGTCTCCCGAGGCTTATCAAAACGCTCTACCGCCACACGCGCAAATGCATTATTCAATCCGTGAGGTATCGAAAAATCCGATGGCAGAGATGAACATCACGTTCCGGCAAATCCGCTATTTCATAGCCGTCGCGGAGGCGCGCTCGGTGTCTGGCGGGTCGAGTTCCGTCGGTATTTCGCAGTCTGCGGTGACAGATGCGATCCGCACGCTGGAGGCGGAAACGGGCGTCATGCTGTTCCACCGCCACGCCAAGGGCGTGACGCTGACGCGCGAGGGGCACCAGTTTCTGCGCCATGCCCGATCGATCATCGATGCGATCGCCGACATGCAGGGCGGGGTAGGTCGCGAGCAGGACCTGACGGCGGGCAGCGTGCGCGTGGGCGTCACGCCCGTCGTCACGGGCTATTTCCTTTCGGACCTGCTCTCACGCTTCAGGCGCATGTTTCCGCGCATCGAGGTGCAACTTGTCGAAGAGCGCCGCGACTACATCGAGCACCTGCTCATCAACGGCGAACTCGACCTTGCCGTGCTGATGGTGAGCAACCTTGAAGAGCGCAGCGCGATCGACCACGAGGTGCTGCTCCGCTCCGAATGCCGCGCGTGGGTCGCGCCCTCACACCCGCTGTCGGATGTGGACGGCCTTAGCCTCGCCGATCTTGAGAACGAGCCCGTGATCGCGCTGACGCTCGACGAGCTCGAAGGGCTGATCGACGGTATCTGGTCCAAGTTCGATCACCCGCCGCGTGTCGCCTATCGCACCTCTTCGATGGAAGGCGTGCGCAGCCTCGTCGGCACGGGGGCGGGGATCACGCTGCTGCCCGATCTCGTCTACCGGCCGTGGAGCCTCGAAGGCGACCGCATCATTGCCAAGCGCACGCGCGAGAGCCTGCCGACCGTGGACATCGGCATTGCCTGGCGCCGCCTGACACGGCACAGCGAGGCCGCGACGCTGTTCATGGAGACGGTGCACGAGCACCGGCGGTAGAACTCAGGATGGCCGTTTCGCGATCCAGATGATGTGGCGGGCGCCGCGACGCTCTCCGTTGGTGCGGACGACGGTTTCTTCCACCTCGAAGTTCGCCTTGATGAGCCGGTTCTTGAATGCGTGGTCCGGCGCGGCGGACCAGACGGCGAGTACGCCGCCGGGGCGGAGTGCCTCGCGGGCGGCGATCAGGCCCTTTCGGGCGTAGAGCCGGTCATTATCCGGGTGGGTGAGGCCGTCCGGGCCATTGTCGACGTCGAGCAGGATCGCATCGTAATGCGATCGTACGTCGCCGATCAGGTCCGCAACATCCTCCACGGCCACCGTGGCGCGGGGATCGTCGAGGCAGCCGTCGAAGATATGCGCCATCGGCCCGCGCGCCCACGCCACGACCGACGGGACGAGTTCGGCGACGGTGACCGACGCGTCTGCCGGAAGCTTGGCGAGCGCGGCCCTGAGCGTGAAGCCCATGCCGAGGCCGCCGATCAACATCCGCGGCTGAGGCCGGGGCAGGATCTTGCCGCACGACAAGCCCGCCAGCGCTTCCTCCGAACCTTTGAGGCGGCTGTTCATCAGCTCGTTCGCGCCGAGCATGATGGAGAACTCGGTGCCGCGCTGGATGAGGCGAAGCTCGCCGCCGCCGGGTATCTTCGCGGTATCGATCAGAACGCGCGGGAGCATGGCGGCCTCGTCAAATCTGGCGCGGGCGCGCGCTGGGTCATCAACGCTTTACGCGTTTTTTCCGGGCGGCGTAGCGGGCGTCGCGTGCGGCCTTCTTATCGGCCTCGCTGAGGGCGGGCGGTTCGGCGGCGACGGCGGTTGCCGCTTCGAGCCTCCGCGCTTCCCGCTCGACCCTGGCGGCTGCATCGGCAGCGCGGCGCGCGGCGCGTTCTTCCGCCTCGGCCGCTTCGCGGGCAAGGCGTGCGGCCTTGCGCTCTGCGAGCGTGGCCTCGTCGACCTGAGGCTTCGCCTTCAACTTTTCGAGGGCTTTTTGCTTCGCCTGTTTGGCGAGGGCGGCACGATCCTGAAAACTGGGAACCTTGAACGACGTCATATTCGGTGAAGCTCTATCCACTGGTGGGTTGAACGATCGGGCGGGCATCCGCTGGGGACACCCGCCCGGATACGCGTCAAGCGACCTGGAGGTTGACCGCCGAGGTCTTGCCGCGCTGATCGGTTTCCAGCTCGTAGGAAACGCGCTGGTCCTTGTCCAGCGTGCGGAGACCGGCCTTTTCGACCGCCGAGATATGGACAAACGCATCGTTTCCGCCCGTTTCCGGCGCGATGAAGCCGTAGCCCTTGTCTGCATTGAAGAATTTTACGGTTCCGGTGATCATAATGGGTATCCTTTGGCCCAATGTGTGACGGGAACGCATCAACAGCGATGCTTCCCGGCTTCTGTAAGGCTAGGCAGGGACAAAAGAGACCGAATTTCGGCCCGATATCCGTCGCTCGCGACGTCAGCGGACGAAGCTATAACCCAAAATCTCGGCAAGCGCAAAATGTGCGCCGCCTCAGGCGTTGCGCAAGTACCAGTCGTAATCGAGCTCGGTGACCTCGCCGTAGAAGCGCGCCATCTCGGTGCGCTTCACGATGGTGTAGTTCTTCACGAAGCGCGTGCCGAGGTAGTCGTTCATCAGCGGCGAGGCTTCGAAGGCGTCGTTGGCGGCGAACCAGTTGTTGGGGAGCTTCACGCCCGCGCTCGCCTCGTCCTCGTAGCCGTTGCCGACGACAGCGGGGCCGGGATCGATGCGGTTCGCGATGCCGTGGTGCATCGCGGCGAGCACGGCGGCGACGGCGAGATAGGGGTTTGCGTCCGCGCCGCAGACGCGGTGCTCGACGTGGCGCGAGGCGGGAGAGCCGGCCGGGATACGCAACGAAACCGTGCGGTTGTTGACGCCCCATGTCGGGGCGACGGGAGCGTAGCTGTTCGCCTTGAAGCGGCGGTAGCTGTTCGCGTTCGGGGCGAAGATCGCCATTGATTCGCCGAGCGCGGCCTTCATGCCGCCGATGGCGTGGCGCAGGATCGGCGCGCCTTCGGGGTCTTCGCTGGCGAAAGCATTGCTCCCGCTTTCGTCGGCCATCGAGATGTGGAGGTGCATCCCGTTGCCGGCTTCGTGCGCGAACGGCTTCGCCATGAACGTGGCTTCGAGGCCGTGCTTCACCGCAACGCCCTTCACCAGCCGCTTGTACATGACGGCATCGTCGGTGGCGCGGAGCGCATCGGGCTTGTGGCGCAGCGTGAGTTCAAACTGGCCGGGGGCGTATTCGGCAATGGCCGATTCGAGCGGAATGTTCTGCGCGTCGCACGCGGCATAGAGATCGTCGAAGAACGGCTTGAAGTCTTCGAGCTCGCGCAGGCCATAGACCTGATTGTCGCCTGAGCGGTGCGGCGTGAGCAGGCCCTTTGCGGGGGCGGGCTTGCCGCCGGAAATGTCGAGCAGGAAGAATTCGAGCTCCACCGCGACGACGGGCGTGAGCCCGTCCGCCGCCAGCCGATCGATGACGCTGCCGAGGACGTGGCGCGGATCGAGGTCGTTCGGCGTGCCGTCGAGCTCGTAGAAGCTGGTGAGGAACTGACCGGCGTTCTCGCCGAGCCAGGGCGCGCGGACGAGCGTGCCGGGGACGGGCTTTACATAGCGGTCGGCATCGCCGTCTTCCCAGACGAGGCCGGTTTCCTCGGTGTCGCGGCCGGTGATGTCGACGACGACGGCCGAGCCGGGCAGGAAACGGCCGGATTCATAGACGGCGATCACCTCGTGGCGGCGCAGGCGCTTGCCGCGCGGGACGCCGCACATGTTGGTGAAGATGATGTCGACAGCGTCGATATCGGGGTTCGCCGCGAAGAAGGCGTGAGCTTCCGAAACGTCGGCGATCTTGTTCGATGAGAGGGGCGGCTTGGTCATGCGTTTATTCCATAAGGCTTGAAAGGCATTCGCCCAAGACATTGCCGAGGCGGGCGACCTGATCTTCGGTCGTCGCCGGGCAAACGAGTGTCATGTTGTGGAAGGGCGCGATGAGGATGCCCCGGTTGATGAGATAGAGGTGGATCGCGCGTTCGAGATCGCCCTGCATGGCGGCGCGCGCCTCTGTGCCGTTTCGCGGCGGCGTGCCGGTGCAGATGAACTCGCCGCGCGCGCCGACATGCGTGACGTGCCAGTCGAGGTCGTGCGCGGCGATGGTGGCACGCAGCGTCTCGGCCAGGCGGTTCGCGAGCGGCAGCATGTGCGCGTAGGCTTCGGGCGTCATCACCTCGGCAAGCGCGGCGCGCATCGCGGCGAGCGCGAGCGCATTGGCGCTGAGCGTGGTGCCGATGCCGGAGTGGCCGCTTTCGTTCGCGGCGCGCACGCGCTCCATGCCCTCGGCGACCTCGGCGGAGAAGCCGTAGACCGCACAGGGCACGCCGCCGGCCACGGGTTTGCCGAGGACGAACAGGTCAGGTGCTGGACCGTGCGTACCTGTCCAGCCACCGGGGCCGGTGGAGATCGTGTGCGTCTCGTCGAAGACGAGCAGTGTGCCGTGGCGGCGCGTGAGGTCGCGGAGCGCCTCGAGGTAGCCGGGATCGGGCAGCACCATGCCGACGTTGGTGAGAGCGGGTTCGGTTAGCACGCAAGCGACATCGCCCGGTGCGAGCGCGGCTTCGAGCGCCGCGAGATCGTTGAACTCGATGACGCGCGTGTGTTCGCGCATGTCGTAAACCTGCCCGACGAGGCTGCGGCGAAGTTCGGGCACGCCATCTCTGAGATCGACGAACACATCGTCGACCGCGCCATGGTAGCAGCCGTTGAAGACGATGATCTTGTCGCGGCCTGTGATGCCCCGGCACCAGCGGATCACGGCGCGATTCGCCTCGCTCGCGGTGGACGTGATCTGCCAGAAGGGGAGACCGAAGCGTTCCGCGAGCAGGTCGCCGACCGCGACGGCGTCTTCGGTCGGCAGCATGAAGGTGAGGCCCTGCGCGCCTTGCCGTGCGATCGCAGCGGACACCGGCGCGGGGGAATGGCCGAACATCGAGCCGGTGTCGCCAAGGCAGAAGTCGTCGTAGACGTGGCCGTCGACGTCCCACAGGCGCGAGCCTTCAGCCCGCGCGGCGAAGAGGGGGAAAGGCGTGCCCCAATCGAGCATCCAGTGGAACGGTACACCGCGATGCCAGTGCCGCGCGGCGTCCTTCGCGAACGCGGCGGAGCGCGGGTTCGCAGCGGTGAAGCGCGTGGTCTCGTCCGCGATCATGCGGGCGATGGCGGCGGGCGCGATCACAGCCGGTCCCTCAGCGCATACCAGAGCATTCCGGCGACGTAGAGTGGGTGGCGGAGCAGCGGCCCGCCCGGGAAGGGCTTCACGGGAAGCGATGCGAACAGGTCGAAACGCTCGGCGGTGCCGCGCATCGCCTCGGTGATGAGTTCGCCGGCGAGGGTGGTGAGCAGCACGCCGTGGCCCGAATAGCCGTGCGCGTAGAAGATGTTGCCCTTGCGGCCGAAATGCGGAAGCCGGTTCATGGTGACGCCGACGAGGCCGCCCCACGCATAGTCGATGCCGATGCCTTTGACGCTTGGGAACGCGGCCTCCATGTAAGGCCGCACGAACCCGGCGACGTCGCGCGGCGGGCGCGGTGTGTATTTTTCGCCGCCGCCGAAGATCAGGCGGTTGTCGGCGGAGAGACGGTAGTAATTGAGGACGAAGCGGCTTTCGGAGACCGCCGCGCCTGACGGGATGAGCGCGCGGGCGCGGTCCTCACCGAGCGGTTCCGTTGCGATATTGTAGTTCGCGACCGGCATCGTGTAGCGGCCGAGATCAGCGTCGACTTCGCCCATGAAAGCATCGCAGGCGAGCACCACGTAGCGCGCGGAAACGCTGCCGTGCGCGGTTTTGACGGTGGGGCGATCACCGCCTGTGACATGGGTGACGGGCGAGCCTTCATAGAGCTGGACGCCCGCCGCGCGCGCGGCTTCGGCGAGGCCGAGGGCATAGTTCAGCGGATGCAGGTGGCCGCCCGCCGAATCGTAGATGCCGCCGTGATAGCCCTTCGCCGAGACGATTCCGGCGGTCTGCTCGGGAAGCACGAGCTGCGCGGCGTCGTAGCCCATCACATAGTCGAGGCACTCAAGCTCGCGTTCCATGGCGGCGAGGTCGGCGGGTTTGCAGGCGGCGGTGAAGTGACCGTGGCGGAGATCGCAGGCGATGCCATGCCGGGCAATGCGATCGTGGACGCGCGCGCGCGCCGTGTTGCCCACGCTGAAAAGCTGCTGGGCGGTTTCCTGGCCGAAGCGCTCCACGAGATCGGTGGCGGACCAGCGCAGGCCGGGGATCATCTGGCCACCGTTCCGACCCGAAGCGCCCCAACCGATACGGTGCGCCTCGACGAGGGTGACGGCGTAGCCGGCTTCGGCGGCGGAGAGGGCTGCGGAGAGGCCGGTGTAGCCGCCGCCGACGACGCAGACGTCTGCGGCCGTGCTGCCGGCAAGCTGCGGCTGGGCCGGGAAGGCGTTTGCGGTCGCGGCGTAGTACGACGGCGCGTGCGGTTCTGCCAAGATCAGACCCTCAGCAGGAGGTGTTCGCGCTCCCAGGAACTGATCACCGACTGATACGCGTACAGCTCCGATTCCTTGATCGCGTAGAACACGTCGAAGAAATCCTCGCCGAGATGGTTACGCACGGCCTTGCAGTGGCTGAAGCGATCGAGCGCGCTTTCGAGCGTGCGCGGCAGGGTGCGCGCGCGGTTGTAGGCGCTGCCCTGCATGATCTTCGGCGGCTGCATCCGCTCGGTCATGCCGACATAACCGCAGATGAGCGATGCCGCGATCGCGAGATAGGGATTCGAATCCGCGCCGGGCAGACGGTTTTCGATGCGGCGGTTCTTCGCGTCCGAAACCGGGATGCGCAGGCCGCAGGAGCGGTTGTCGCTGCCCCACTGCACGTTGATCGGCGCGTCGCTATCCGGCCGCATCCTGCGGAACGAGTTGACGTTCGGCGCGAACATCGGCGTGATCTGCGGCAGCAGGCGGACGAGGCCGGCGATGTAGCTGCGGAAGAGCGCGCTGTCGCGGCCCTGCGGCGTGGTGAACAGGTTGCGGCCCGTATCGCTATCGAGCAGCGACTGGTGGATGTGCATCGAGCTGCCGGGCTGGTCCGACATCGGCTTGGCGAGGAAGGTGGCGTAGACGCCGTGCTCCAGCGCGACGTGCCGGACGATGCGCTTGAAGAGCAGCACCTGATCGGCGAGCGCAAGCGGATCGCCGTGGACGAAGTTGATCTCGAGCTGCGCGGCGCCGGACTCGTGGATCATCGTATCGATGTTGAGCTCGGCCTTCTCGCAGAAGTCGTAGATGTGCTCGATGATGTCCTCGAACTCGCCGAGCGCTTCGAGGCCGTACGGCTGGCTCGCGGTTTCCGAGCGGCCCGAGCGGCCGGCGGGCGGCGTCAGCGGGAAGTCGGAATCGAGGTTCTTCGAGACGAGGTAGAATTCCAGCTCCGGCGCGATCACCGGCTTCCAGCCGCGCCGCTCATAAAGATGCAGAACCTTCTTCAGGATCATGCGCGGCGCGATGGCGAGGGGCTTGCCCTCGCGCGTGAAGGCGTCGGCGATCACATAGGCGGTCGGCGTCTTAAAACCCGGCGCCTCGCGGATCGTCGTCGGGTCCGGCACCATCACCATGTCGGGATCGTAGTCCGGGATGATGGAATTGATATCGTCCGGGTATTCGCCCGTGACGGTGACCGTGTAGACGCTGCCCGGAATGCGGAGCGTCTGGTCCGTAAGCGACTTCAGGAACTTGCCCGCGGGCAGAACCTTGCCGCGCTGAATGCCGTTCATGTCGGGGACGATGCACTCGACCTCGCTGATACCGCGTTCGTTGATCCAGTTGGTAATTTCGGCTGACATGATCGGATAAACCCCCGTCTGGCCTCCATACTGCGCGGGCATTAGGCACTTGGCCAGAGGGATTTGCTGGAGCAGGGGGTATCGGTTTTTCCGATAGGCAATACGCCCTCGACTGGCGGCTTGACCGGAAACGCGCGGCTCAGCACGTTCAGGCACATGTCGACCGCACCGAACCTGCCCGAGCGCGCCGAACGCGCCCGCACCTTCCTGAAAACGCATCCCGGCAATGCTGACGCCCTGCGCGCTCTCGGCGCTGCGCTGCGCGGCATGGGTGAAGACACGGCGGCCGAGGAAGCCGAACTGGGCGCGATTCAAGCTTCGACGCGCGACCCGGTGCTTGTCGAGGCGGCCGCCGCGCTCCTCGACAACAATATCCCGATCGCCGAACGCGTTCTGCGTGCGCGGCTGAAGGAAAAGCCGACGGACGTCGCGGCGATCCGCATGATGGCGGAGATCGCCGGGCGGCTCGGGCGCTACGGGGATGCCGAAAAGCTGCTGCGCCGCGCGCTTGAACTGGCGCCCGCGTTCGTCGCGGCGCGCGCCAACCTCGCGACCGTGCTCTACCGGCAGAACAATCCCACCGATGCCGTTGCGGAGCTCGACCGGCTGCTGGTGGACGACCCCGACAATGCCGCGCACCGCAACCTCAAAGCCGCGGCGCTGGGGCGGATCGGCGGCTATGAGGAAGCGATCGCGCTTTACGAATCCGTGCTTGCCGCCCACCCGGCGCAGCCGCGCGTGTGGATGAGCTATGGCCATGTGCTGAAAACCGTGGGCCGGCAGGCGGATTCGATCGCCGCCTACCGCAAGGCGATCGAACGCGCGCCGGGGCTCGGCGAGGTGTGGTGGAGCCTTGCCAACCTGAAGACCGTTCACTTCACGGATGCCGACATCGCGGCGATGCAGGGTGCGCTGGAAGGCGGCGGCATCAGCGAGGACGACCGCTTTCACCTGCATTTCGCGCTCGGCAAGGCGCTGGAGGATGCGAAGGATCACGCGGGCTCTTTCGGCCACTACCTGAAGGGCAATGCGCTGCGGAAGGCGATGCTCGATTATGATTCCGGCGAAATCAGCAGCCTCGTTCGCAGCGCGGCGGCGATGATGGATGCGGCGTTCTTCGCCGCGCGCGGCGGGCAGGGCAATCCTGCGCCCGATCCGGTTTTCGTCCTTGGAATGCCGCGCGCGGGATCGACGCTGATTGAGCAGATTCTCTCGTCGCACCCGATGATCGAGGGGACACAGGAACTGCCGGACATCGCGGCGATGGCGCGGCGGCTCGGCGGCCGCAAGATGCGCGACGAGGAGACCGCCTATCCGGCTTGCCTTGGGGACCTGCCCGCCGAGGCATTCGCCGAACTCGGCGCCGAATATCTGGAACGCACGCGCATCCACCGCAAGACCGACAGACCGCTGTTCATCGACAAGATGCCGAACAACTGGGCGCACGCCGGCTTCATTCACCTGATCCTCCCGAACGCGAAGATCATCGACGCCCGACGGCATCCGCTCGGCTGCTGCTTCTCGAACTTCAAGCAGCATTTCGCGCGGGGGCAGGGCTTCAGCTACGACCTCTCCGAACTTGGCCGTTACTACCGCGATTATGTGGCGATGATGGCGGTGATCGACGACGCGCTTCCCGGTCGCGTGCACCGGGTTTTCTACGAAGACATGATCGAGGATACGGAAGGCGAGGTGCGGCGGCTGCTGGATTATGTCGGCGTGCCGTTCGATCCCGCGTGCCTGCGTTTCTTCGAAAACGAGCGCGCCGTGCGCACGGCGAGTTCCGAACAGGTGCGGCGCCCGATCAACCGCGAAGGCATGGAGCAATGGCAGGCGTTCGCGCCGTGGCTCGAGCCCCTGAAGGCGAGTCTGGGGCCCGCGCTCACGGCGTATCCGGGGGTGCCGCCGGTCGCTTCGCTGTTGCAATAATGTGACGCCCGACCAGCAATATGACATCTGTATAACAAAGCCGCGGGACCCGAATTGACCGCTGTTCCACGCACGTTCACCATTCCGCCCGGGACAGCAAAAGCTGAGAGGGGGAAAAGGGTGCACCTGCGAAATCATGTGACGATCAGGGCTGCAGTCGCCAGTGGCGTTCTGCTTGGCTCCACCATGCTGACGGCACCGGCGCTTGCACAGGAAGCGCAGGACGTTATCGGCGACACCATCATCATCACGGCGCAGAAGCGCGAGGAAAACCTGCAGGACGTGCCGATCGCGGTCGTCGCGCTCGGAACGGCGAAATTGCAGCAGCTTCAGGTGCAGGATTTCGACGACTACGCACGCTACCTGCCGAGCCTGTCTTACCAGTCGCTCGGGCCGGGCTCTTCGAACGTCTATTTCCGCGGCGTCGCCTCGGGCGAGAATGCGAACCATTCGACCTCGCTGCCGTCGGTCGGCATGTATCTCGATGAGCAGCCGATCACGACCATCCAGGGTAACCTCGACATCCACATCTACGACATCGCGCGTGTCGAGGCGCTCGCGGGTCCGCAGGGCACGCTCTATGGGGCGTCGAGCCAGGCCGGCACGGTGAAGATCGTCACCAACCGGCCGGATACGAGCGGCTTCTACGGCGCAGTCGATGCCGAGGTGAACACGATCGCGCACGGCGAGGAAGGCTATGTCCTCGAAGGCTTCATCAACGCGCCGCTTTCCGACAACGCGGCGGTGCGTGTCGTCGGTTGGTACGACAAGGACGGCGGCTACATCGACAATATTCCGGGCTCGCTGACCTTCCCGACTTCGGAGATCACCTTCAACAACGCACCGTACGTGGAGGATGACTATAACGACGTCGAGACCTACGGCGGCCGCATTGCGCTCGAGATCGATCTCAACGAGAACTGGACCGTACTGCCGACCCTGATGGGCCAGAAGCAGAAGAGCTATGGTTCGTTCGCTCAGGAGTCCGGGCTCGGCGAGCTGCAGGTGCAGCAGTTCAATCCGGAGCGCTACAACGACCGCTGGTTCCAGGCCGCGCTCACCATCGAAGGCAAGATCGGCAGCTGGGATCTGACCTATGCGGGCGCTTACATGAAGCGCAAGATCAACAGCGAATCCGACTATGTCGACTACGCGTATTTCTATGATGCGCTCTACGAGGCCGGGGGTTCGTTCTACGATAACGACGATAATCTGGTGAACCCGAACCAGTACATCATCGGCATCGATCGCTTCACAAAGCAGAGCCACGAACTGCGCATCGCTTCGCCGGCCGACAAGCCGCTGCGCTTCATCGGCGGTGTGTTCTATCAACGCCAGTCGCACAACATCGAGCAGAACTACATCGTCGATGACATCGCCGATTCGATCACCGTGCCGGGCACGGACAGCAATATCTGGCTGACCAAGCAGCTGCGCATCGACCGCGACTACGCGGCGTTCGGCGAAGTTTCCTACGATCTGACGGAGAAGCTGACGCTGAGCGGCGGTATTCGCGTCTACAAATACAAGAACTCGCTCGAAGGCTTCTTCGGATACAGCGACGGCTTCAGCAGCCGGACGGGTGTTGCGGCGTGTTTCCGGGATGGGAACGACGAGATTCTTCCCCCGACGATCAAGGGCAGCCCCTGCACCAACCTCGACAAGACGACGTCGGACACGGACTTCATCCACAAGCTGAACGCGACCTACAAGCTGACGGACGATGCGCTGGTCTACGCGACATGGTCGCGCGGTTTCCGGCCGGGCGGCGTCAACCGGCGCGGTACGCTGCCGCCATACGGGGCGGATGAGCTCGACAACTATGAGCTTGGCTGGAAGACGACGTGGGCGGGCGGTGCGTTCCGCTGGAACGGCGCCGTCTATTACGAGAAGTGGTCCAACATCCAGCTCTCGTTTCTTGGCGCCAATGGCCTCACCGAGGTCCGCAACGCCGGCGACGCGCGCATCTGGGGCATCGAAAGCGATATCTTCATCCGCGCATCGGAGGGCCTGACCTTCAACGCGGGCTTCAGCTACAACGATGCGCAGAGCACCACGGATTTCTGCCTCATCGCCAACCCGCAGTTCGATTGTACGCTGGCGGGGCCGGACGAGGAGGAGAACGCATTGCTGGCGCCTTCCGGCACGCGTCTCCCGGTCTCGGCGAAGTTCAAGGGCAATGCCTTTGCGCGCTACGAATTCCCGGTGGCAGATCTCAAGGCGCATTTCCAGGGCGGCCTCGTTTACGAGGGCAAGCGCACCAGCGATCTTCGCCTTTACGAGCGCGGCATCGTGGGTTCGCTCCCCTCCTACACGACGGTGGACGTCAGCGCGGGCGTGACCAACGGATCGTGGTCCGTGGAGCTCTATGCTCGCAACCTGTTCGACTCGCGCGGGCAGGTGACGCGCACGATCCAGTGCGGCGAGAGCGTTTGCGGCGATCCGGATGAAGTGACCGATATCGGCGGCAAATTCTACACGATCGTGACGACGCCGCGGACCATCGGTCTCAAGGTCGGCACCAAGTTCTGATACCGCGCGGCGGGAGCTTCGTATGAACGCCAAAGCTCCCGCCGTCCGGCCGCTCGGTTTCTGGATGGCGCTCGCGCTGGTCATGGGCAACATGATCGGCTCGGGCGTTTTCATGCTGCCCGCGAGCCTCGCACCCTTCGGCTGGAACGCCGTGTTCGGCTGGGTGCTGACCATCGGCGGTGCGCTCTGCCTCGCCTATGTGTTCGCGACGATGGCGCGGGAGATGCCGCACGCGGGCGGGCCGCACGGTTTCGTGGAAGCGGCGTTCGGGCATCTGCCCGCGTTCCTCATCAGCTGGTCCTACATCATTTCCATTCTGGTCGGCGTCGCGGCGCTGGCGACGGGGGGTGTCAGCTACCTCACCGCGTTCGCGCCGGACATCGCAGCGACGGCGGGTGCCCCGGCCGTGCTTGCCGTGTCGCTGCTCTGGGCGCTTATCCTTCTCAACACGCGCGGGGCAGGCGCCGCCGGGCGTTTCCAGTTGCTGACGCTCGGGCTCAAGCTGCTGCCGCTCGCCCTCATCGTGGGGATCGCGGCCGTGGTTTTTCTGGGCGGCGCAGAGCCGGCAACGCCCTATGTGCCCGAGACGATCTCGATGACCGCGATCAACGCGACCGCCGCGCTGACGCTGTGGGCGATGCTCGGCTTCGAATCCGCCTGCGTGCCGCAGGACAAGGTCGACCGGCCGCAGACCACGATCCCGCGCGCCACCATGGCGGGCACATTGATCGTGGGCCTCATCTACTTCGCGGTCTGCACGGCGGTGATCATGCTGATGCCCGCGGATGTGGTCGCCAATTCGAACGCGCCGCTCGCGGACGTGATCGCCGGCTACTGGGGGACAGGCGCCGGAATCGCCGTGGCGCTGTTTGCCGCAGTGAGCGCGATCGGCGCGATCAACGGCTGGATCCTTATACTGGGCGAGTATCCGCTCGCCATGGCGCGGAAAGGCGATTTCCCGCACCTCTTCCGCGACGTGAACGCACGCGGCACGCCGGTTCGCGGCATCCTGATCGGCGGCGCGCTGATTACGATTTTGGTGCTTTCAAACTATACGCGCAGCATGGCGGGGCTGTTCACCTTCATGGCGCTGCTCTCCACCTCCGCGACGCTCGTGCTCTACTTCGCGGGAGCTGCCGCGGCGGTCCGGCTGATGCTGAAGCGGCGGCTGACGACCACTCCGCTGCTCGCCGTTCTGACATCGCTCGGGCTCATCTATGCGATATGGGCGTTTCAGGGGGCAGGGGCTGAAGCGAACGGCTGGGCGCTCGTGCTGCTGATCGCCGGACTTCCGGTCTATCTGCTCGTGCGCCGTCAAAAAGCAGCACAGGGTGTACAACAGGGCGCGACAAATGGTTAACGCGCCGATATAGGAGCCTCGCAGCTTTGGGAGGGTAATGTTGGCACGCGCGCAGTTTCAACGGCTGGATCCCGATTTTCGGCGCCAAAGCCTGATCGAGGCGACCGCGCGCTGCCTTGCCCGCTACGGTATCGGCGGTACCTCCGTGCGGGTGATCTGCGCGGAGGCGGGCGTTTCGGCGGGGCTGCTGCGCCACTATTTCGCGGGGATCGACGAGCTCGTCGCCGAAACCTATGCCGACGTCGGCGACACGCTCGTGGCGAACATGATCGCGGCGGCGGACAAGGCGGGGCCGGACCCACGCGAGCAGCTGCGCGCCTTCGTGATGGCAAGCTTCAAGCCACCGATTGCCGATCCGGATCTTCTCGCGACGTGGCTCGCTTTCTGGAGCCTCATCAAGAGAGACCCGCGTATCCGCGAGCTTCACACCGCAAACTACTCGAGCCACCGGCGGCCGGTGGAGAGGATGGTCGCGGAAATCCTGGGACCCGAGGCGAGCGATGTGGACGTGCGGCTGACGGCTGTCGGCGTGACGGCACTCGTGGACGGGCTCTGGCTGGAAATCTGCCTCGACGCATCGAGCTTCACGCCCGAGGAGGCGTCGCGCATTGCCGACAAGTGGCTGAACACGCTGGTCGGCGACCCGCTGAAAGTGCTTGCCGACTGACGCACCGATTTCTTACACCTGTAAAACAGGTGGGAGATTCTTCGAATGCTGAAAACCGGAACTTCGTTCGTCCTCGCGGCCCTGCTGGCGGCTGCCCCGACGCTGGCTGCAACCCCTGCGCAGATCGACGGCGCCAAGGCCATGCTCGGTAAATCGATCGCTATTCCGACCGTCGCCGGGCGTGGGCAGGTGCCGGTGTACGCGGCCTATCTGGCGGGTGAATTGAAGAGCGCCGGTTTCAAGGACAGCGAGATCAGCATCGAGCCGCTCGGCGAGACGGCCTCGCTGATCCTGACGTGGAAAGGCACGGGCAAGAAGAAGCTGATCGTGCTCAACGCGCACATGGATGTGGTGGAGGCGAAGCGCGAGGATTGGGAACGCGACCCGTTCGTGATGGCTGAAGACGGCGGCTACCTGTTCGGGCGCGGTATCAGCGACAACAAGTTCGATGTCGTGATGCTCGTGCAGACGCTGATGAGCCTGAAGCGCGAGGGCTTCAAACCTTCCCGCGATATCGTGCTGTTCCTGACCGGCGACGAGGAAACCGCGCAGAAGACCGTGGCGGCGATCGCGCCCCGCTACAAGGACGCGGCGATGGTGCTGAACGGCGACGGCGGCGGCGGAACGCTGGGCGCCGATGGGAAGCCGCTCTATTACACGATGCAGACGGCGGAAAAGACTTACGCCGACTACAAGCTGACCGTGACCGACCCGGGCGGCCATTCGAGCGCGCCGCGCGCCGAGAATGCGATCCTGACGCTGGGTGCCGCGCTGAAACGGATCGCCGATGCGCCGTTTCCGGCCGAAACCAGCGAGACGACGCGGGCCTATTTCGCGGCGTCGGCGAAACGGACGCCGGGCGAGGCGGGCGAGGCGATGGCGCGCTTCGCGGTCAACCCGAACGATACGGCTGCGGCGGATATCCTGGCGAAGTACCCCGAGCACATCGGGACGACGCGGACGACCTGCGTGCCGACGATGATAAACGGCGGCCACGCCGAAAACGCGCTGCCGCAGCGCGCGGTCGCCAACATCAACTGCCGCATCTTCCCCGGCACGGCGCCGGAAGCGGTACGCCAGCGGCTGCAGCAGCTGGCGGGCGACAAGGTGGTGGTGACGCTGCCCGAGCCGTTCCCGCAAAGCTCCACATCGCCGCTGCTGCCCGAGCTGGACGCTGCGCTGCGCAAGGCCGTGGACGGACGCGCGAAGGGGCTCTCGATCATCCCGAGCATGTCGGCGGGTACGACCGACAGCCTATTCTTCCGCGCCTCCGGCATCCCGAGCTACGGGGTTTCGGGCCTGTTCATGAAGCCGGATGACGAATACGCCCACGGTCTCAACGAACGGGTGCCAGTGAACGCCATCGGGCCCGCGCTCGATCATTACCGGACGTTGATCGTGACACTCGCTCGCTAGATCGCTCTTCGCTTTGCGGTCTATGGCCCCAATGGTACTATCATCGTGGCATTTCTGGGCAGACCGCGATGAAGACGTTTCTGAAACGGGCCTTCACGGACACGCTGCGTCGGCGTGAGTATGAGCTGAAGGATGTCCAGCATCCTTTGCGGAAGGCGCCTGCGTTTTTCCGGGCAATGACCCCCAAGGGTCTCAGCCCCGGAACCGTGATCGATGTGGGTGTCGGATACGGCACCCCATGGTTGATGGACGGCTTTCCGGATGCGTACACGGTGCTCGTGGAGCCCAATGAGGGATTTCGGGAACCCATCGATCAACTGATGGCTCCCCGCCGGGGGGAAGTTCATTTCGCGGCTGCAGGGCGCGCTGCGTCTGAAATGGTACTCAACCTGAATGTGCGCCGCCCGACCAGTTCCACGATGTCGAAGCCATCGACGCGTCAGGTTGACGAGTTCGCGCGCCGCGGATGGACGCGCGAGACGCGCACCGTGACCGTGCCGGTCAAACGCCTGGATTCGTTCGACCGAGTGGCATGGCCAAAACCCTACCTGCTGAAAGTCGACTCGGAGGGTTTCGAGCTGGAGGTGTTGGCGGGGGCGACGGGTCTGTTGCCGGATGTGCAATGCCTCATCGCCGAGGTTTCCGTGGCAGAGCGGTACGAGGGTGGATACGATTTCGCGACATTCATCTCGGCGCTGGACGGTTACGGATTCCGAATGTTCGACATCACGGACATGCTCCAGTTCGGGCGCAGCGGCAGACTTTCGACGATCGACGCGGTTTTCGTACCCAAAGGTTCCGCGCTTCTCGGTGCGTGAGTGCAGACGGTTTTGCGTTCGCTGAAAACCGTCTAAACACATCGCATGTCCGTGCTTTCCATTTCCGGCCTTTCCAAAACCTATGCGGGCGGCTTCACGGCGCTGAAGTCGGTCGACCTTGAAATCCGCAAGGGCGAGATCTTCGCGCTGCTCGGGCCGAACGGTGCGGGTAAGACGACATTGATCTCGATCGTCTGCGGGATCGTGACGCCCACGGCGGGTACGGTGATTGCCGATGGGCATCATATCCAGCGCGACTATCGTGCGGCGCGCATGAAGATCGGGCTGGTGCCGCAGGAGCTGCACACCGACGCCTTCGAAACCGTGTGGGCGACGGTGAGCTTCAGCCGCGGCCTGTTCGGCAAGGCGCCCAACCCGGCACTGATCGAGCAGATCCTCAGAGACCTGTCGCTTTGGGAAAAGCGCAATTCGAAGATCATGGAGCTTTCGGGCGGCATGAAGCGACGCGTGATGATCGCGAAGGCGCTGAGCCACGAGCCGGAAATCCTGTTCCTCGACGAGCCGACGGCAGGCGTCGACGTGGAGCTGCGGCGCGACATGTGGAACCTCGTGCGCGGACTTCGCGAACGCGGCGTCACCATCATCCTCACCACGCACTACATCGAGGAGGCCGAGGAGATGGCCGACCGCGTAGGCGTGATCAACAAGGGCGAGCTGATCCTCGTGGAGGACAAGGCCGCACTGATGAAAAAGCTCGGCCGCAAGACGCTGACGTTGAACCTTACCGAGCCGCTCGCCGCGCTCCCGCCTGAGCTGGGCGAGTGGAGCCTGAAGCTGAAGGCGGACGGCAACGAGATCGAATACGAATTCGACGCGAACGCCGAGCGCACGGGCGTGCCTTCGCTGCTGCGGCGGATGAGTGATATCGGGCTCGGCTTCAAGGATCTGAATACGGAGCAGAGTTCGCTCGAGGATATTTTCGTCGGCCTTGTGACGCAGCGGCAGGAGGCGCGGCCATGATCTTCAACCGTCATGCCGTGTGGGCGATCTACAAGTTCGAGCTGGCGCGCTTCCGGCGCACGGTCTGGACGAGCCTCATCACCCCCGTGATCACGACGACGCTCTACTTCATCGTGTTCGGCTCGGCGATCGGATCACGGATGCAGGAAGTGGGCACGGTGCCTTACGGTGCCTTCATCGTACCGGGGCTGATGCTTCTGACCATGCTGACCGAAAGCATCTCCAACGCTTCGTTCGGCATCTACATGCCGAAGTGGTCGGGGACGATCTACGAGTTGCTCTCCGCGCCGATTTCGGCGTTCGAGACCGTGCTCGCCTATGTGGGGGCAGCGGCGACGAAATCGGTGATCCTCGGCATCGTGATCCTCGCGACTGCGAACCTGTTCGTGGACATCGACATCGTACATCCGCTCTGGATGATCCTGTTCATGGTGCTGCTCGCCGTGACGTTCTGCCTTTTCGGCTTCATCATCGGCATCTGGGCGAAGAGCTTCGAGCAGCTGCAGATCATTCCGCTGCTCGTGGTGATGCCGCTCACGTTCCTTGGCGGCGCCTTTTATTCGATCGACATGCTGCCCGCCGCGTGGCGCACGGCGACGCTGTTCAACCCGATCGTCTATCTGATGAGCGGCTTCCGCTGGAGCTTCTTCGGCAGCGGCGACGTGAGCGTCGAACTCAGCCTGATGGCGATGTTCGGCTTCCTGACGCTCTGTCTCGCGATCGTCTGGTGGATCTTCCGGACGGGCTACCGGCTGAAGAGCTGAGCGAAGGGTCTGCGCCGCCGCCGTCTGCGCGGGCGCGCCAGCAGCAGGTACATCACCGGCGTGACGATGCGGCTGAGCAGCGTCGAGGAGATGAGGCCGCCGATGATCACCCACGCCAGCGGCGAATAGAGCGCCGATCCGCCGAGCGCGAGCGGGAGTAGACCGCCGATCGCCGTGACCG
>ERZ761602.3475-NODE-3475-length-22191-cov-5.917645_pt1 | contig 22191 bp, 22 predicted proteins | sample MGYA00512165_ERZ761602 | MGnify/ENA primary metagenome ERZ761602 (study PRJEB28899, sample SAMN02445085) | bioreactor sludge metagenome | biome: EBPR sludge; isolation source: Thorneside wastewater treatment plant | place: Australia: Brisbane, Thorneside...
CACTTCGGCGGAAGCCTCTTTTCCAGCTTCGCGGACCACCCGCGGAAGGTGATCAGTGCGAAGAGCGGGCGCCAGACTCTCCACTCCAGCGCGGCCGGGGCGTATCAATTTCTGTCCAAGACCTGGGACGGGTTGGTGAAGCAATACGGCTTCTCGGACTTCAGTCCGGCGAGTCAAGACGAGGCCGCGGTTGCACTCATTGCGGGCCGGGGGGCGTTGGAGGACGTACTGGCAAATCGCTTCGAGGAAGCCGTGGCGAAGTGCGCGAAGGAGTGGGCAAGTCTTCCCGGCTCCCCCTACGGGCAGCCTACTCTCTCCGCGGCGCGGGCGCAGCGTATTTACACGAATGCCCTGTCTCGCTTGCAACGCGAACCAGAAGCGGATAGGCTCAAGCCGCCTGAGCAAGCGATCGCGCCCGTACTTCCTCCCACGGCGTCCCCGCCGCCCGTCGCGATTGCTCCCCCGCCGCCCGATGAACGCCCTGTTCTTGGGCAGTTCACTTTCACGCAGCTGATGTCCCTCGTCTTCCTTGTAGGGGGCTACGGGCTGGGTATCGGCGTGCTGTGGTTTACGGACCTTTCCGGCGAGCTAAAAGCCGCGATTGCGTCCGCACTTATCGTTCAAGCCGTTTCGGATGTGCGTGGGTTCTGGTTCGGATCCACCGCACTCAACGGCAAGCCAGGAGAAAGAAAATGAGCGGCGGCGGAAAAAGTACGTCTACGACGCTGAACTACTCGCCGGAAGAAGCAGCCCGGCGGACGCAGGTGATGGACGAGGCGTCGCGGATTTATCGGGCGACGCAGGGGCAGGTCGGTTCCTACCCCGGCGCGGTGCCGGTCGGGGCGGACGCGGCCACGCTGTCCGGACAGCAGAACCTACTGCAAGCCGCGCAGCAAGCAAACGCGTTAAACCCGCTCCTCACGCAGTCGTTGCAATACGGCCTCACCGGCGCGATGGATGTGAACAATAACCCCTACTTCCAGTCCGCGCTGGAAGCTTCGTTGCGCCCGCTGCAAACGCAGATGACGCAAGGGCTCCAGCAGGTGGGCTCGGCGGCCCAGCAGGCGGGTGCGTATGGCGGGGGGCGGCACGGCATCGCCGAGGCGCTGTCGTTCGAGAAGGGCATGCAGTCGATGGGGGACGTCGCTGCTCAGATGGGGAATGAGGCATATCGGTCCGGGCAGGATACTTTCGCTCGAACCCTCGCGCTTGCCCCGTCGACTATCCAGTCCTTTGGCCAAGGGGCGCAGATGGAGAGTGCGGTCGGCGCGCAGCGCGAGAACCTTGCGCAGGAACAGGAGGCGTACCGGGCGGCAATTCGCGAGTGGCAGCTCAAGGCTCCGTGGATGCCCTTGGAGCAGTACGCGAACATCGTCTTCAACGGCGGAAGCAGCCAGTCGGTCGCAAGCAGTTCCACCCCGCGGAACCCGCTGATGGGTGCAGTGGGCGGCGGTATGGCGGGGTACGGGCTTGCGACGATGGCTCCGGCGTTGGGTGTGACCGGCCCGGCCGGCATGGCCGCGGGTGCAATTCTCGGCGCGCTTCTCTAACAGGAGGAAATGGTCATGGATTTGACTGCACTGATGGCAATGTTCGGGCAAGGCGCGGGGGCGGCGACGGCAGCGACTGCCGCTCCGGCGGCACTGTCTTCCGCGATGCTTCCCGCCGCGCAGGCTGCAACGTTCGCAGCTCCCGCTGCTCCGGCGCTCGGGTCGGGGCTGTTCGGCGTGCAGGGAGTTGCGCCGGGTGTGATGCAGATGGGCGCGGCGGGCCCGCTCGGGACGGGGGCGGTTGCTCAAGGCACCGGCCCGTTGCTTGGCATGTTGCAAGACCCGGCGACGTTGGATAAACTCGCGGGGGCGCCGATCGACCCGATGAAGTTGATGAAGATGCTGGACGAAGACGGGCAGCAACGCGCCCCGCAAGCTCCCATGCCGCAAGGGAGTCGCGGGCTCGGACAAGTATCCGCACCGAGTACGCTCGCGTTCGATCCCCGCGGCGGGCTTTCGACTTTCTTGGGGAAGTGACATGAACCTGAGCGATCTACTTAACGGCAACAGCCCGGCGGCCCAGACCTTCCCGCTGGCCCCACAGCCGCAAGTGCCAATGCAACCGCAAGCGCCCCTTCAGGGTCCGGGGCTTGCAGCTGCGACGCAGCAAATGCCGGACATCCAGGCGCCCCTCCCCGCCACCCCGCAAGAGTTCGAGCAGCGGAAGCAGGCATGGGGACAGGTGCTCGGCCGGATTCAACAAGACCCGAACCTGCTGCGGGCGATGACAGTCATGGGCTTCAGCCTGATGCGGCCGGGTGCGAATTTCGGTTCCGCGGGCTTGGCCGGGATGGCCGCGTATGAGGAAGGGCGGCAAGCCGACCTGGACCAACAGCAGACGCAACGGCGAGAAGGCCGCGAGCAAGAAGCGCATGATGCGCGTATGGCGGATTCCCGTGATAATCGCGAGTGGAACGCGAAGACCCGCCCGATGGAGTTGGAGAAACTCCAGGCCGAGATCGCCGCGATCCCGGACGCCGCCAAGCGCCGCAAGTTGGAGCTTCAGCTTCAAGAAATTGAAGTAGCCAACGCGCCGGAAGCCGCGCGGCTGGGGCTGGAGAAACTCCGGGCCGGGATCAATGCGTCGAACGCGAGCGCCGCGCAGGCCGGGCGAAAGACGGACATGGAGCGTTTGACTGAGATCATGTTCAATGACCCGGAGATTGCGACGATCGTGGACCCGAACGCCCGCCGGGCCGCAGCGGCGGTGAAGGCGTATGAGCTCGCGAAGACCATGCCGGCGACGATTGCGGCCGAGAGTCGGGAGCGTGTGGCGGGTACCCGCATTGAAGCGAAGCGCACGGCCGAAGAGCAGGCGGCGGTGGCGCTGTATGAGACTTACGTCGCGCTGCCGCCGGGGCATCCTACTCGCGCCATGATCGAGATCGACCCGGAACAGATGGTGAAGGTACAACAGGGGGCGGCGCTGCTCGGAAAGTCGCTGCGTGAGGTGGAAGGGAGTCCGACTCCACCTCTGGCCCCGGCCGCGAAGCCGACAGAGAAAGCCCCCCGGCGGGTGTTCACGTCGGACGAAATCGAAAAGAGCCTGCGTCAATAAGGAACCGCAACCATGGTATGGACTTTGAAGTCGAGCAAGACTGGTCAGGAGTATGACTTCGATGACGATGTCGAACCTGCAAAGGCCCTGGAGTTTATCAAAACGAAGGTCGAGCCCGACCAGCCGTGGGGGAACGTGATTGAAACGATCCCGCGGGGGGTGGAGGCGGAGCTTGCGAAGCAGCAAGTAGGCTTCCTGCAGGCCGGTGAGGACTTTATTCGGAAGCCGCTTATGCAACTCGCGGACCGGTGGCTCGGGGCGATTGAACGGGGGCCGAAAGCGTTGCTCGAAACGCCTGCTCCGCGCCCGGATTCGGAAGTGACTCAACAGGCAAAAACCTACGCGGAGGAAGTCCAGCAGAAGCTGAAGGCTGAAACGCAGGGCGTTCCGTCCGTGCTTCAACAGGGCGTTTCAACGGGGGGTGCGTCGCTGCTTGCCGCCGTGCCGGAAATGGTCACCGGCGCAGGGGTGGCCAAGGCGCTGACGAAGGCCGGGGTTCCGCTAGTGGACGCGGCCGGGAAGGCACTGGGGGTGGGCTTGACGTCCATGGCAGGGCGAGAAGGGTTTGGAGAGTATGCCGAACAACGCGAAGCAGACGTTGCTCCGGGGGTCGCTGCTGGCCACGCAGTTGTACACGGGCTTGCGGAATACATCCCCGAACGGTTCGCTTTCACTCCGTTGCTGAAAGTCCTTCGCGGAAACGATCCCGGCGCGCTTGGAGCGATCGGGTCGTTTCTTGCCCGAGATTTTGCCGGCGAGCAGGCGACGACTGTGATGCAGTGGCTGAACCGGAAACTCAGCCGGGAGCCGGAGACGACCCTTGATGATCTGTGGCGAGAAGCGCAGGTGACGGCGGTAGGTACGACTCTCGGCGGCCCGGTTCAAGGCGGCATGTCCGCGGCGGCGTTCAAGCTGGCGCTGTACGAGCGGGCTAAGGCGGAGGTCGAACAGGAAGACGCTGCGCCGGAGCGAGTGGAGCCGACCCTCCCGCCCGTCGAAACCACGCCCGTTGAAGTTTCCCCGGTCGAAGGTAAGACACGCCTGCCGCAGCCGGTTGTGCTTGGGGAATTGCCGGGGAATGCGGAAGAATCTTCCCGGGCATTCGACCTCAACACGCAGCTCGTGGGCCTGCGTGAAGCATGGAAGAAGCTCCAGACCGTGGACGTGAACACAACCACCGAAGAGCGCATCCGCCTTCGCGGCGACTTCCTCTCCCGCCGGAAGAGCGTCGAGAACGAACTTATCGCCGATCCGGCGCAGCGTGCGTTTCTTCTCTCCACCGACCTGGCGATGGGTGTGCGCCTGCCGGATGTGCGAACGCAGCTGGAGCTGGACGTGATCGAGAGTCACGTCCTCTCGGAAGCGGAACTCCAGGCGCGGAGTGCCCTCGCCGTCCCGTCGGTCACGACTGAAGACCCCGACCCCGTGCCGGACTTGCTCAAGCAAGAACTCGGGATGCAGGGGTACCACCAGCGCCCGTCGACTCGGAGCGACTTCGAGTGGAGTACGCGTATTACCGACGACTTCAATCAACACGCGCAGGAAAGCGTGGTGCACGCTACCGATCCGGCGAATGTCGGGCGGCCTCTGCAAGAAGTCTTCGACACGATGCGGCCTGGGGAAGTCGTCTTTGCCGGGTCGCCGACGTTGGCCGCGTCGCTGGCACAAAACCCCGCCGAGATGAAGGGCGTGGAGACGGCGGTGGAACTCGCGTCGAACCTGGCCAAGGCGTTCTTCCCGAACCAGCGGCTGGTAATTGTGCCGAATAGCAATCCGACCATGCTCGGGGCGGCTGCGGCATTGCCGGGTACGGAAAACGGGCTGCTGATGTACCTTGGCGTGCGGCCGGTTTCGGCGGAAGTGCTGGAGCAAGGCTCGGGTTGGGAGCTCCAGCGAGCTGCCACAGCTAAGTACGTCGACACCATCGTGCACGAAATGACGCACATGGTTCACCAGCAGCACTGGGAGAAGACGCCCGCCGCCGAGAAGAAGGCCGTGGCGGAGGAGTATCACGACGACCTGGCTTTTGCGGCTGACCCGCGGAACTCTGCGCGCCAGGTTATCGAACGGCTGTTTAGCCCGGCGACGGCCGAACGGATACTCGCGAATGCCGAGGTGGGTCACGGGATAGATGTAGACAAGCCGGGCTCGTTCCTGACCATGAAAGCGCAAGGAGTCTCGCCGTTTGGCATTACCTCCGACGGGCGGAATGGCCCCGACTACTGGTTCAGCTTCTCCGAGTGGATGGCACACAAGGGCGTGAAGTACGCCCTCACCCGCCTGGGCGTTCGGCAGGAAAATCAGAACTTCTTCAAGCGTTTGATCAACTCCATGCGGAAGATGTGGGCGACGATTCATACCGCGCTCGGGGTCGGACCGGCCTTTACCCAGTGGATGGATAACATCGCCATCCAGCAGAGTGGACTGGAAGGGCTCAACACGCCCGCAGAAATCGAAGCCGCCCGGAAGGAGTTAGTGACGCAGGGCATGCTGCCGGAATTGGCGAACTTGCTAACGACGGTGCAGCACGACAAAGCCGGGGTGTTGAGAAGGAACGCGGCTCTTCTCGCGACGAAGAATGCGCGGGACTCCCTCGCCGATAACGCGAAGAAGCTGTGGAATAAAATCGGATTTGCGCTGCGTAAAGAAGTCGGAACGCTGAGCTTTGACAAGCTGGCCGAGTTGGTGAAGGACACGCAGCTGGGGCAGGCCTTGCTGAACGCGGGGCATTTCCGGAACCCGAACCCGGACGGGCGGAACGTGCTGGAATTTTGGGACGCGTTCTTTCACCACGGGTATGGCCGGTATATCCAACGAAGTCAAGTTCCCGGCGGGACGATGTATACGTTCCGAATGAATGAGGTCGAATTCAGCGTACAGTGGAACCGCGGGCTGAACAAGTTCTTCCGCTACGACTCCCGCGAAATGACTGCGCGTGAGGCAACGCCGGTGCAGCTGGGCGTGCTGCTCCACGCCATGCGGCACATCAGCCAGACCGAGGGAGTGGGGACGGTCAAGCTGGACGGGTTCCACGAGCAGGTGGCTGAATGGCTGCAAGGGGAGGATGTCATGGGGGACACCCAAGTCGAGCTTCCGTATTTTATTCACCGCCCGCCCGTCGCTCCGTCGGAACAGCCGCAAGACTTTCAGATCGACTTGAACAATTTCGCGGCAGGGCTGAACGGGCTTGGGCAGCGGCTCGGCGCGCCGTTCGGTCAGCAGATGTCGAACGCGGTCGGGAGGTTCAATGCCTTCTTCTCGAAGGTGCTTGGCGCGTATGAGCTGATCTCTCTGAACGAACACATTCCTGGTATGCTGCAGGAACGTCAAGCCCTGCGGAACCGGATGGCGTATCGGCATAAGTGGATCAAGATTGCGAACCAGACGGTCGAAGACTGGGCCTTCAAACTCCCGAAAGATCAGGCGGCCAAAATGTCGAAGCTGCTCTTTGACGAAGCGGAGAGTGGGAGGTGGATGTCGACAATCCAAGACGATCCGAATAACCCCGGTCAGCGCGTGTTTATTCTGGACCCGCGGGTTGTTAGCTCTCGCGGGCTTTCGCAGAAAACGCAAGAGATGTACTCCCAAGTCCGAAATGACTTAATGCGCTTCGCGGACGAGTGGCACAAGGTCGGGCTGTGGGAGATCGCCCGGTCGGAGTTTGATAGCGCACTCGCGGAAGCCATCGCGGAAGGAATGCGGACGGATGTGGATCTCGGGCAGGTTCAGACGATCGTGGATATCGGCATCGCCGGGATTGGCGATCCGGCCTTGCGGCAAGCGGTACGCAAGCGAGTCGACGAATTGAATACGCAATTCGAGAACTGGAAGTCGAAACCGTATATGCCCTACTCCCGCTTCGGCCGGTGGGGTGTGCTGGTTCGCGACCAGGATGGGAAGACAAAATACTTCGCCGGGTATGACACGAAGAAGGAATCCTACGCGGAAGCGGAAAAGCTGCGCGCGCAATTTGCGGGGGACTCGATCTCGACCACGTATTTGGAAGACGTGCCCTACTCCCTGGTCGGGCTTCCGCCCGCGATGCTACAGTCGATGAAGGGCCGGTTGCAACTAACGCCGGGGCAGGAGGCCGCGTTCGGGGAGATTCTTTCCCAGCTTTCGCACGCGAATTCTTTCATCCACCGGGCCGAGCGGAAGAAGGGGGTTGACGGGTATACGAAGGACGCGCTGCGGGCGTATAGTGATTATTTCCGACGGGGCGCCGCGTATCTGGCCCGGGTCAAATCCGAGCCGGAGTTGAATGACGCGATGCGGTTGCTAAAGAAGCACATCGAACAGACAACCGCGGACGGGGTAAACGAGCCGAGCCACGCGGAGAACCTCGGGCGGCTGCACGAGTGGTTCACGCGCTTGCATACGTATCTTAACCAGCCGGGAAACGAGTATGGGGAAGTGAAGTCGGTACTGGCGCTATGGCACTTCGGCTTCAACATCGGGACGGCGACGGTGAACATGTTCCAAGTGCCGCTGTTTACGGTGCCGTACCTGACGCAGCGGTACAAGGCTATGGACGTGGCGAAAGAACTCGTGCGAGCCGGGCGCGACATCGCGAAGATGTACGCGAAGAAGAGCCAGCTAACCCCGGACGAGAGTGCGATGCTGGAGCATGCGCTTGAGCAAGGCTTCCGGGACGAGAGCCAAGCGACCGTGCTTGCCCAGATCGCGGACGGAAGTGCGCTTGCGCGGGCAAGCCCGTTGGCTGCGTGGCGCCGGGGCTTGAACCACACGAACCACTACGCGATGTGGATGTTCTCGAAAGGGGAGCTGTTAAACCGGGACTTGACCTTGCTGATGACGTACCGGCTCGCCCGCCAGAAAGCGGGGAATCGGGCGTTTCATGGTAAGTTCGACCGGACGGCGTTCGATGAAGCCCGGACGACTACGGAAGATACGCATAACGAATACGCGCAAGAGAACCGACCGGAGATCATGCGCGGGGCGGGCGGGGTGGTGTTTCAGTTCATGCACTATGTGCAGCACATGCTTTTCCTCCAGCTCGGCGGGGATGCGTCGTGGCTGCGGCTGCTGCTCGTACAGGCAAGCATGGCTGGGCTGCTTGGACTTCCGTTCGCGAAGGATATTTTGAACGCGGTCAAGCTGATCGGTCGGCGGGTGTTCGGGGAGGACTGGGACGTTGAACGAGAAGCGCGGGAGTACATGACTCAAGTCGGCGCGGACCCAGATTTGGTGCTGCGGGGCTTGGCGTCGAATTTTGGAGACTTCGATCTGTCGCAACGGATCAGCTTGGGGGAGGTGGTCCCCGGCATGCAAGCGGTCGGCTCGCACCGGAAACTGGAGCAAGTGATGTACGACGCGGCGGGGGATATCGGCGGACCGGCGGCGGGAGTGTTCTTGAACGCACTTAGCTTCCTGGCCGAGGACGATAAGCTGAGTGCGAAGTCCCTGATGAAGATCATGCCGACTGGGGCAAAGAACCTCACCCGCGCAGTGCAGGCTTTCCGCGAGGGGGGCGTGAAGGATAACGCGGGAGCGTCTCTGATGGCCGACCCGGCCGGGATGGAATTGCTCGGGTATGGCATGGGCTTCATACCCGAACGGTTGAGTGAACGCTACGGCGAACGGCAGTTGCAGAACGAGCAGGCCGCGTTTTGGACGGCCCGCCGGCAGGCGTTGCTGAATTCGTGGGGGACGCTGGTGTTGGATCGGGACCGGGACCGGGAAGCCACGGCGGACTTCATGAAGAAGCTGCGGGAGTTCAATGAAAAAGCCCCTGATCCGGGGCTGTTGATTAAGGCGGAGTCACTGCGCGAGCACGTCAAACGTCGGGTGCAGGCGAATCTGCTGAAAGAACAAGGCTTTGGATCAAATCCGGCGATGCGACAGGCTTCCCGAGCAATTCGCGACACCTTTCCGTCGGAGCAAGGAAGCCCGCAGTGGCAGTCTGGACCTGGGACAGATAGCCCGCGCTGATTGCGGTGCTGATGGTGTTGTCGATCCTGTCGAGTTCGACGTAGCGGGTGAGATAGCGGACGGCTTCGTCGCGGGTGACTCTACCTTTGGTGAGAATCCATGCGACGAAGTCTTCCGTATTGATCCCGGACTTCGAACGGCCGACCCGATCGAGTGCGAGGATCATGTCGTTCTCGACGGATTCGAGCAGGTGCTCCGCGAGGGTGAGGTCTTCCTTGAGAAGGATCATGTGGTCACGCTGCGCGGCCGCGGAAACCATCGCGAGCTTGTGCATGTGCGTTTGCTTCCGGGCGAGGTAGCCTTCGAACCGGTCCCCGCGAAGATGCTCGGGAGTTTGAGTCCAGAGCTTGTGATACCACTCTTCACCGAAGACCCGGGCCTCGTGGTCGAGTTTATACTCCCCGCGGAGAAGGGACATCTGTTCGAGGTCCGCGATCAAGCGCAGGCGGCGTTCGTAGAAATCCGGTGAGAGGCGGTTCTTCGGGTAGGCGACGAGGTGCCGCTTCTCGGCTCCGTAGACGAAGATGCACCGCGACGCAAAGCCGCCGCCGATCGCGCCTTCTGGGACGTTGTCCGAAAGCCAGGCGGGAGTCGTGCCGGCGATGAAGGAGATCCACGGGTTGACGATGGACTCTTTCCCGGACATCTTCGACATCTTGTCCCACGAGCCGGTCTTCCCGTCCCAGAGGTCGACGAGCACGTCGATCATTTCGCGGTTGTGAAAGTCAATCAGGGTCCCGAGTTCAGATGCGACGAAGGTCAGACAAGATTGCGTGTGGAACTCCCCGTTGATGTCGACCTGCTCCGCGACATTCCCCATGTGCTGAACGAGCGCCTGCCACGTGATGGACGATGGCCCGATGTTCACACCGGGTACTTCGCGGAGAAGGTCCATCGCAACGCCGATTGAGGTCGACTTGTTGACGATTCCGGGCTTGGCCACGATGATGGTGTAGAAGTTCGGGTACCAGTTGAAGTAGCCCTGATCGAACCAGACGTGCCGGCGAAGCACTCCCGCGATGGCCGCGACGCCGGAGAAGAAGTGCAGGTTCGTAGGGGCTTCGAGGTGCTCGGTGTGAGTACAATAGGCTTGAAGCCAGTTCGGAAAGTGGCGGCTCATTCACAATCTCCCCACGTGTATTTAGAAAGCTTGGCCCCCCACGGGATGGTGAGGGGATCGTCGTACGGGATCGGGATGCGGACCGCGTCGAGAAGCTGGCCGAAGAGGGCCGGGTCACGTTCGATCGGGAGCTGCCCGACGATCGAGTCGTGGACCTGGAGCAGGGTCTCGACGGAGGGGAAGGCCAAGTCGATGATGTCCATGGCCTTGGCGGTTACGATCGCGACGGTGGATTGCGGCACCCAGGCAAGGGCTTGCGGGAGAGCTTTGTCAACCCGGCCGAAGAACGTCATCCGGTACCCGAAGCGATTCTCGACGTAACGTCGGGTCTGAAGTTCGTGCTCGATGCGGGCGTGCCATTCACGAATGCCGGGGAAGATCGAGAACCAGAGTTCTTGAAACTTTTCGGCGTCGCGGAAGGAGATACCGCAGGCCTTTGCGACGGTTCCTGGATACGCGCCGTAGTTCGTGTTTCCAGTCACGGCCATGCGACCGTCCCGGCGTGTGTACCAATAGCCGGTAGAAACGGAGGGGCAGTAGACGTTACCTGTCCAGTTGGGGACACTTTGACAAGTAATGCGCGATAGCGGTCTGTTGTTTATCTGTACGCGATAGCATCGAGTTCCTTCTAAGATTGACCCGGACTGCCCGCGTAGATGCAAAAGCGTCTGGATAACTTCCGCGGTTTTAAGGGACGTGGTGGAAAAAGACTGGCTAGTTTCTGCCTGATGCCCGTCCCAAAAAACCAGTTCATCCAAGTAGGCGTCTAAAGCCTGGCCCGCGAACTGGAGCATAGTCCATGACGGATGCTTTCCCTGCTGCAACAGCCACCAAGAGTCTTTGGTAGCTATGTTTATTTTCCAGCCGCCCGCTGAAGTAGGGTTGAGACTGTAAGACATCCGCAGCAGTTCTAATAACAGCTGAAGCCGTTCTACTTTACGCTTCTTTTTAAAATGAAAACGTACGAAGTTCTTTTCCACAGAGCCGTCTGCGTGAAAGGCGCAGAGTAAACGAAGCAGCTCGGGCTGATTTGCAAAGTGCGGGCCAGAGTATTGGCAAGTTTTTTGCAACCGAGCGGAGGCAGGAAGTAATCCCGCACAAGTCTCTACCCACGTATGCCCGTTGTGGTAACTTATTTTATGGTCCGAAGTTACAAACTGGGAATAGGACGCCCCCTGCAAATGCACCATCGTAGTAGTTGTCTCGCCCCGGAACCAAGCACGGGGGGTCTCGAAACGGGCGTGGGAACCGTCAGCCTCACACACAAGGATAGGCGTGGTGTCCGAAATAGTTGCGACGGACTGCCAGCCGAAGGGAGTTAAAGCTTCGTGCCGCCCGTCCACACAAGCGTGCCCGCCCATCTTCGCACGGGTGTAGTAGGGCTCATTCTTCCCGTCGGAGCCAGCAGCCGAGCCGAAGATTTCCTTCGCGGCGAACGCAGCGATCTTGCGTTTCTCGCGAAAGAGTGCTTTCATGTTGGCGTCATTGCTCTCCCACGCGACGACCTGCGCGTCCGCTCCGGCAAGGTCGATGTCGAAAATTTCGTAGCCGACGTCGGGGAGGTAGAGATTACGGATATTCGGCATCTTGAAACGGGTCCGGGCTCGGTCCCCCTTCGGAATGTTCTGCTGGTTTCCGCCCCGGCCGAATGCGTTCTCGCTCGACGCATAGCGGAAGGTTTCGGTCCCGCACATGTTGAACGAGCAGCGCATCCGCCCGTCCGCGTCGAGCTCAGACTGCACGAAGTTCTTCAAGAAGACCCCGATCGACCGCTGCTCGATGATAGTGTCGACGATCGGACCGAGGAGGGGGTAGGTGTCCGGGAGCTTTTGCAGAATCTCGGAGTCGAGAGATTCGACCTTGCGCACGCGAGACTTCTCCGGCTTGACCCCCATTTGGTTGTAGAAGAAGTCCTTCATTTGAGGAGACGAGCGCGGGTTGAAGTTCTGCCCGGTGACGTAGTTAAGAAACTCCTGTCGCTGTGAGGCGGCGTCGAGAAGTTCGACTGTAAGTTTCTGGCGCTGGACGGTGTTGACTCGGACTCCGCGGAGCATGAGACGGAGGGTGGTCCACCAGAGGCGGGACATGCGTTCGGTGTAGAGCGGCCCGCGGACGGCGTCGGACGTGAGCAAGGACGACAACGCGATCATGGCCTCGAAGGTGTAGCAGCAGTCCCGGCAGTTGTACTTGAAGAACTTGGCGTCATCTTCAGGAGCCTTGCGGTAGTCTTTCAGGTCGTCTTTCCAATATTGGTAGAAGTCGCAGTAGACGGACGCGATGACGTAAAGGGCTTTCGGCAAGGACGGGAAGAGAAGATGCTGCGCGACCATCGTGTCGTCGCTAACCCGCGGGATTACGCCCCATTTGGTGGTGAAGTACTGCGCGTCGTAGTGGAAGTTCTGCCCGGTGACGCGAACGTTCGGGTGTTCGAGCAAGCGCTTGAAGGTGAGAATCAAGCGCAGTTCCTCGTCGAGGGTCCAGAAATCCGTCTTCGTACGGAAGGGCACGCAGATTGCATCGCGGGGGGACCAAGCGATGCCGACGCAGGCGATTTCGTGCCGGATGGTTTCAATGTCGCAGGCGAGCTTTACGGGAATAGGGGAAGTGTCTGCCCGGGAAATGAGCCCTTCCAGTTTCTCGCAAAAGCCCTCGGCCGTGTCGGCGAAGTGGAAGTTCCACGCGGGCTCGTGATAGCCGGGGGTTCGGGTCTCTAACACCGCGCGTTGAATATCCCGTTCGAAAAAGACGTGCATTTCCCACTGGCGATGGACCGAGGCCGGGGAGAGGGTGCAGACGGTCTTGTAAACCCGGCCGGAGGGGGTGGGCACGGAGGGATAGATCGAGCCTCGGCAAGTACCTAACTTGGTCTGGCCGGTCACGGCCCAGAGTGCAAGATCGCCGCAAAGGAGTACGCAATTCGGGGCGAGGTCGTCGATGAGTTGGAGGACGCGTTCGCGGGCGGCGAGCAGGTCGGGGGAGATGAATACGCCGGCAAGCTCGGGCCAATTCTTCTCCCGGCCGTGCTTCTTGACGGTGGTCATGAAGTTCTCGGCAAACCCCCCGGCGGGGGTGTCGAGAAGGTAGGTAGACGCGCAAGAAACGAAGGGCATACCGTAGCGGTTGAGGGCGACGGGAAGGATCTGGCACGCGGAGGACGAGAACGGGCGGGAGCCGGCGGAGAGGCGTTCGACGCCGAACGGAGCGTCCCCGATAATGAGGAGCTTGGAAGTAGCAGTGCCATAGACGGGGAAGTGCATTTAGGACTCCATGCGAACGGGGGCGGAGGTGGGGGTTGCGAGCGCGTAGACTGGAAGCCCCAAGGCGTGAGCGACGCCGAGTTCATACGCAATGCCAAGGCTGGTGTCCCAGCCGGGAAGGCAGAGAACGTACAAGGCATCGCACCGCTGAAGCAGGGCACGGTTATGCGCGCGCCAGAACGAAGCGTGGGGCGGAAGCGCGTGCTTGAAAGCGAGGGAGTGAAAAAGCACGATCGGAGAAATCGCGTGGATTTTGCGCTGGACGCACTTGGCCAGGGCTTCTTCGACGAGGGAGTAACGTTCCTCCATTAGGGAAAGGTCGAGCGAGCCGTCGTGCTTACGGGCGGTGTAGGGGGAGGCAAGGTAGATCATTTATACTGCTCCCGAATGTAGAGAGTGAGACGCTCGATGACGTCGGCATCGTCGGAGGAACTGTTCCAGAGCTGCGTGACGTCTTGCGGGGTGAGCCCGAGAGTTTCGATAAGCTCGCCGGCCGCGTGCATGACCAACAGGGCGGCGAGGGCAGTGGCGGCGACGTGTTCGGCAGCAGGGGAGCGGTAGAGAGTGTCTACTGCCCCCCGGACGCCGACGACTCGGTTCAGCAGGGTAGTAACTGCCGGGCCGGTCGTGGAGGAAAGTCCGGGGCGGGCCATTTGTTTGCCTCCGTTAGCGAAGTTCAGACATGGAATCTTTACGCAAAAGCGCCTTGGCGTGATGCGCCGGGTTCTGCTCGATTCCGGTGGCGAGGAGTTGGTATCGAGTCGCGGCCGGGAAGATCGGACCGCAGCCGCAGAAAAAGTCGATCACGCGGTCTCCGGCGATCGCAGTCCAGGCGAGGAGTAGGGCGTAGAGATCGACGGGCTTCTCGGCCGGGTGGAGCTTGTTCGCCGCGGGGCCGGGGATGGAAATGACGTCCGCGCCGACCGTGTTCACCCCGCGACGGCCCTTGATCGCGTAGAGAACGGTCTCGTAGACGTGCCGCGGACCGTTCGCCTCGCCGAGAAGGGAGCCGGTGGGGGACTTGTTCCAGATGATCGGGTTCGGCCAGACGTACCAGCCGGCTTCTTCAAAAACCTTGGACCACTGGGGGAAGAACCGCAAGTCGCAGAACATGAAGCAGGCCGCAGACGCCCGCGTGATGCGGAAGCCTTCGGTTGCTACGAGTTCAACGCACCGCGCGGCGAAGGCGAAGTCGTCGGAGTAGTTGTGGGTATGCCCGGAAGACGAGCCGGATTGAGTGGACATCTGGTCCATGTCGATCCCGTACGGCGGGTCGGTCAGGATGAGGTCGAAGTGTCCGTCCGGGAGGCTGGGCGCAATGTCGAACGCGGAGCCGAGGTAGAGAGTGTGCGGGGAAACGACCTCGGACGCGAAACCCTTTTCGGCGATCTGCCGGGCGAGTTCCTGTTCGATCAACTCGCTCTGCTTGCGCTTGACGATGTTGAGTGCTTCCTTGCGGGTCTTGGCCCCGGCAACGTCGGGGTCGTCCAAGTGCTGCGCGATTTTCAGATCCTCGGGCGCGTTCTTGCGAAGAGTACGGGCCTCCGGGAGAGTGGCGTCGCCGAAGACCTCGCGGGCGAACCCGGCGATGGTCGGGGCTTCCCCGGCTTCAAGTGCAGCGGTGCGATAGAGTTCCTCCAGACGGGCAACCGCGCGGGCTTCCTCCTGCCACGAGAGATTGACCCGGCGGCGGTTCTCTTCGAGTTCGACCTTGAAGAGTTGATGCGGGGCGAGCTCGGAGAGGAGGGTGTAGGGCAGGTGGCCGGGCTGGACCGGCTCGCCGTCGTACATGAACTGCCGACCGCAGGAAGCGAGGTAGACGATTGCACGATAGCGGCGCTCGCCGGCCCGGAGGGTGCGGCCGTCATTCTCAAAGACGGGCGCTTGGAGCAGGCCGATTTCGAAGATCGAGTCGGCAAGCTCGGACAGGGCCGCGGAGTCGAAGTCTTGGCGTTGCCGGTCGGGCGGGATGATGACGGAATCGAGAGGGATGGTGCGCATGGAAGGAACCTCAGCGGGTGGAGTAGGGATAGCGGTCGAACGCTTCGAGAAGGTACGGGTCCGGGTCAGTTTGCTTCCGATACCAACCCCGCCAGCCGTTGTCGACCGCGGAAACGGGCTTGCCTTTGAACTTGCCGAAGATCATGTGGGTTGGAATGCGGGCTTCGTCGGAGCGATGCGCAAGCTCGTCGAGGTCGTAGCATTCGAACGCGTTCTGCAGAAAGACGAGAATTTCGAATGTCATTTTGACGTCGACTTCGGCGCTGTGAGCCCAGGCGGCAACTGCCCGCGCGTCCGGGTTCATCCCCGCGACGAAGTAATACGCAGCGCCGAGGTTGTGTTCCGCAGAGGGTTTGTACTGGCGGAACAGGGCGAGAGTGTCGATGGTGCGGACGGGGGTACGGTTGGGGAAGAACTTGAGATCGAAGTCGATGTTGTGGCCGACGTAGATATCAGCCGGGGGGAGAAGTTCGAGGTCGAACGGCGGGGCGTCGTCGAGGTCGGCGGGGAGGATGTGATGCACCGCGCAGGCGCCGAAGGAAATTCCACCCTTCGGCTTGAAGCGGAGGGTGGTGATCGTGCCGCGGGAAATCGGGTTCGGCCCGCTGAATTCATCAACGCCGTCGCAGTAGACGTCGCAGTAAGACAGCTCGATAACTTCCCCGTTTTCCTTGGCGGAAGTTTCGGTGTCGAAGAGGATTGCACGCATGTTAGACTCCAAGAAAAAGGGGGCCGAAGCCCCCCTGCACTTCGTGCGGTGAAAGTTAGGCGGGAAGAACGCGCTTGACGTCAGCGAAAGTGTCGCCAGCGTCGGTGATGCGGTGCTTGACCGCGACCTTGGCGACTTGGCCGACGAGCATACCGAAGGACCAGGGCTTGCCCGGCGCGTTCTGGTTGAGGGCTTCGCGGAGACGGCCGAGAGCGACGTTCTTGCCCTTGCCCATGTCGAGCGTGCCGTGGTCGGTAATGTCGAGCCAGAGAGCCTGCTTGACGGGGTTCTTGTCGCGGCCGGTTTGCTGCTGGACTTCGAACTCGTCGACCGCCCACGTCAGTTCGCAGACGACTTGGCCCTTGGGGGTGGTCTTGACTTCGAACTTCTCGACGACCGCGGTCCAGCCTTCGTCGGTTTCGGGGACGGGAATGAGAGTGGTATCGAGCGCGCCTTCGTAGGTGGTGTTCAGGAACTGGTCGGGATTAAAAACGCTCACGGTATTTCTCCTAAAAATGAAAGAAGCAAAGTGCCGGAACCTCCGGCAGTGGCTCACAGCAGAGGAACGATCCGCTGCGTGTAGAGTTCTTGCAGCCGAGCGACTTGCCCGGCGGTGAAACGAAAGCGTGTACCGAAACGATGCTGCCCGTCATTGAGGGCGGTCAGGAAGGTGATTTCGTCCGGCGGGAAGTTGGCGTAGCGCATGTAGGCGAAGCACTCATTTAGCAACTGGCCGGGCGAGAGGTTAGAAGGGGATGTCGTCGAAGCCGGACGGGGTTGCGTTGGAGTCACGGGTTTTCGGGGCGTCGAGCGGGAAGAGGTTAAGCCAGCCGGTCCAATTTGCCTGATCCCGCGGAAGGGTGTCAAGACATACCGCGATCCGATCGCCGTCACACATTGCCCGGCCGACGAGAACGTAGCGCGTCTTTCCGCCGGCCGGGTCGCGGATCGCGGCTTTGACTGTGGCGAACTGTTTCATGCGATGACTCCTCCGCGGGCTTTCCACGCGTCGATAAGGGGCTTGAACGAAGGCGGGAGGTTGTCCGCGATCTTGAGGTTGCGGGTCTTGAGGTCCGCGTTTGCGGTGGCGGTGGACCAAGTGAAGCGGTCGGCGACGCGAATGACGTGAACGCAGTCGGAGAAGAAGCGGGGAATCTTCGGTGCGAGCTTTCGGCCGAGGGTCGACGCCATGAGGGTAGTCCCGCCGGTGATTTCGTCGGTTTCCCGTTCGAGGTGGGCCGTGACGATGACGGTGCACTTGACGTCGGTGGTCAGCTTGATGATGACCTGTTCGATGTTCTCTTGCGCGACTTGCCAGTCGGCTTGAGATTTAACCGGCTTGCCGCCGGTGACGAGTTTCATCGCCATGAGGTTCAGGCCGGACATGGAGTCGATCACGAGGGCGCGGTCGGTGCCCCACGAATCGACCGGGCCGAGGTTCTCGCCGGTACGGTCGCAGGTGAAGTTCGACAGGCAGGTGATGAAGTCGATGAATTGGGTGTATTGGCGCTTGTCCATGTCACTCAGCTTTGTCAGCGCGTCGAAGGAGAGAGTGTTGATCTTCTTGGACTGGGAAATCATGGTCTCCCACGAGGCGGTGGCGGGCGGGATGTAGTGCCACGAGAGCAGCTCCGGGGGAATGTCAGAAACAGACTCCATCGACGGCTCAGTGAATACTGCGGCCACCTTCTTGATACCGGCATCAAAGAGGGTGCGAATCGCGTACGTCTTACCGGTACCCGGCGCGCCGAGCAAAAGGACTTTCGGGCCGGGAACGACGGAGTCGTTAGATTGCGTAACCGAGGTTTGGGCGACGGAGGAGTGGATTGCAGTCATGGCGAGAGTTCCAAGAAAGAAGTTCGTGCGTGAGAAAGGACGGGGAGGGGTCGATTAGGTCGACCACGTCTTGCGGGCGGAGGAGCATCGTTCCGTCGCCGTGGCGCGGACAGTAGCGGAGTTTGACTTGCCATTCCTGTAAGGGGGGCATGTCAGCAAATACACGCCTGGCCCAGATGTCTCCGCACTCCGGGCAGAAGAAAGCTGTGTTCCGGAGCCAGATGGCAGGGACGCCGCGCTCGCGGAGGATGAGAGTGCGAGCAGTAGCAACATGCACCGGGCCGAAGAAGTAGAGTTCGCGCGCATAGATCACCGAAACTCCCCGGTGAGGTTGGCCGGGTCGAAGACGATGATGCCCGTGCGCTCGTGTTGATAGGCGTTCGAGATCCAGAGGGTGTGAGTCACTTCCCCTTCCAGCTCGTAGGTTAAGGACTGAGGCTCATAGGTCAGCACGCAGGCTTGCGCGTTAAGACGGTGGATGTCACCGCGAACTTGGCAGTTCAACTCGGCGAGGTGTACCGTGGCGCTGGTGTAAACGCATTCACTCATTTGATTTCTTCCTCGTAGGGCTTGTAGGGCCGGACTTCAAAGTCGGCTTCGAGCCAGTCCAGCGGGTTGGGCGCGGCGCAGACTTGCCGGAAGTGACAGCCGCCGTACATCTTGCAAACGGGGCCGTAGGAGCGGTCGAAGTAGCCTTCTTTCCAGAGGGCGATCATACGCTCGACGTCCCGGAGGAGCTGCGTGTACCAGGCGTTGATCATGAACTTCGAGCGGGTTTGCAGGGATTGCGCATGACCGTGGCCGTTCTTGAGGATCGAAACCCCGCGGACGATTGCGCCGACGACCGGGAAGCCGTATTGCTGCGCGGCCCAGCAGTATTCAGTGAACTGCCCGTCCAGCTTCCAGCCTTCAACCCACGTGGCGCCGAGTTGCGAGGCCGTCTTCTCGTCGACGACGTAGAGGGGGCCGGCGGAGTGCTGGCCGAGCATGTCGAACCGGCCGGCGAGGATGAGGGGATCGCCGGTTTCAGGGTGCTCGACCGGGAGAGGGATGGAGAAGGAAAACTCGATGCCCTTGTCCTGGAACGGCCGGACGAAGTCGGAGTCGAGCGGCCAGACGGTGAAGTAGTAGAGAAAGGCCGAGAGCATACGTTCGAGGGACTTGACCTCCCCATCTTGGAGCAGGTAGCCCGACCACGCGTCGATGACGGCGAGCCAGCCGCGTTCGATTGCGGCTTCGCTTTCCAGGCCGTCGGTGTAGAAAGCCCGGCGGGTGGTTTCGAGGCCTTTCGCGAACGCGCCGCCGGCGTGAAGGTGGACCGAGGTCCGCTTCGGTTTCCAGTGGTAGAGTTCGGACAGCTCGAACTTCCGGGGGCAGGTGAAGGCCGCGCGCATCGAGTTTGATATGACTCGGGGGAAGGGCGGCCGGACGAGGGCGGGGGAAGACACTTTAGACTCCGAGGTCGAGGTTCGGAACGACGAGGGTGGGGGCTTTCTTCCGCTTGGGAGTACCGGCCGCGGTGGTGTCGCTGGCCGTGGCGGCTTGGCCAGTGGACGCGAAACGGGACCGCTGCGCCTGGACCGCCGCGCGGAGTTCTTCGATGGAAACGGCGTCGCTGGGGAGTTCGCCGCGACGGACGGCCTGGATGCGGCGGATGACGTCGTCGATGTCAACGGTGGTGGGATCGAGTTGGGACATGAAGGGCTCCGGGGTTGTTTAAGGGGTGATTGCCGGGAAAGAAGATAGCATCATCCCGGAATTATGCAAGCGATACTCTTCGCTTTAAGATCACTTGCGCGCCCGTTCAACGTAGGCGGCAATCTGGTCTTCGTTGGTTTCGGCCGGGAGGCTGGTCCGGGCGAAGTCATCGCTCTTTGAACAGTCATGGCTTGGCCTCCGGGGCCGCGAGCATGGCGCGAATGAACCGAGCGGCATATGCAGTTGTGGATTCCAGATGGTCATCACCCTCGCCTGTGACGTTGCCGACATTGACCGTTTTTTCATAGCCATCCAGACCATCAGCCACTGCCTCAAGATCTTCCCGGCTAAAGCCTTCAGGCACATTCGGCGCACAGGCCAGAAGATGCCGCCGATAGCGAGCCACTAGCAGCGCATCCTCCGAGCTTCCCAACCCCGAAACGGTGTTGTTTTCGATCAGGCGCTGTAGCGCCTCGGCGACACCATCCGGCACGCTCGGCGCGGGCTGTGTGCCGTGTCGTTTCGCTGCCTTCCATGCTGCCGCCCAAGTGGCCGCCTCCGCCCTCCCTTCGCGGTCGGTGAATGACTGCGAAAAGTACTGCTCGAACGCATCTGCCATACCCGGATATGGGGCGTCGGGGCTACGGTGCAACTCATGACTGAACTGCGCCCACGACTTGCGCACGGACTCGTCTTGTTCGCTCTGCTCCTGCCGCTTGTTGATGTCAATGGTCATTTCATGTTTCTCCCAATTTCTGCGGCGGCGCGGACGATGGCGAGGCGGGTGGCGGTGCAGGGGTCATCGCCGCACACTACTCGTAGTTCATTTCCGACGCTTACGCTGTTTTCAAAATACCAAAAATGGATGTCCCGAAACAATTGAACAGCCAATCGAAACGCATCGTCGTCATTGGTGAGGGGGTTCCAGTTTCCTGGAATGCCATCGACAACGATGTATCCACCATTTTTCGCGTACTTGTACCCAGCCGCCTTTGCGGAAAGCTCAAGCAATTCCTGGTCGGTCATGGCTTGGCCTCCGGTGCTGCTGCGAGCATTGCATCCCACACCGCTTGGGCCGTGTTCCAACACCCATCGCAGTGGTCAGCCCCTGCGTTATCCATTTCGATGGTGCTGACAATCGGCACGAGTTTGTAGCCGTCAGGTACGCTCGGCGCGGGTTGTGCCGGCACGTACCCATCCACGCCGTAAGTACCAATGACGCCGAGCATGTGCCGACCTTTCGGAAGGGTTGCGAGCATGGTGCGCACGTCATCAACCAGTTCAATCAGGTTGGTGTAGTAGTCCATCTTGATCTCTCCGCCCATACCCGGCCCGAAGGACAGTCCACCCATGTCGTCGTGGCCGTGTTCTTTCGCGTACTCGTCGGCTTTTGACTGGAGCATGGCTGCGACAGCGTTGATGCCGGCTGCGTAGGTATCCGGCACGCTCGGCGCGGGCTGTGCTTGTGCGCCGGGGGCGAGGTAGAGCGCAGTGTCGAATCGGCGCGATTGATTCATTCCAAGCGCCTCGATAGCAGTTCCAGTTTCGTCAGTGGCACACCACGCAACTGGCTCCTGCTTCCCCATTTCTGCGACCTTGGCGCGCAGGGCGTCACGCTCGTTCGCTACGGCGTTTAGCTCTGAGCCAAGCGCATCGATTACCCGTTCCTTCAAGGCTACGTCGTTCTCAGCCGCTTCGAACCGGTCGAGCAGCTCGGAGACTGCTGCGGGGTTGGCTGCGGCGATAAACTCCGCGTTTGCCGTTTCTTGTTCAAAATCGCCGTAAGCCTCAGAGTACACTCGTACTAGCAGCGTCTTTGCAGCCACCGCTGAATACGGAAGCCCTGCCGCACTTGGTTGGCGTCCGTAATTGACCCACGGCCCCGGCGTTGCTGCTTGCGTCAGTCGGCGCAGCTTGTTGATGTCGATTGTCATTTTGAGAACTCCTTCTTCACGGTTTCGAGTACCTGTGCGGCGATGCTCAGGTGGGCTTTGTCTTTCGCCCGCTTCACCATCTCATCAATGTCACGTTTGACTTGCTGCTGGAACATGGCCTCATACACCTGCTTCACAACGTATTCGTGGCGCGGCATCTTCTCGCCGTAGGTGGTGCCCGTTCGCCCATCGCTTCCCACCTTCTCGTTCAGGAAGGTCTCGGCCTTATTGGCCAGCACACCTGCTATGGTGGCAGGGGCACCGACAGGGCTGCTGAACACGTCTACGGGCTGGAAGGTACGCGTGACGACCTCGGCCAAAATCTCGTTGACCTTGGTCTCGATGGCCTTGGTCATGAGCCTGTCGAACTCTTGGCGGTGCTCACGAGATAGCTGCTCCACGTACTGGGCAGCAGCCCGCTCCACGATCTCTTCAAGGACGCGGGCCTGGCAGTAGCTCAGCGTTACTTCGATCTTGTCGGTCATTACGACACTCCTTCAGTGGGTGGATGCAGCGGCCGTGCCGCTGCTTGATCGGCTCGGTGCGGCCTCGTGTGCTCATGCTCGGCGACCGGCT
>ERZ761602.3476-NODE-3476-length-22181-cov-35.687743_pt1 | contig 22181 bp, 20 predicted proteins | sample MGYA00512165_ERZ761602 | MGnify/ENA primary metagenome ERZ761602 (study PRJEB28899, sample SAMN02445085) | bioreactor sludge metagenome | biome: EBPR sludge; isolation source: Thorneside wastewater treatment plant | place: Australia: Brisbane, Thorneside...
ATTGCCGATGGCGTCGTCGCCGCGGCCCGCGAGACGCACCTGTCGGTGCCGCTCGTCGTGCGCATGAAGGGAACCAACGAACAGATCGGCAAGCAGATCCTCAAGGATTCCGGTCTGCCCATCATTTCCGCCGATTCGATGGCCGAAGCCGCCACCAAGATCGTCGCCGCGGTCCAGTAAGGAGCTATCGCATGTCCATTTACATCAACAAAGATACCAAGATCATCACCCAGGGGATCACCGGCAAGACCGGCCAGTTCCATACCGAAAAGTGTATCGAATACGCCAACGGCAAGAACTGCTTCGTCGCCGGCGTTAACCCCAAGAAGGCCGGCGAGTCGATTTTCGGCGTGCCCATCTTCGGTACCGTCAAGGAAGCCGCGGCGCAGACCGGCGCCACGGTCTCGGTCATCTACGTGCCGCCTCCGGGCGCGGCCGCCGCCATCTGGGAAGCCGTCGAAGCCGACCTCGATTTCGTCATCTGCATCACCGAAGGCGTCCCCGTCCGTGACATGCTGGTGGTGCGCAACCGGATGAAGGAAAAGGAAGCCAGGGGCGGCAAGAAGACCCTGCTGCTCGGCCCGAACTGCCCCGGCCTGATCACCCCGGATGAAGTCAAGATCGGCATCATGCCCGGTCACATCCACATGAAGGGCCGCATCGGCGTCGTCTCGCGTTCCGGCACGCTGACCTATGAGGCTGTCGGCCAGCTGACCGAACTCGGTCTTGGCCAGTCGTCGGCCGTCGGCATCGGCGGCGATCCGATCAACGGCCTCAAGCACATCGACGTCATGAAGGCGTTCAACGACGACCCGGACACCGACGCCGTCATCATGATCGGCGAGATCGGCGGCCCCGACGAAGCCGAAGCCGCGCAGTGGTGCAAGGCCAACATGCGGAAGCCGATCGTCGGCTTCATCGCCGGCGTCACCGCCCCGGCCGGCAAGCGCATGGGTCACGCCGGAGCCCTGATCTCGGGAGGCGCAGACACCGCCAACGCCAAGCTCGCCATCATGGAAGAGTGCGGTTTCACGGTCACCCGCGACCCGTCCGAAATGGGCAAGCTGTTGAAGGCGTTGCTGTAGAATCCGGGCATTGCCCGATCCGGAAAGGCGGGCCGCGTGCCCGCCTTTTTTCAACCTAGAAACCGCAGTTGACCGCTTGGATTCCCTTGAGGCGCCTCATCAACACTCATTTTTGTGCCTCCCATACCGATCACCCCATGGGTGGGCGCGCTACGCCCCGGCTGGCACGTCTGGTCTGGCGTCTGATCTTGTCGCTTCGCCTTGCAGGCATCAGCCTGCCGCGTTGCCGGTTCGCGCCGGCCACCCGCCCAAGCGCACCATCGGGCGCGTCCAGCCGCGATTTCCAGGTTCAACATGGAACTTGACCTGACCTCCGCCGCTTTCTGGATCGCCGTCGGCCAGATCATCCTGATCGATATCGTCCTCTCGGGCGACAACGCCGTGGTCATCGCGCTCGCCTGCCGCAACCTGTCGCCCGAGCAGCGCAAGAAAGGCATCTTCTGGGGCGTCGCCGGGGCGATCAGCCTGCGCGTCGTGCTCACGGTGTTCGCGGCGCTGGTCATGAACCTGCCGTGGCTCAAGCTCGTCGGCGGCCTGCTGCTCGTCTGGATCGCCATCAAGCTGCTGCTGCCGGAAGGCGAGGAGGGGCGCGACATCGAGCCATCGGCCCACCTGTGGGGCGCGGTCAAGACCATCGTCGTCGCCGATTTCGTGATGAGCCTCGACAACGTCATCGCCGTCGCCGGCGCCGCGCACGGCAGCATCGCGCTGCTGCTGTTCGGGCTGGCGGTCAGCATCCCGCTGATCGTCTGGTCGAGCCAGCTGATCCTGCGCTGGATGGAGCGCTGGCCGTGGATCGTCCTGCTCGGCGCGGGACTGCTCGGCTATGTCGCCGGCCAGATGATCTTCACCGATCCTGGCGTCACCGGCCTGCTGCCGGCATTGCCGGGGTGGTCGGCCAAGGCCGCCGGCGCCGTCGGCGCGCTGCTCGTCGTCATCGCCGGGCGCTGGCTGGAGCAGCGCATCCTCGCCCGGCAGGATGTCACCATCGTCTGAGGAGCCCGGAGCATGGCGCTGTTTCTCGCGGAAAACGACGTAAGACAGGTGTTGACCGCAACCATGGCGCTGGAAGCGGTCGAGTCGGCGCATCGCGACCTGGCGCTGGGCCAGGCGCAGGACACGCCGCGCGCCCGCACCCGTCTGCCGCAGACGGTGCTGCACATCCTGCAGGGCGCCCTGCCGGCGCAGGGGGTGATCGGCTACAAGGCCTACACGACCAACCGCAGCGGCAACCGCTTTCTCGTTCACCTCTTCGACGCCGCCAGCGGCAGCCTGCTGGCGGTGATCGAGGCCGACTACCTGGGCATGATCCGGACCGGCGCGGCGAGTGGAGTGGCCGCGCGCTGGCTGGCGCGCCCGGACGCTTCGGTGGCTGGCGTCTTCGGCGCCGGCTGGCAGGCCGAAGGCCACGTTCTCGGCATCTGCGCCGCCATGCCGCTGGAACTGGTCAAGGTGTTCAGCCGCAATGCGGAGAAGCTGCGCGCTTTCTGCGAGCGTCTGAGCAGGATGACCGGCGTCGCGGTGGCGCCCGCCGCCAGCGCCGAGGACACCGTGCGCGGCAGCGACCTGGTCGGCGCCGTGACGACGGCGACGCAACCGCTGTTCGACGCGGACTGGCTGGAGCCGGGAACGCACATCAACGCCGCCGGTTCCAACGCGCTGATCCGTCACGAGCTGTCCGAGGCCGCGCTCAGGCGCTGCGCGGTGGTCGCCGTCGATGCCGTGCCGACGGCGCTTGCCGAGGCCGGCGACCTGCTGCCGCTGCTGGAAAAGGGACGTCTGCATGCGCGTCAGCTGGTCGAACTGGGCGACATCATCACCGGGCGGCGCGGCGGGCGGACGGCGGCCGACCAGATCACCGTGTTCGAATCGCAGGGCATGGCGATCCAGGACCTTGCCGTGGCGGTCCGGGTGGTCGCCGCCGCGCGCGAACGCGGTCTCGGCGTCGAATTGCCGCTGCGGTGAGAGAAAGTTCACGGATGGATTTCGCCAAGGCGCGCACAATGGAAGCCCAGATTGATCAACCCGTGGAACCGATGACCCCTGGCGAAGCTCTCGAATTGGCGGCGTGCACCGGCCCCGAAGACCGGCCGGCACCCGGTAACGGCCTTGCCGAAGCCCTCCAAATGGCGGTGCGCACCGATGCGGGAGAGGTGCGTCCGGACAACGAGGATGCCGTGTTCGGCGATGCGGCGCTCGGCCTGGCGATCCTCGCCGACGGGATGGGCGGCTACCGCGCCGGCGAGGTCGCCAGCGGCATGGCCACCGCGCTGCTCGCCCAGAGCCTCGTCGCCACGCTGGACGATCGCGAGCCGCAACAGTTCGACGCCGACGGGGAGCGCGTGGCCCACCGCCAGCTGCGCGAGCGCATCGAGCGCGCCAACGCCGAAATCTACTTCGCCGCCCAGAGCGAGCCGCAGTATTACGGCATGGGCACGACGCTGGTCGTCGCCTGGTTCTACGACAACATGGTGACGCTCGCGCATCTTGGCGATTCGCGGGCCTACCGGTTGCGCGGAAACCTCTTCGAACGCCTGACGCATGACCATTCCCTCTTACAACAACAACTCGACAGTGGCATCATTAGCGCCGAGGAGGCCCGCTTTTCCCGGAGCAAGAACCTGGTGACGCGGGCCTTGGGTGTGGACTTGACGGTCGAACCGGAAATCCGGGATTTTTCCGTACGGCCGGGAGATGTGTACCTGCTCTGTTCGGACGGCCTCAACGACATGGTCGGCGATGTCGAGATCGCGGCGGCGATGCGGGCGCTGGCGGGCGATCCGGCGGCGGCGGCGCAACGACTGGTGCAGATGGCCAACGAAAATGGCGGACGCGACAACATCTCGGTCATTCTGGTGCGGGTGCGCGGGGAGTTCCCGGCGTCCGCCGGTTGGTGGCAAGATCTGCGGGCAGGTTTCGGCTAAGGCAGGGAAGACAAGATGGGAAGACTGATCCTCTCGATGGATGGACTGGTGCTCAAGGAGATTCCTCTCAACAAGGAGAACCTGACGATCGGGCGCCGCCCGAGCAACGACATCCAGATCGACAACCTGGCGATTTCCGGCGAGCATGCGCGGATCGTCACCATCCTCGACGATTCCTTCCTCGAGGATCTCGACAGCACCAACGGGACGCTGGTGAATGGCCAGCCCATCAGCCGGCATGTCCTCAAGAACAACGACGTGATCGAACTCGGCAAGTACAAGCTCAAGTTCATGTCCGAGGCGGCGGTCGGTGAAGTCGACAATACGGCCCAGTTGCGGGCGGCGGGGTTGTCCACCGAACCGGAGCCGGAACGCACCTTCGCCGACACGCAGATCATGATTCCCCGGCCGGTGGCCCCGCCGCCGCCGATACCGCGGGTGACGATCCGCCTGCTCAACGGTCCCAATGCCGGGAAGGCGGTGGAACTGGCCAAGCTCTTGACCACCCTCGGCAAGCCCGGGGTTCAGGTCGCGGTCATTTCGCGCCGTTCCGAAGGCGTCTTCCTCACCCATGTCGAGGGGGCGAGGTTTCCCACGGTCAACAACAGCGAAATCGGCGGCGAGGCTTTCCTGCTGCGCAACAAGGATATCGTCGAGATCGCCGGCATCCGGATCGAACTGGGCGTAAGCGCCTGATCCCGGCGCGCGGGTCGTCCCGCACGGCCCTGTCGGCCCGGCAGCTCCGCCTGCCGGACCGGGGTTGCGTACCCCGGCGGGGATCCCGTTCCGCGCGCAAAGGCCGCGCGAAAGCCGGGACAAAGTTGTACAATCCCAGCGGATTGTCACCCGGGCGCGGGAAATTCGAGTGTTTCCGGAAGCATTCCGGCGCCCGGGGAACAATCGGCAGCGCGATGACGGGGACCGGGTCATGACCTTCGCAACCAGATGACGATGAAACTGAGAATCCTCGGCTGCAGCGGCGGCATCGGCGGCGAGCATCTGCGGACGACGTCGCTGCTCGTCGACGACGACGTGCTGATCGATGCCGGCACCGGGGTCGGCGACCTGCCGATCGCCGATCTGGCGCGCATCGATCATGTCTTCCTGACCCACACCCACCTCGACCACATCGCCTGCCTGCCGCTCCTGATCGATTCGGTGAGCGACCGCCGCGACCGGCCGCTGACCGTGTACGGGACGCCGGCGGTGCTCGACATTCTCGGGAAGCACGTGTTCAACTGGTCGATCTGGCCCGATTTCACCGAGGTTCCCTCGGCGGAGAATCCGTTCATGCGCTACCAGGCGGTGGAATTGCTCGAGCCGGTCACGCTCGGCGGGCGCGGTTTCACGCCGCTGCCGGCCGACCATACCGTCCCGGCGGTGGGGTACCGGCTGGATTCGGGTTCCGGCAGCCTGGCCTTCTCCGGCGATACCGGGCCGTGCGACGCCTTCTGGCAGGCGGTCAACGGGATCGACAACCTGCGCCATCTGATCGTCGAATGCGCGTTTCCCGACCGCGAGGCGAGGCTCGCCGAACTCTCCAAGCACTTGTGTCCGGGCGTGCTGGCAGCCGAACTGCGCAAGCTCGAACGCGCGTGCGAGATCCACATCACCCATCTGAAACCTGGACAGATGGAACTGACCATGGCCGAAATCGCCAGCCGTCTGGGTGAATTTGGCCCGCGGATGCTGCGCGGCAACCAGGTTTTCGAGTTTTGACATCGGGCGGGGCGCCTCCGCCGGGCAACAGACAGGAAACAACGTGGGAACGCTAGACGACCTCTTCCGCCGCTTCGAACACCTCAACGACATCGGGGCGTCGCTGTCCAACGAGCGCGACCTCAACCGCCTGCTGGAGAAGATCACGCTCGCCGCCAAGACCATCACCCGGGCCGATGGCGGCACCCTCTACCTGCTGTCCGAAGACAGGCGCCACCTGCATTTCGAGATCGTTCACACCGATTCGCTGAACATCGTCTTCGGCGGCACCAGCGGCAACCCCGTTTCGGGCAAGTTCCCCGACCTGCCGCTCTACCGCGACGACGGCTCGGCCAACGACACGCTGGTGGCGGTGCATGCGGCGCTCTCCGGAAAGACCGTGAACATCGCCGACGCCTATGTCGCCAGGGGCTTCGATTTCTCCGGCACGCGCAAGTTCGACGAGCGCACCGGTTACCGCTCGCAATCCTTCCTCACCGTGCCGATGCGCAACCACGAGGGCGAGATCATCGGCGTGCTGCAACTGATCAATGCCCACATGCCGGAGCACGACGTCGTCGTGCCGTTTTCCGAAGCGGATCAGCGCCTCGCCGAGTCGCTCGCCTCGCAGGCCGCCATCGCGCTGACCAACCGGCAACTGCTGCACCAGCTCGAAGTCCTCTTCGAATCCTTCATCCGGCTCATCAACTCGGCAATCGACGACAAGTCGCCCTATACCGGCGAGCATTGCCAGCGCGTTCCCGAACTGACGATGATGCTGGCCGAGGCCGCGCACGAGACCGGCGAGGGGCCGCTCGCCGATTTCCGCCTGACCGACCGCGACCGCTACGAGCTGCGCATCGCCGCGCTGCTCCACGATTGCGGCAAGGTGACGACGCCGGTCCACGTCGTCGACAAGGCGACCAAGCTGCAGACCATCTTCGACCGCATCGAACTCATCGATACCCGTTTCGAGTTGTTGCGGCGTGATGCCGAGATACGCATGCTGCGGCAGGTCGCCGCCGGGGTCCCGGGCGAGCGGGCCGGGGCGGAGTTCCGCGAATTTGTCGCCAACATGGAGGTCGACCGCAGCTTCCTGCACCAGGCCAACATCGGCAGCGAGCGCATGAGCGACGACGACATCGAGCGGGTCCGGTCGATCGCCACCGGCTACCGCTGGCAGGAGGCGTCCGGCGTCGAGGTCGATTTCCTCTCCGCCGACGAGCTCGAGAACCTCTGCATCCGCGCCGGCACGCTGACCCAGCAGGAGCGCCACATCATCAACTACCACGTCAGCGCGACGATCCGCATGCTCGAGCAACTGCCGTGGCCCAGGCACCTGAAGAACGTCCCCGAATATGCCGGCGGCCATCACGAACGCATGGACGGCAGGGGCTACCCGCGCGGCCTGAAGCGCGAGCAGATGAGCTGGCAGGCGCGGATGATGGGCATCGCCGACATCTTCGAGGCGCTCACCGCGCGCGACCGCCCGTACAAGCCGGGCATGACCTTGTCGCAGGCGCTCGGCATCCTGGAAAAATTCCGCGAGAACGGCCACATCGACCCCGACCTGCACGACGTATTCATCGGCAGCGAGATCTACCGCAGGTACGCCACCAAGTTCCTCGACGCGAAGCAGGTGGATTGCTGATTCGCCCACGAAGTGGCGGATGATCCGGAGGGGCCGGGCCGGATCCGCGGTCCTCGTTCCCGCGGTACATCAGCTCCCGCTCACGCTTCCAGTCCGGCCAGCCAACCGGCGGCGCCGGTGATGCGCACCGAAGCCCGGCATTCCTCCTGACGCAAATCGCGGACCAATTGAATGGCTTCGGCTCCGGGGAACTTGTTGGCGAAACCGGCCAGGGCGCGATGAACACTGCTGTCCGAAAGCCTGCATTCGATCAGATGGCTCAGTTCCCTGTCGTCGCTTAGGGCGAAATCGACCTCGGCGCCGTCCTTGGTCCGGATGTAATGCAGGTTGGCCGGCTTGCCGCGCGCGTCCTGCCGGAAATGGACATGTTTCAGCAGCATCGCGGCCACCGCATTTTCGAGGCGAACTCCGTCGTCGCCACGGACCAGACCGGTATCGAAGAAATAGACCTTGGGCGTCTGCAGAATGGCCCGTCCCACATTGTGGCGCCAGGGCTGCACGGTGAAGACGATGTACAGCGCTTGCAGAACCTCGAGGTAGCGCTTCAGCGTGGCTGGTGAAATCGCCAGATCGCGCGATGGAGGCCAGTGAAAGCGGCGAACCGACCCTCTCGCGCAATAGCTCGACAAAAAGGCGCACGGTGTTGATTTCGTGGAGCCGGGAGAACTCGACGATATCTTCGCGGATCAGATCGGTGAAGTACTGGCGCCGCCAGCGCTAGGCATCGTCCGGGTTGTCCACCAGGCAGGGTTCCGGGAACCCGCCACGAGTCATCAGGCGCTCCAGCGCGGCGGCAGGGGTTCCGCCTTGCTGTTCGCACCACTCGCGTACCGAAACCGGGTGCAAACGAAAAGCCAGATAGCGCCCGGCCAGGGAATCCCTGCTCTGACGCCAGGTTTCCATCCGGGCGCTGCCGGTCACCAACAGCGCGGGCCCTGGCGAGTGGCCATCCACCACGCTCTTGAGCCAGTTTTTCCACCCCGGCACCTTGTGGATCCCGTCCATGGCCAGGAGGCTGCTTCGGGGATTCCAACTCTGTCGCCGCAAGACGGCGCGGTCCGGCCCAACGTCCCAATTGAGGTACTGGGATGGTTGAAAGCGCTCCATGATGTGTCGGCAAAGCGTCGTCTTGCCGACCTGCCGAGGGCCGGTCACCAGCACCATCTTGCGGTTCAGATCGGTTGCAACGAGGTCATCCGGATAACGTTTCATGGCGACTTTTTTAACGAATAGTGTAAAAAAGTCGCGACTTCTATCCACTTATGGATATATTCGCCGGCCAGTGCCTCTGGCGCGGGAATGCGGGGTCCGTCGCCGCTCCCGGCGGCGGACCCACTTCTCTGGGCAGGGTTTTCACATGGATGCGTGACGCCCCGCGGTGTGGCGCTATCCCCAGTGACGGTACCGGAAGTTCAAACCCTGACGGCCATCGGCCTCAACGGTCGACCCAGGATGGGGCAATCGACTCCGGCGCCGGCGCTTCAAACGATTCGATGTCGGCATAGATGGCATCGACGGATACGCTGCTCTCCAGGCAATCGAGCCGAATCTCCCCCGAATCGAAACATTCCGCCTTCCAGTCGTTCGCGCGCCGATAGATCTCGACCCGCCTGGCGTTCTGCGCCACCAGCACATATTCCCGCAAGCTCGGCAAGGTCTGGTAGGCCAGCAGTTTCTCGCGGCGGTCGATGCGCTCCGTCGAGTCGGAGAGCACCTCGACAATCAGGCAGGGCCGGCTGCGAAAATAGGGCTGCCGGTCATCGGGAGCGCAGGACAGGAGCAAGTCCGGGTAATAGAACACCATCTTGCCGGCAATGCTCAGCCGCAGCTTCATGTCCGAGGTAAACAACTGGCAGTGCTTATGACGTGCCGCTGGCGTCAGGGCAAACGCCAGGGCATTGACGATCAAACCATGGGAACGACTGGCGCCGCCCATTGCATAAACCTGGCCATCGACGTATTCGTGTCTGATTTCGCTGTGCAATTCGCCTGCGAGATATTCCTCGACAGAAACGAAGGTGTTTATGGCGGGCAAGGGGGGCATGGCGCAATCCTCGTGGCAGGCATGGCTCCAGTGTAGCAGTCTCGCCGCGGCGATCAAGGTTGCGGCGCACGGACCCAGGAGCAACTGCACGAACCGCAACACCCTGGGACACGATCAAGCGCGTCAGGGAATTCGAATGCCGAATCCGTGTTCTTGGCCTTTTGTAGCCGTTGACCGCGACAGGCGACATTTCGCCACCAGATTGACCAATTGCGCCACCAAAAAGTGACAAATTTCGTCATGTCACACTGCCAGAATGGCCTGGCTGTTGCGCCGGAAGCCCCTGAAACAGGCGAATGACGGGAAGAGAGGGCATATGCCATGGATCTGGCACGGTTCGTGATAGAGTAAGGACAGCGGTTTCCGCTTTCTAGCCAAAAAGGAGATTCAAATGAAACGTGTTCAACAGGGCTTCACCCTCATCGAACTGATGATCGTCGTCGCGATCATCGGCATTCTCGCCGCCATCGCGTTGCCGGCGTATCAGGACTACACCGTGCGCGCCAAGGTCAGCGAGATCATGATCGCCGCTTCCGGGCAGAAGAACAGCGTCGCCGAGTTCTTCCAGACCCGCCAGCAAATGCCCCAGACCGCTTCGATCGGCACGGTCACCCAGAGCAGCGCTTACGTCAATACCGTCGCGTACTCGAGGACGAGCAGCACGGTCGGCGTCATTACCGCCCAAGCCATGAGCGGTGCGAACGTGGCCCTGCCGACGACCGTGCAGAACCAGAACATCACGCTGACCGGGACGGGCGATGCCACCACCGGCGTGGTTCAGTGGGCTTGCGGCGGCTCGATCCCCGCGAAGTACCGTCCGGGTTCCTGCAAGTAAGCAACGTGGCTTGATCAAAGACCTCACCGCGGTGAGGTCTTTTTGTTTGTGGCGACACCTCGTTCCAGTGACTGTTGGCGAGTTCCGGGGCCGGATGATGAAATTGTTGGACACGCGATTTGCCGGCGCCGGGCTTCTGCTCCTGGGCGTTCTGGCCGTCCTGTCGGTTTACCTGCCGGGCCTGCATGGCGGGTTCTTCTTTGACGACAATCCGAACATCGTCCTCAACCCGCGCGTGAAGGTGCCCGACCTTTCCTGGGAGTCGCTGCGCATGGCGTGGTCGGGCGGACTGGCCGGTCAGTTCGGCAGGCCGGTCAGCCAGGTCAGTTTTGCCATCAACTATCATTTCAGCGGCTTCGACGCCCATGCGTTCAAGCTGGGCAATCTCGCCATTCACTGCATGAACGGCGTCCTGGTCTATCTGCTGGCTTGCCAGGTGCTGGATTCACTGCGCTCGCGCCTCCAGTCGCGCCATTTCGGCCTCCATGCGGCGTTGCTGGCCAGCGCCTGGCTGCTTCATCCGGTCCAGTTGACCTCGGTGCTGTATGTCGTGCAGCGCATGACCAGTCTTTCCGCATTCTTCCTCCTGGCAGCGCTGCTCCTTCATGTCACGGCCCGACGGCGCGCGAGTGGCCGGGCACTGACCTGGCTGTGGCTGATCGTCGCCTGGGGTGCATGCTGGCCGCTGTCGATTCTGAGCAAGGAGACCGGGATACTGCTGCCGGGCTTCGTCGCGGCGTATGAACTCATTATCCGGCGAAGCGAACATGGCGGACTGGACATGCTGGGGCGTGCATTCCTGGTCCTTTCCCTTCTTGCCGTCATCGGTCTTGTTCCCTACCTGGCCTCGCCATTGGGTCAATGGATTCTTTCAGGTTATCAAATTCGCTCGTTTTCCCTGCTGGAACGGCTGTTGACCGAGTCGCGGGCGATCTGGGCGTATCTGGGCTGGATCGCGTTTCCGGCTCTTGAGTCGTTCGCCCTGTTCCACGATGACTTTGTCGTTTCGACAAGCCTCATGGATCCGTGGACCACCCTTCCCGCGGTCATCGGGGTTTTGGGGCTGTCGTTTTGGGCTGTCTTCGCAAGCCGGCGCTTTCCGCTGGCGGCTTTTGGTATCGCCTGGTTCCTGATCGGACATAGCCTGGAATCGACCTTCATCCCTCTTGAACTCGTCCATGAACACCGCAATTACCTTCCATTGTTCGGCATCCTGCTCTTGCCCGTGGCCTGGCTGGATGGCCTGGCCGCCAGGCCAGGCGTCAGGAGAACGGTGGCGGTGAGTCTTGCCGGAGCAACGCTGGCCTACCTCGGCTTCGTTACCGCGGTGCGGGCCGACATGTACGGCAACCGGCTTGTCCGGACCCAGATCGAAGCGCAGCTCCATCCTGATTCGGCGCGGGCGAACTACGAGGCCGGGCGCAGCCTCGCCTCACTGGTCTACAGCGGCCACGGCAACCTGATTGCGGCGGTGTTGTCGAAAAAGCATTTCGAGATGGCGACGGCAGTGGATCCCGACTACAAGATGGGCTTGCTGGGCAGGGTCATCCTCGAATGCGACGTATCCCAGACCGTCGACCGCGAGGCGCTCGATGAATTGCGGCGCCGGTTCAGGGAACGGCTGATCCTGCAGGAAGACACCAACATATTGTCGGTAATCGTCGAGATGACCGGTACGAAGCGTCTGTGCCTGGATCGGTCCGAGATCGACGGCCTGTTTGCCGCCTTCTTCGCGAATCCGAAAGTGGCGTCGGGAATGAAGATGGTCATGTATTCGCTGCACGCGGACTATCTCTGGCTGAATGCGGGTGATCTGCAGGCCGCACGGGGCGCGTTGCAGAAGGCGCTGGAAATCGCACCGCAGAACGCCAGTCTTCGTCTCAAATGGGCGCAACTCGACTACATCGGCGGCGACAAGGCGGGCGCCAGGCGCTTGCTGCTGGAATTGCGCGGTGAATCGTTTTCTCCGGGAGAGCGCGAGACGCTTGATAACCTGCTGAGCAGCCTGGAGACTGTCGATGTCGCCGAGTGACGTTGCAAGTTGATGTGTTTGCGGCAAAGCCGCTGTCCGGCGCCCATCCGGATTGAACGCCAAACCCCGGCATTCGCCGGGCTGACCTTCAACTCGGTTCGCGCGGGATGCCAGCGGCGGGTGGCAGGCTTTCTGCTGACCGGGGCCGGCTCTCCTGTTGGCTGCACCACTTTTCCCACATGCCCCGAAGCGCGGCTTCAAAGTGCATGGCAAAGCGCGGCGCATCGAAAACGGGCGAGGCCAGTACCTGTTCACGGAGTCGCGCACGCAGCCCGGCCAGCTTTTCGAGGTCGCCGGCGTGGGCAGCCGCGCGGGCCACGTAATCGTCCGGGTCGCTGGCGACCCATTCGGGCAGGCCGGCATTCATGAGCAGCCCGACCCCCTGGCGGGGCAGGAAGTGTTGTCCGGAAAGCGTCAGTACCGGCACGCCCATCCATAGCGCCTCGGCCGTCGTCGTGCCCCCGGTGTAGGGAAAGGGATCGAGGCCGATATCCACACGGTTGTACGCGGCCAGATAATTCGCTCGAATTGAGGGGCCCTCGAGGATCAGGCGCGCCTGGGGAACGCCGTGTCGGCCGAACTGTTCGATGACCGCTTCGCGCGCCGCGGGTTGGTACAGTTGCCGGGCCTTGAGAAACAGCCTGCTGTCCGGCACCGCGGCCAGCACCCTGGCCCAGAGCGCGACGACCGCGTCGCTGACCTTGTGCAGGCTGTTGAAGCAGCCGAAGGTGATTTGCCGTTCGGTCAGCGCCGGCAATGGCCTGATCGTCACGTCAATGTCGGGTGGGGTGAAGCAGAGCCGGGTGTCGGGCAGGCGCCAGATGGTCTCGGTGAAATAAACTTCCTCCGATTCCGGCAAGGTCCACGGGTCGGCGATCAGATAATCGATGGCAGCCACGCCGGTCGTGTCGAAGTACCCCAGCCAACTGACCTGAACCGGTGCCGGTTTCCAGGCGAATAACGGCAACCGATTCTTTGCCGTGTGACCGGAAAGGTCGATCAGGATGTCGATTTCGTCGCTTCGGATCAGGCGGGCGGTTTCCTCGTCCGAGCGGGCGAACACCTCGCGCCAGTGGTCGCATAGGGCCTTGATTCTCTCGCTGACCGGGTCGGTGCGGAAATAATTCATGTAGGCAAAGAACTCGAGATTGCCCTTGGCCCGGGCAGTCAGCGCGCGCAAGACACCTTCTATGAAGAAGCCTACCGGATGGAAGCACAAATCCGCCGAGACAAGTCCGATCCTCAGGCGCCGGTCCGCTAGTGGCGGGTTGTTCCAGCTCGTTTCCGGGGTGGCCCGGCGAGCAACAACCGCGCCGAAGATCCTGGCTTCCTCGAAAAGCTCGGCCTGTGACAGATCTTCGATCGAGTGCCCGACAAAGAGGAGGTTGCTTCGAACGGACGTGTCTTCAGGGGCGAGCTCGAGGGAGCGGCGAATGCTCTTCAGGCCCTCCAGGGGCTGTCCGATATCCTTGAGGATCGCCCCCAGATTGCCATGCAAATAGGATGAATCCGGCTGCAACTCGATAGCCCGGCGATAGCTAGCGACGGCCTCGGCAAATTGTCCCAGATTGAAATAGGCATTGCCCAGGTTGTTGTGCGCAACGGCATGGTCGGGAACAATCTCGATCGCCCTCTGATAGCAGGCTATCGCTTCATCCAACTGGCCCAGTTCCAGGAACGTGTCGCCAAGATGGATCTTGTAGTCGACGTTTTCGGGCGAGGAAGCCTCCAATTTACTCAAACTCGAGCGTGCGGCCTCCAGTTCCCCTCTCGACTTCTGGGTTACGCCAAGGACGAAAAGCGTCTCCATATCGTCCGGCATGAAGTCGACGGCGCGCTGAAGGCTTGCCATTGCCTTGTCCTGGTGTCCCAGGGCCAGTAATGTCTTGCCAAGATTGGCATGAACTTCAGCGTAGTCCGGGGATATTTCGAGCGCCCGGCGATAGCTTGCGGCAGCCTCGTCGCGCCGTCCGGTATCCTCCAGCGCGTTGCCCAGCGCGACATGGGCGTCGGCGAAGTCCGGCTTCAGCAGGATCGCCTTCTCGTATGCGGCGCAGGCGGCTTCGTGGTCATTCAGGCTAGCCTGCGCGTTGCCGGCGTTGTAATGCGCGGCCGCGTAATCGGGTTCGAGTTCCAGCGCCTTCTGGTAGGCAATCAGAGCTTCTTCCGCATTGCCTCGCGCCAGCAGGATGTTTCCTCGATTCATGTGAGCGCGGGCGAGGCCCGGCGCCACCCGTATGGCTGTTTCGTAGCACGACATCGCGTCGTCGAGGCGCCCGGCCTCCTCGATCGCATTTCCTTCCTCGATCAGGCGCAAGGCACTTGTTGTGGCATCCTCGATATTGCTCCCTTCGCCAGTCGGATGAGTATCCCGAGTGGATCGAAAGCGGTCAAACAAGCCCATCCTGCGTTCCTTTCAATTGTTTGCTAGACTTCGGCCGTCGCGGTCGCCTGTCCTTGCGTACGGTCCGACCATCCAGAATTCCTGAACATCCGGTCAATGTTATGGTAATTGCGTGGTTCAACGCTAGTGAGGCCGTTGCCTTCGGAGAGCAGATTGCCGACGAACTCGAGAAGCTCTTCCCTTCCGTTGAGAGACAGAACAAGCCTCACAATGCGAGAAAGGAACAGAAGAGGCTGGGCGGACTCCTCATTCGGGTCCGGGAATTTTCGTCGCGGGCGCCGCTCAACACTTACAAGAAGGCCAAGTTTCTCAATACCGTCAAATGGAAGTTGCACGATGCCGGCCATGACGAACAGTTTATCAACGATGTCGTGGCCCTGCTCACCAATTCGTTGAATGCCTAGGCTTCAACCTGGTGAAACGGGTTCGTCGCCAGTGACGCACGGAGTCCGGCTGTCGGTCGTTCTGCCGGCAAAGAACGAAGCCGGATCGCTTGCAACCCTGTTGCCGGAACTGAAGCAACAGGCGCCGGATGCCGAGATCATCGTGGTGGACGATGGCTCGACCGATGATACTGTAGCACTGTGCAAGCAGCATCAGGCGCTCGTCGTTTCCCGGCCGTACAGCATGGGCAATGGGGCGGCGATCAAGGCCGGGGCGCGCGTGGCGGCGGGTGACATTCTCGTCTTCATGGATGCCGATGGCCAGCACAGGCCGGAGGATATTCCGCGGTTGCTGGGGCGGCTCGTCGAGGGCGTCGACATGGTTGTCGGGGCGCGTGGAAAAGGCTCGCAAGCGAGTGTTCACCGTGGCATTGGCAACCGGATCTACAATCGTCTCGCAAGCTGGATGGTTGGACAGAACATCCCTGACCTGACATCGGGGTACAGGGCGGTCAGGGCCGGCAAGTTTCGTCGGTTCCTCTATCTGTTGCCAAACGGATTTTCGTATCCGACGACGATCACGATGAGCTTCTTCCGGGCGGGGTACGGTGTGGTTTACGAACCAATTCATACCCCCAGGCGGATCGGCCAGAGTCATGTCCGGCTGGTGAGGGATGGGCTGCGTTTCCTGCTCATCATTTTCAAGATCGGTTCGCTGTACTCGCCGCTCAAGCTCTTCGCGCCGGTCGCGCTGGCTCACCTGTTGGCCGGATTGGGCTACTACGCGTTCACCTATGTGACCCAGCACCGCTTCCCCAGTGTGACCGTGTTCCTGTTGAGCGCCGCCGTGACTATCTTCATGATCGGGCTGGTTTCCGAGCAAATCACGGCGCTGATGTACAAGGATTCCTCGGCGCGTGATTAGCCGGGGCGGCAATGGCTGAACTGGAAGAACCGCCGCCCCGTCGCAAGAGGCTCCTGGTGCTGGCGTCGACCTATCCGAGGTGGCGCGGCGATCACGAACCGGGCTTTGTCCATGAACTGAATCGGCGACTGGCGGATGACTTTGCCGTTCACGTCATCTGTCCCCATGCGCCCGGTGCCGCGCGGTTCGAGGTCATGGATGGGGTTTCGATCCACAGATTTCGCTATGCACCAGAGAACCTCGAGGTCTTGGTGCAGGATGGCGGCATCCTTGCCAACCTGAAGCGCTCGCGCTGGAAGTGGGGCCTTGTTCCGTCGTTCTTCCTGGGATTGGTGATCGCGTGTTGGCGATGGGTCAGGCAGATCGAGCCGGATTGCATCCATGCCCACTGGATCATTCCCCAGGGGCTTGCGCTGGCTTCTTGCTCGGTGCTCTCGCGGAACCTGCCGCCCTTCCTTGTCACGTCGCACGGAGGGGATCTGTTTGGGCTGGACGGAAGTGTGTTCGCGGTGCTCAAGCGCTGGGTGTTGAACAAGGCGGATGCTGTCACGGTGGTCAGTCGGCCGATGGTGGACGCAGCAGCCGGCCTTGGAGGGGCGCCCGGTCATATCGACGTGATCCCGATGGGTGTCGATTTCGCGGGGCTTTTTTCTCTTGACTCGTCGGTTAGCCGCGTGCCGGGCCAAATCCTGTTCGCCGGCCGCCTCGTGGAAAAGAAGGGAGTCCGGTATCTGATCGAGGCGCTCCCGGCGATTCGCGAGCGCGTACCGGATGCGCATCTGGTGATCATCGGCGGTGGTCCCGAGCAGGAAATGCTCGCCCACCTCGTTTCCAGACTTGGGTTGCAAGACTGCGTGGCGTTCCTCGGGGCCATGTCCCAGGCAGCCTTGCCAGAATACTACCGGAGCGCGGCGGTCTTCGTTGCGCCTTTCGTCAATGCGGCCTCGGGGGACCGAGAGGGGCTCGGTCTGGTTTCGGTCGAGGCGATCGCCTGCGGGTGTCCTGTCGTCGTAGGCGATGTTCCCGTTGTCTCGGACCTTTTTCTCGATACGGAAATGGATATGCGAGCCGTACCCGGCAGTTCGGCGAGCTTGGCGCAGAAGATCACGGACATCCTGTTGGCGCCTGATGCCGCCATTCAGAGGGTGATGGTGGTTCGCGGGCGCCTGGAAAGGGAACTGAGCTGGAGCGTCGTGGCAGAGCGGTATTCCGCGCTGTTGGGCAGTCTTGCGAGAGACAAGGATTCGTCAAAGCGCGGCTAGTTGCGGTCGACATCCTGCAGCAGGCGTTTTTCCCGTAGCGCGCCCTCGAGTGCCCTGACGCGCCGACTATCCAGCTTGCTCTGGAATGAGTGTCAGATTGCTTTGGAATCGCTGTCCAGCTTCGCCGGAATACGCAGCAAACGTCAACACGGCGCTCTACCAGGAGAAAAATCCGCTACACTTATCCACAGCCGATCGCATGGCGGGCGGCTATCGTCCTTGGTCAAGATTCAATGCGCACCAGCAGCAGTCAGACTTGAACGCGCACGGACAGGTGCTGAGTCATTTGGGCGTGGTTGTTGGTGTGTTCGATCGGGTCAGTATCCACGAATGCGATTCCGTGTGGGGCTTTTCGGGTGATTCCGTCAGGTTGTCGCAAGTCGCTCGATCGATAAGAACTCAATGAAGACATCTACCGTGCATCCTCGAGTATGGTTCCCCGCGATTCGTGCCGGAAGCGGGGCGGATGTCTTTACTGAACGGCTAGCGGGTGCCTTGCGGGAACGAGGAGTCCCGACCGAAATTTCCTGGTTGCCGCATCGCGCCGAGTATGCCCCCTGGAGCGTCGAGAAGCCGAGGGCTCCTCCGGGCACCAATATAGTTCATGTGAATGCCTGCTTGCATACCCGTTTTATTCCTGCGCGATTGCCGGTGGTGGCGACGATGCTTCATTGCGTTCTCGATCCCGCACTGACTCCGTACAAGACAAGCTTGCAATCTGCCTATCACCAATTCTGGATAAAGGCGCTGGAAGAGCGGGTCATTGAACGTGCAGCCAGAGTGATTCCGATCAGCAGATATACCGGGAGAACCATGCATGGGCTTTACGGCACCAGGCGCGAGGAGGCGATCTGGATCGGGATAGACCTCGAGACTTTCTCGCCATCGTGGCGTACCGCACCGAACCGGCCATTCCGACTGCTCTATGTTGGTAATTGGACGGCTCGCAAAGGCGCTGACCTCATCGCCCCTATCATGAGCGAACTTGGTCCCGAATTCGAAATCAGGGTGCTGGCTGGCCTACGTTCAGCGCAATTGACAAAACTTCCGGAAAATATCCGCCAAGTGCCGATGATGCCCGATGCGTCTGCCATGGTGTCCCTCTATCGCGAGTGTGACGCCCTGTTATTTCCGTCGCGGCTGGAGGGGTTCGGCATGGTGGCCCTCGAGGCGCAAGCATGCGGGTTGCCTGTGATCGCTTCCAATTCCTCGGCATTGCCCGAAGTTGTCAGGAACGGAGAGACAGGATTGCTGTGTGAGCAAGACAATGTTCGTGAATTCATTTCCGCGGCGCGTTCCCTTTCCGATAACCCGCAGCGCTGGCGAGCCATGGGGACGGCAGGCAGAGCGCATGCCCAAGCTTGTTTCGCCAAAGAGGTCATGGCCGACCGTTACGTTGCGGTGTACCAGTCTGTTTTGAATATTTCAGCGTAGGCTGGTTACCGGCTGTTCGTCGATCAACATTTGCACGACCTGTGACATCCGGGTTCGGGCGCTCCAGCCAAGATGACTCCTGGCTTTGGCGGGATTCGCGACGCTGACCAATATATCCGATGGCCGGAACAGCGAGGGTTCTTGATAAACATGATCATGCCAGTCAAGCCCCAATGCGGTGAAGGACGCGTGCACGAAGTCCTCCAGAGAGTGCGTCTCGCCCGTTGCAATGACGAAATCCTCCGGATTCTCCTGCTGCAGCATCAGCCACATCGCTTCGACATATTCGGGGGCCCATCCCCAGTCTCTGGCAATGTCCATCCTGCCGAGAGCCAGCTTTTCATTTGAACCCGCCGCAATCCGCTTTGCAGCAGATGCGATCTTCCGGGTCACGAAAGACGCCGGGCGCAACGGGGATTCGTGGTTGAAAAGTATTCCCGTGCATGCGTACAGTCCGTAGGCATCACGGTAACTCTTGACCAGCCAATACGCGGACGCCTTCGCCGCGGCATAGGGGCTGCCCGGGTTGAAGGGGGTTTCCTCGCTCGCCGGCAAGTTCCGGGTGTCGCCAAAGCATTCGCCCGAACCGGCAGCAAACAGCCGAACCGGCCTGTTGAACCCCTTGCATGCCTCGAGAATGTTCAGTGTGCCCACCACAATGCTTCGGATCGTTTCCCCCGGCTGCTCAAACGACAGGCCAACCGATGATTGCCCGGCAAGAAAATAGATTTCATCCGGTCGGCAATGCGCTACAGCGTTGGCAACACTGTACTGATCCTCCGGGCGCATTGGAATGATCCGCAGCGAGTTCGCGGTCCCGAGAGCGCACAGGTTCGAAAGCGCCACAGGGTTCGGGTCCCGAGAGGTTCCCCACACGCAATAACCTTTGCTCAGCAGAAGTTGCGCCAAATAGCTTCCGTCCTGACCGGTAATGCCGCAAACAAGGGCTGTTCTGTCTTTCAGGTTTCTCATGGGCGTTTCTTGCTGGTGCCGTTTTGCCCCCGGAAAACACCCTGATGCCACGGTTGCAGGTCAAACTGGTTCGTCATTTTTTGTGCTGACGGCTTCCTGCGGCTTCTTGCAATGCTTCCGCAAGCCGTGCGGCCGAGTCGCGCCAGGAAACCGGGTTGAACGGGACCGGAGGAGAGGTTTCCGATAGAGCTCTTTCGATTCCCGTCACGATTCCCTGCACACTGGGCTCGATGTAAATCCCGCTACCCCCTGCGGCCTCACGCAATTCCGGAATATCCGTCGCCACCACCCATGTGCCACAAGCGGCTGCTTCCGCTGCCGGCATGCCATAGCCCTCATAGAGCGATGGCATCATGAGCGAAGCAGCGCCAGAGTAGAGCGCGGGCAGGTCGGCCCCAGGTACAAAGCCCAGTTCTGTCACAAAAGGAATTCCACTGTCCAGTCGCTTGAACAACTCCTTGTTCCTCCATCCCCGTTGGCCAATGATCGCCAGTGTGATTGGTTTCGCCCGGGCCGCATTGATGATCTCCAGGGCATCCAGCAAGGCAGACAAATTTTTTCGTGGTTCGAGTGTCCCGACGAAAAGCAGGTAAGGTTCATTCAGTCCGTATTTTTTTAGCGTCGCGTCAATGACAGTCGGGGGCTGAGGGGCATAGTGTTCGGCGACGCCCGGCGGAACGATGAAATCCGCCCCCCGCCCAAGCCAGTTTTCGAGGCGCGCCGATGTCCCCCTGGAGATTGCGACAATTCGATCCGATTTCCGAAGGTCTGCCTTGAACCAGAGCTTGTATGCGATCAGGTTCGCGAGGGACATCGTTTCCGGGTAGAGAACGCTGTTGAGATCATAGACGGTAGAAACAACCGGCGCATGCTTCTCAATGCCATTTGGGTGGAGTGTTCGGGCAGCCCAGAAAACGTCAAGGCCGTCCTTTCTGACCAGTTCGGCGGCCCTGAGCTTCAGCCAAAAGAAACCGGACATCAAGGGAAATGCTGGGCTCTGCCGAACAGAAATCTTTGCGATTTCCCCTGGAACGAAAGGGGTATGCGAAGACGGCACATAAGCGAACACCTCCAGGTCGGGAATATGCTTTGGCAACTCCTCGAGAAGTTGTGCCGTCCAGTTTCCAATTCCGGTCCTGCGTCCGACCAATGCTTTTGCGTCAATGCCGAGTTTCATAGCTGTTTTCGGCTAACCAGCAATGCCGTGTTTTTCGAACGAGAAACACGTCGAGCGAAGGCATGTTTGATTTTCTTCATACGCCAATTCTTGTTGTGAAAATGAGATGACCATATTGAATAAGCAGCAATGCTCGCGTCGTACACGTCTAGCGCCTGAAGTGCTTTGGCGTCATACGTGACGCTGCCTATTTCAGTAAACCACGTTAAGAGTCTACGCAACTTATTCAGCGCAAATTTGATTCTCTTCTGTCGCGATAGATGATCTGAGCGTTCAAGGACGTCGCTAATTTCAATTGCATTCTTATTGGCAACTGCTTTGCAATAATCGATGACTTCGGCTTGAATATCCATTGGGGCGCTTGCGATGGCAAGAGATAGTTGGTCTATCAATGTGACTCTAAATGAGTTGTCGTGAAGGAAAGATGCCTGTAAATAAGAATCGTAGACGGCAATGTTAATAGACTTAGTTCTTGGTCCGGATAAAGTGGTGTGAAAAACGTGATCATTTTCTGAATAGAACAATTCCGATAGGCTCGTGTCTTGGTTGTTGCCAAGACATGCAGCGCCATTGCTGTGAGCCGAAATGCCAGCGATCGCTATCGGTTCGTTGATGTGTATGTAAGTGTCCGATACAGACGTGATAGCTATTGCTGAATATATGTCTGGGTTAATTGAATTGAAGAATTGGCCGTCAGCGCTTCGGGCGCGATCAATTGCTTCGGTGCTCACAAAGCCTCCCGCATAAAGCATCGGTAATTCCGGGTATGTAGCCTCTCCTTTCATGAGTTTTGACAACCATACTTCTGAAACTCGCTGCTCCCATCCTTGGCGTAACGGAACTGTAAGTATAGAGTTAATTCCTGAACAGTTAGGCCAGGTATAATTACACCAAGTTGAGCTGATTGCGTCCGTGCCAGTTATCTTGATTATATTTGCAACTCGCTCCAGTGCCCTAGGTAGCAGGCCATCATCATCACCAAGAATTGTTACCCAGCCAGATTTGGTGTGGGATAGTGCATATTCAAAATTGCTAGCCATTCCAACTCGTTTTTCGGTATTTATGTACGAGATGCGCGGGTCGCTAATGCTTGCGACGATGTTCTCAGTGTTGTCTTGGCTAAAATTGTCACTAACGATAATTTCAAAGTTTGTGTAGCTTTGGTGAATTATCGTGTGCAAACAGTGAAGGAGTGTTGCGGGGCGCTCGCGTGTCGGAATGAGTATATAAAATTTTATGGATTCGTTTTCTGCCATTTTCGTTCGAGTGAGGTGTCAGTTGGTTTCAGGGCGAGCGCTAACTCAATCCTCGTGACTTAGCACATCTACATATTTTGCGGATGGGGCGATAGGTGA
>ERZ761602.3477-NODE-3477-length-22180-cov-11.408994_pt1 | contig 22180 bp, 16 predicted proteins | sample MGYA00512165_ERZ761602 | MGnify/ENA primary metagenome ERZ761602 (study PRJEB28899, sample SAMN02445085) | bioreactor sludge metagenome | biome: EBPR sludge; isolation source: Thorneside wastewater treatment plant | place: Australia: Brisbane, Thorneside...
GGCTTGAGGGATCAGATCTGCAACGTACTGAAGGATCTAAGAAACTGTCTAGAAAACTGCAGGATTGCGCAGGTTTTCAGTTCCTTTTGTTCCTTAGAGCCGCTTGAAAACAGTTTTTGATGGCGCCACCCTAAAAATTATTTTTAAAATCAATTGTATTTTGAGATGGCTTCTGAAGTTTTTAGATGCTGGCGGCCAACCATCGAGAGTGATGGCACTACTAAAATGCATTACAAAGAATACACTGATGCTGTCACTTGAACTTCGACATGCAAGGTCGAAAAAGTGCCTTTTGGCCCCACAAAACTGCCAGCAACCGGCGGTGCCATTTCCGGATGGCGGGCAACTGCAACCGGAATATGCCGGCTGCCGGTTAATTCACCGGCGGTTGGGTCAAACCCCTTCCAGCCAGGACCAGGTAGATAGACTTCAGCCCAGGCATGGGTCGCTGCGCCGCCGGCGTCAAGCCCAGGAACGTGTGAATAACCGCTAACAAACCGGCTCGCCAAACCGAGGAAACGGCAAGCTTCAATGAACAGCGTGGCGTAATCCCGGCAAGAACCACTACGGCTGCGTAAAGTTTGAGCGGGCGATTGCACCCCCGGTTCTTCACGAACCATATAATTGAATTCATTGGTAATAATTCGATTCAACCGATCCAGCAGCACATACGTTTCAATTTTTCCTGACAGCAAATTCAGGCCTCTAAGCCAATCGTGCAATACTGATTGCTGTTCGGCGTAGATCAATTGCTGGAAAGGTGCCAGATCGACCCGCTCTTCCTCGCAATATTCAAAGGGATAATCAACCGCATAGTCCTCGACAATAAAGTCGAGCGGGGCTTCTTCATAATGCTGGATGACAACCTTGCTGTCGATAGCCAGCCGTTGTGCCGTTTCCAGAAATCGAACGACCGCGACTGAATTATCAAAGACGTCTCGATGCCACTTGACGCGATGCGCGGGTGAAATCTCCAGCTTTGAAGACTCGATGCGAACATCGTGTCCCTCGCGTGGCCGGATCAGTAACCGGTGCGGTTGGAGCATCACTGAATTGGAGAATTCATAAACAGTAAGATGGCGGATTTGCAAACGCTGCATGTTTGAATGCCTCACGGATTTTTGCTGATTTCAGCTTAACACTATCCACAGAACCTAGCTTTAGACGTATTTGCAATAGATGCATTTTCCAATTCCCGACCTATTCTTTAGGAAATATCCACGCCCGTTTGACAAGGCTGTTCCTGTCATTTCCCAAGTAGGGGAGCGGTGCGCAGAAAATCCAATCACGACCCTCTAGGACCGTCCATGACGATCAAAAACTATAGCGATCCCGATCCGCAGGAAACCCAGGAATGGCTTGATGCGCTCGACGCGGTGCTGGAAGCTGAAGGGCTGCAACGTGCCCACCATCTATTAGGCCAGCTACAAAACCAAGCCCGCGCTGCCGGCGTCCACATGCCTTATAGCGCCAATACTCCTTACATCAATACGATTCCAGTCGATCAGGAGGAATACACGCCTGGCGACCCCGGTATGGAATGGCGCATCCGCTCGCTGATCCGCTGGAATGCCTTGGCCATGGTCATTAAAGCCAATCGCATCACCTCAGAATTGGGCGGGCACATCGCCAGTTTCGCCTCCAGCGCCACATTATATGATGTTGGCTTTAACCATTTCTGGCACGCTCCCAGCGACGCGCATGGTGGTGACCTGGTCTTTATTCAGGGCCATTCCGCGCCTGGTATCTATGCTCGCGCCTATCTGGAAGGGCGGTTGAACGAACGGCAACTCGACAATTTCCGCCAGGAAGTGGACGGCAATGGCCTCAGCTCCTACCCGCACCCATGGCTGATGCCGGATTTCTGGCAATTTCCCACCGTGTCTATGGGTCTCGGCCCGATCCAGGCCATCTATCAAGCGCGGTTTATGAAGTACTTGCATAACCGGGGCATTGTCAACACCGAAGGCCGCAAAGTGTGGTGCTTCTGCGGCGATGGCGAAATGGATGAACCGGAATCACTCGGTGCAATCGCGTTAGCCGCCCGCGAGAATCTGGACAACCTGATCTTCGTCATTAACTGCAACCTGCAACGCTTGGATGGCCCCGTGCGTGGCAACGGCAAGATCATCCAGGAGCTGGAAGGCGATTTCCGGGGTACCGGCTGGAACGTGATCAAAGTATTGTGGGGTTCCTACTGGGATCCACTGTTAGCCGCTGACAAGAAAGGGCTGTTGCTGAAACTCATGGAAGAGTGCGTGGATGGCGAATATCAGAACTTCAAGGCCAAGGGCGGCGCCTACACCCGCGAACATTTCTTCGGCAAATACGAAGAATTGAAGCAGATGGTGAGCCATCTGTCCGATGAAGACATTTGGCGGCTGAATCGAGGCGGCCACGACCCGCATAAGATTTATGCAGCCTATGCGGCCGCGACAAAGCACACCGGCCAGCCAACCGTCATTCTAGCCAAGACCGTCAAAGGCTATGGCATGGGCGTCGCTGGCGAAGGCAAAAACATCACCCACTCGCAGAAGAAGATGGGCGAGCAGGCGCTGCGTGACTTCCGTGACCGCTTCCATATTCCGATTTCCGACGAGCAACTCAACGCCGCGCCGTTTTACAAACCAGCGGACGACAGCCCCGAAATTAAATACCTCCAGGAACGCCGTGCGGCGCTGGGTGGCTACCTGCCACAGCGCCGCCGCACGGCGCCGCCGCTCACGGTGCCGCCACTGGCTAGCTTCGACGCCCTGTTGCAGGATACTGGCGAACGCGATATGTCCACGACGATGGCGTTTGTCCGCATCCTTACCCAGCTGGCGCGGGACAAGACCATCGGCCGTTCAATCGTACCCATCGTTGCCGATGAAGCACGCACCTTTGGTATGGAAGGCATGTTCCGCCAGATCGGCATCTACTCGCCCAGAGGACAGCTCTACGAGCCGCAGGATGCGGATCAGCTTATGTTCTACAAGGAGGACAAAAAGGGGCAGATTTTGCAGGAAGGCATCAACGAAGCCGGCGCCATGTCCTCCTGGATCGCTGCGGGCACCGCCTACAGCAATCATGGCGTCAACATGATGCCGTTCTATATCTATTATTCAATGTTCGGCTTCCAGCGCATTGGCGACCTGGCTTGGGCGGCCGGCGACTTGCAAGCGCGCGGCTTCCTGATTGGCGGCACCTCCGGACGCACCACCTTGGCCGGCGAGGGTTTGCAGCACCAAGATGGGCATAGCCAAATCTTCGCGCAGTTCATCCCCAATTGCGTGTCTTACGACCCGACCTTTGCTTACGAACTGACAGTGATCATTCAGGATGGGCTGAAGCGAATGCTCCAGGATCAGGAAAACGTCTTTTATTACATCACGACCCTGAACGAGAACTATCATCATCCAGCCATGCCAGAAGGGACAGAGGAAGGCATTCTCAAGGGCATGTATCTGTTCCGCAAAGGTGAAGGCGACGGACCCCGGGTGCAACTGATGGGTTGCGGGTCCATCCTGCGGGAGGTAATCGCCGCCGCCAGCCGGCTGCATGAGGATTGGGGTGTGGTGGCTGATATTTGGGCAACACCGGGCATCAACGGCTTGACCCGCGAGGGGCAGGACGTAGCCCGCTGGAACCTGCTGCATCCCACCGAGCCTCCCCGCAAGAGTTATGTCGAAAGCTGCCTGGCCAACCATCCCGGGCCGGTAGTCGCAGCGACCGATTACATGAAACTGTACGCTGAGCAACTGCGGCCCTTCATTCCGCGCCACTATCTGGTGCTGGGCACGGACGGCTACGGACGCAGCGACACCCGCGCCAAATTGCGCCAGCATTTCGAGGTGGATCAGTACTACGTGACAGCGACTGCACTCAAAGCATTGGCCGATGAAGGCCAAATCCCTGCTGCCAAGGTCGCTGAGGCCATTGCCCAGTACGCTATCAACCCCGAAAAGCCGAACCCGCTGACGGTATAAGGGAGAGTTGCCTGTGAGCATTATTAAAGAAATTCATGTGCCGGATATCGGCGACTTTAAGGGTGTGGATGTCATTGAAGTGCTGGTCGCCACTGGCGACAGCGTCGACGTGGAAACGCCGCTGATCATCCTGGAAACTGATAAAGCGTCGATGGAGGTGCCTTCTCCCTTAGCAGGCGTGATCCGTGAAGTCAAAGTGAAAGCCGGTAGCAAAGTCTCGCAAGGTGATCTGATCCTCTACTTGGATGTAGCCGAAAGCGTGTCCACGCCCGAACACCCATCCGCTGATACCCGCGAAGCCACCTCTATGGATGGTCCGGGTGAAGTACACGAGGTACGGGTACCGGACATTGGTGATTTCAAAAACATACCGGTCATCGAAGTGCTGGTCGTGCCCGGTGATCATGTTGACATTGACACGCCATTGATCACTTTGGAAAGTGACAAAGCCAGCATGGAAGTGCCTTCGCCCTATGCCGGTACCGTGCAAACCATTGAGACGAAGGTGGGTGACTCGGTTTCACAGGGCGACCTGATCCTGCGGTTAAGGACGAGCGTGACTGACGCTGCCGCCAAACCACAGCTACCTGATACCCTGAGCGCTATCACGCTTGGCCCACGCGCACCTAAAGCAGAAGGCGCACCCAAGCCCCCGCCCGTCACCGCCCTGTCCCCGTCGCCTGCTGAAGCCGCTACCGCGCCTGGCGTTGCCAAGATTCACGCCAGCCCCTCGGTACGGCGTTTCGCCCGTGAATTGGGCGTCGACCTGACCCGGCTGGCCAAAGGTTCCGGTCCCAAGGGGCGGTTGCTCAAAGAAGATGTGCAAGCGTTCGTTAAAGGGGTGATGACCGGCGCCATGCCAGCAGCGGCATCTGCGGGCGGTGTCACGGGCGGCGGCGTGTTGGATTTACTGCCGTGGCCAACAGTGGATTTCGCCAAATTCGGCCCGGTAGAATCCAAGCCTCTGCCACGGATCAAGAAACTCTCTGGCGCCAACCTGTCGCGCAACTGGGTGATGATTCCAGCGGTGACCTATCACGAGGACGCCGACATTACTGATCTGGAAGCTTTCCGCATTCAGATCAACAAGGAGAATGAGAAAGGCGGCGGCATCAAGCTGACCATGCTGGCATTCATGATCAAAGCCTGCGTCCGGGCGATGCAACAATTCCCGGAATTCAATACCTCGTTGGATGGTGACAACCTGATCTACAAGCAGTACTTTCATATCGCCTTCGCCGCCGACACGCCTAATGGGCTGGTGGTGCCTGTGATAAAAGATGCTGATAAAAAGGGTGTCTTCGACATCGCTAGAGAGACCGGTGAACTGGCCAGGAAGGCGCGCGATGGTAAGCTAGGCCCGGCGGAGATGCAGGGCGCCTGCTTTACCATCTCCTCGGTAGGCGGTATCGGCGGCACCTCCTTCTCGCCGATCATCAACGCCCCGGAAGTGGCCATCCTGGGCGCCAGCAAGTCAGTGATGAAGCCGGTATGGGATGGCAAGCAGTTCATACCGCGCCTGATCCTGCCGTTGTCGCTGACGGCGGATCATCGGGTCATCGACGGTGCGCTGGCAACCCGCTTCAATGTCTATCTCGCGCAACTGCTGGCAGACTTCCGGCGGGTGATGCTCTAACCTCCACCCACGGGCGGCGCTTCCCTGCACCCACCGCCCGTTCTACTCAAGACACCCTCCATGTATGACGATGCATTCGACAGCAACCTGGACGAATCCGATACGCCGCGCCCCCCCAGCAAGAGCCAGCGCAAGCGGGAAGCGACGGCGCTGCAGGATCTGGGCGAGCAACTGATAAAGCTCACTGCAACCCAGTTGAACCGGATACCGCTGCCGGAGGACTTGCTGGCCGCAGTGCGGTTAGCCCAGAGCATCTCACAACGGGGTGGGCGCAAACGGCAGTTGCAGTACATCGGTAAGCTAATGCGTCAGCTCGACGATGTAGAGATCGAAGCGATCCGCACCCAGCTGTAAAAGAAACTTTAACGTGCCCCTCCGCCATCGCCGTGCCCTAACGCTGAGTATCGGCCTCGCTGCTCTGCTGTATCTGAGTGTTGTGCTATTTGCTGACCAGCAGGCCGTATTCGCTGCCTTGCGGCGGGTCAGTCTGCCCGTATTACTGGCGATTTTTGCCCTATCGTTACTCAATTACCTGCTGCGGTTCTGGCGCTGGCAACGCTATGTCGCGGCTTTCGGCCACGCGCTGCCGGCAGGACGGCATTTTCTCTACTACCTGGCCGGTTTCACATTGACCGTTACGCCTGGCAAGGCCGGTGAGGCGGTGCGGTCACTGTATTTGCATCCCTACGGGGTGGCCTATGCTCAGAGTTTGGCGGCGCTGTTCGTAGAACGCTTGCTGGATGTGCTGGCGATGAGCCTCTTGGCGCTGTTGATTCTGTTGACCCGGCCTGACTATACCTGGCTGGTGGCGATAGCCGGGGTATTGACCCTGGGGCTGGGTTGGCTGATAACCCGCACCTGGTTACCGGAGAAACTCCGGGGTTGGGGTCAGAATCATCGCCACGGCCATCAATTCGGCCGGCTAGCCCGGTTGCTCGATTCAGCGGCGGCGCTATTGCAGCCAGCTTATCTGCTGTTTGGCTTGAGCTTAGGCATCGTGTCCTGGGGGCTGGAGGGATTGTCTCTGTATTTGATTGCACACGATGTTGGAGTTGAAGTCACTCTTGCCACGAGTATTGGTGTTTATGCCATTGCCGTTCTGGCAGGCGCACTGTCGTTTCTACCGGGCGGGCTGGGCAGCACCGAGGCGATCATGGGGGTGCTGCTGGCCGCATTTGGCGCCGATGGGGCAACAGCAGTGGCGATTACCCTGCTATGCCGGATTGCCACACTGTGGTTTGCAGTCGCATTAGGTGGGGTGGCAGTGGGGGTATTGGGTGTCGGCCACAAACGGATGACCCCTGCACCACCACTGGCAAAATAAGCTATGCCCAGGCATAACAGCCTGTCAGGCATTCGTTTAACGATTTACTCTCCTGCGTGGCCCAATATTCGGCTGACAAACCCAGCAAAATCGCCATAATCGCTATCAGAATTCCACTTGGAGAGCGTTGCATGAACAAGCTGATCATTTTTGACACGACCCTGCGCGATGGAGAACAAAGTCCGGGCGCGTCGATGACCAAGGAGGAAAAGGTCCGCATCGCCAAAATGCTGGAGCGGATGAAGGTCGATGTCATCGAAGCGGGTTTTCCTATCGCCAGTCCGGGCGACTTTGAGGCCGTGCGGGCAGTCGCACGGGCGGTTAAGAGCAGCACAGTCTGCGGATTGGCGCGCGCCTCGGATGTAGACATCGACCGGGCTGGCGAGGCGTTGAAGGAGGCAGCTGCCTGTCGTGTGCATACCTTCATTGCCACCTCGCCGATCCATATGAAGATGAAGTTGCGCATGGAGCCAGATCAGGTGCTGGAACGCGCCGTTGAAGCCGTACGCCGCGCCCGGCGCTGGACAGATGACGTGGAATTCTCCGCCGAGGACGCTGGCCGCTCGGAATTGGATTTTCTGTGCCGGATTACCGAAGCAGTGATCAATGCGGGCGCCCGCACTATCAATATTCCCGACACTGTCGGCTACAATGTCCCTGAGCAATTTGCCCACACTATCCGCAACTTAATCGAGCGGGTGCCGAATGCCGATAAAGCCATTTTCTCAGTGCATTGCCACAACGATCTAGGACTGGCGGTCGCCAATTCACTGGCAGCCGTCCTGGCCGGGGCGCGTCAGGTGGAATGCACGATCAATGGCCTCGGGGAGCGCGCCGGCAACGCCTCGCTAGAGGAGATCGTCATGACGGTGCGCACCCGTCGTGATGTATTTCAGCTCGAAACCGGCATTGATACGACGCAAATCGTTCCGGCATCGCGATTAGTCGCCAATATCACCGGTTTTCCGGTACAGCCTAACAAGGCGATTGTCGGCGCCAACGCCTTTGCCCATGAATCTGGCATTCATCAGGATGGCGTCCTTAAGCACCGTGAGACCTATGAAATCATGCGTGCCGAGGACGTGGGCTGGAGCGCCAACCGCATGGTCATGGGCAAGCATTCTGGCCGTAATGCCTTCCGCACCCGGCTGGAAGAACTGGGCGTTAGCTTCTCCTCCGAGGAGGAGTTGAATGATGCCTTTGCCCGCTTCAAGGAACTAGCCGATAAAAAACATGAGATTTACGACGAAGACTTGCAGGCACTGGTGACTGACGCTTATTTAACTGCGGAAAATGAGCGGGTGAAGCTGCTCTATCTGCGGGTTTGTTCGGAAACCGGCGAGGTCCCCAATGCGCAAGTGACCTTATCGGTAGATGGTGATGAGCATCGCGCGATCGCTGAAGGCGGCGGCCCAGTCGATGCTGCATTCAAGGCCATTGAGAGCATTTTGCGGACCGGCACTGATTTGCTGCTGTACTCGGTCAACAATATCACCAGCGGTACCGATTCGCAGGGCGAAGTAACCGTGCGCGTGTCCAAGGAAGGGCGAATTGTTAACGGCCAAGGCGCCGATACCGATATTGTGATTGCTTCGGCCAAGGCATATATCAATGCCTTGAACAAAGTGCTGCAACCCATTGAGCGAGCGCATCCGCAATTGCTGTAGTGGCTGCAATGACCGGCAAACGTCTCTACCTGGAAGCTTTGGGCATCCCGTTGTGGTTACCACGGTCAAACCACCCTGGCTCTGCGCGCCATCCTTCCTTAGCTAAGGAGGAAAATAGGGAAGATGCTAGTTCTCCAGAAAATCCCCTCTCCTACCAGAGGGGATGCACTGCGCTTGGTCCCTCTCTGAACCCGGCATCGCCGTCCTTACCCCATCCCAACTTCCCCCCGCCAGAAGAGAAGAAGTTAAGCGGCGAAGATTCTTCCCAGCATCTTCTCCCCCCTTCAGACGGCTGGAGCCCGCCAATGGATGATAACTGGGAACCGGTTTTTGACATCGACGCTACCGGTCTCCCGGCTGTACCGCCCGGAATCAGCCGCGAGGCGCACATCGCCCAAATGGACTGGGAAAAGCTTACAGCAGAAGCCCGTCAATGCACCGCCTGTGAATTGTGCGCGACCCGCACTCAAGTGGTGTTTGGCGTTGGCAATCGTCAGGCGGAATGGCTGGTCATCGGTGAAGCGCCAGGTGCTGATGAGGACCGGCAAGGCGAGCCGTTTGTCGGACGGGCAGGTCAGTTGCTCAACCCCATGCTATTAGCGATTGGCCTGCAACGCGAGCATGTGTATATCGCAAATATTTTGAAATGCCGTCCACCGGAAAACCGGGAACCCGCGCCAGCGGAAGCCATGAAATGCCGTCCGTTTCTGGAACGGCAAATTACCTTGATTCAACCACGCATCATTCTCGCGGTAGGCCGGATCGCGGCGCAGAATCTGCTGGAAACCAACACGCCCATTGGCAAACTCCGCGGCCGGGTCCATCATTTTGGACCGGCCCGTATCCCTTTGGTCGTCACCTATCACCCCGCTTATCTGCTGCGCTCGCCCCGTGAAAAGCGCAAAGCCTGGGATGATCTGCGCCTGGCTCGCCGCACCCTCGCGGCTGAATCGCCTGATCCAACCCGGAGACCCGTTGATTCATGAGCGCATTACCCTGTATCGCCCCGCAGGAACAACCGGGCATCAGTCAATTTCGCAAGATGCTCTATGCTGATTTGCGGGAAATTCTCATGATTGAAAAGCGAGCCTATGACTTTTGCTGGACCGAGACGATTTTCCGCGACTGTATCCGGGCGGGCAATCACTGCCGGGTGATGGAAGTCCCGCACAGTTTCATACAGGCCTACGGCGTGATGTCGACCGCCGCCGGCGAGGCGCATATTTTTAACCTGTGCGTACGGCCGGAATTGCAGGGGCGTGGCTTAGCGCGGCGCATGCTGGATCATCTACTGGAACTGGCGCATACGGTTCAAACGCAAACCGTTTTCCTGGAAGTCCGCACCTCTAACACGGCCGCCTTACAGCTCTATCAAGCGGCTGGTTTCTGTGAGATCGGTATTCGATATGGCTACTACCCTGCTGCCACGGGCCGGGAAGACGCGCTCGTGATGGCAAAGGAACTTTGATACAGCATGATGATGGTTGCCATGAGAAGCGCACGGTTCCGGGCAAAGACCGCAGAACTCTGGCCTTGACTATGCCGCCCATTCGTCAGGCGATGCCCAGCCGCTAACCCAGCCGGGGATGTGTTCCGGTAGCATAGGCCGGGCGATCGCGTAACCCTGAGCGAACTCGCAGCCCAGACCCAGCAACTGGCGGCCATGTTCAACCGTTTCCACGCCTTCAGCGATCACCTTGCACCGGAATGCGGCCGAGAGTCCGATCACACCCTTGACAATCGCCAGTGCATCGGCGTCCGCCAGCATATCGCGCACAAACGATTGGTCGATCTTTAGCAAATTCACCGGCAGGTGTTTGAGGTAGGTCAGCGAGGAGTAGCCCGTACCAAAATCATCCAAGGCGAAACTCACGCCCAATTCCTGGCAGCCGGTGATAAGGCTGGAAACTTCTGTCATGTTTTCCAAAATGGCCGTTTCCAGAATTTCCAGCTCCAAATCGTCTGGCGGCACGGTTGGATAGTTCGCCAGCAGCGTTCGTAGTTGGGTAATGAAATCAGCTTGCAGGAAATAGTGGCCGGAGAGATTGATGCTCACCGGCAAATGTAGACCGTGCGCCACCCAGACGGTCATTTGCCGCAGCGCCTCATTCAATACCCATTGACCCACCGCGCAGGCTAATTCGCTGGTGTCGATGGCGGAAATGAACCGGGCCGGAGATAATAAGCCTTTCTGCGGGTGTTGCCAGTAAATCAGCGCTTCAGCACCGGTCACTACACCCCGGCGCATATCAACCTTAGGCTGGTAATAGAGGCGGAATTCCTTCGATTCCAGCCCGCTCCGAATCTCTTGCAGCAGTGCGCGATAGTCGCGGGCACGGTGATCAAGACCGGTATCGAACCATCGATACCGGTGGCCGCCAGCCTGTTTCGCGGCATACATGGCCTGGTCAACATGACGCAGTAACGTGTCAGGATCGGCGTTATCATCGGGGTACAAGGTGATCCCCAGGCTGGCCTTGAGCTGCACGGGCTGATCAATCACGATAAAGGGCGCTTGTAGCGCGGTCAGCACCCGGACAATCACCTGCTCACATTCTTCAATGCCGGTGAGCTCCCCCAGCAACAATATAAATTCATCGCCGCCCAGCCGGGCCACGGTATCACCGGTGCGAACACACTCCTTCAAGCGCTGGGCGACTTCAATCAGCACTTGGTCGCCCCATTTGTGGCCGTAGGTATCATTAATCGGTTTGAAGTTATCCAAGTCGAGACAGCAAATTGCGAGCCGCTTGTTATCTCGTTGAACCTGGGCCATGGCTTGTTGCAATCGGTCCACCAGCAAGAAACGGTTGGGCAACAGAGTCAGTGCATCGTGATAGGCAAGATGTTCCATGTGTTTACGCGCACTGATGTCCACCATAGCGATGCGGCACCCATTGCCTTTGCCAGACGTACCACCTATGCCCTCAAGCTGTAGATGACAAGGTGGTGCGCCGTCGAGCGCAAGGGCCACCTCGCAGCTTTCCTTGGTGACATTAACCAGCATTTTGTCAAAAAAAGCGTTGAAAATGGGACTGGTATCTGTGGAAATAAAGGATGCTAATCGTCGGCCGATCAAGCGAGTGCGCTCCAGACCAAGGAAGGTGGCGCCAGCGAGATTAATCTCCCGGATCGTGCCGTCACGGGCAAGGGTCGCATAGCCGACTGGCGCAAAATCATAAAGATCGGTATAGCGTTTTAAACGCTGTTCGAGTTGCTGGCGCGTCTCCTGCAATACCTGATTTCGCAACTCCAATTCCAACTGATGGACTTGCAGCTCATGAATCAGCCACAATGCCTCGCTTACGTTCGATAGCGGCGGGTTCCGGTGAAGCATGCGTTGCTTGATCACCGTTTCGGCGCGGCGACGTAATCCGGCTTTATTCCATGACAGACTCTGATCTTTCTTCATGATGCGAGCTCCGCACACTAACAATGCGCAAACTTCCTAGCTCCGATCCATCCGCTCAGGATCGCCTATCAGGTCAACACAAAAACCTTGTAAATTATCTAGTCTATTTAGATAGGATAGACTACTAATGCGAAATGACCTCGAAAATCAGAAAATCCCCATGCCGCATTCCGGCCTTACCCAAGACTTCACCTTCGTATGACCAACGGCTGACCCTGCCGGAACGCTTGGCCGTTTACACTCCAGCCGGGCCCACAAGCTGGCATACGTTGCCAGGCGACTGATGGATTCTGATGAAGCCGGAAATTGACTGCGTCCGCAACATCGAAGCGCCGTCCCCGGCCTCGCTGGCTGGCGCCGGAAACGGATGCCCGCGCTGCCGGGAGATCATCACTGCGAAGTTGCCCTTGATTAGGTCTGTGAAGTCCTTTCGTCTAGCATTGCCACAAGGATCGGGCACTGAAACTGCCACTCTACGTCCGCTTCGGCGCACCGCACATCTGGCTCATTGACCTAAACCTACTGGCACATACCTTTGGAAGCCTTTGATTTACAAGATAACCTGTGGAGTTTTGTCGCGGTTTTCAAGGATGCAGAGACCGTCGTCACTCCCTCTTGCACCACTGTGCCGCTTTCCAGGATGGTGCGGTGGGACCCATTCTCTTTATCTTTACTAAGCAGCAGGATCTTTTCCCGGTTTGTCACGCAGCATCAATTGAAGCCGCGTCAATTCACCGGTTTTGTCCGTAAGCAGAACGCTCAACGCATCCCGCGCCTGGCGCAGTTCCTCACTATCAGCCCAGCACCGGACGCAGGCACTGCTCCAATACCTCCAACCCGCTGGCCGATGAGGCCGGGTTACCCCCTGCGTATTGACCCATCCGCATCTACAACTGATTTCAGGACTACCTCATGGGTTTTTCCCTTAGCCCTGCTTCACGGCTGCTGGGCTGGCTGGCTGGCTGGACCCTTCTCGGCCTAGCGCCAGCATTTTGGCCCGTGTGGCTTCCGTATTGGCTGCTAGCGGGTAGCTTGTTACTGGCCATCGCCGCGCAGGACGCCTTTGCGCTGCACCTGCGCCCACCCCTGCAGGCCGAACGGCTGATCTCTCCGGCATTGCCCTTGGGCGCATGGCAAGCGGTGCGGTTACGCATCACCAATTCCCAACAACACCATCCGGCGACCCTGACCGTATTTGACCACTACCCGGCGGCAGCCGCCGATTGCAGCGGCCTGCCGCAACGGCTCACTGTCGAACCGGGTAGCTGGATTGAACTCCGCTACCGGGTGCGGCCGGTGGTCCGCGGCGAATGGACCTTCGCTCCTGTGCAAGCCTGGCTGGAATCACCGCGCGGGTTGTGGCGCCGCGATGACCGGTTGGGAGAACCGGTGACCGTGCGTGTCTACCCGGACTTTGCTGCAATTGTCCGCTACATCCGGCTAACCTTAGATCAGCGTGAAACATTGCTTGGCATTCACTCTCGCCGCCGGCGTGGCGAGGGCCACGCCTTTCTGCAATTGCGTGAATACCGGATCGGCGACAGTCTGCGCCAGATTGATTGGAAAGCGACTGCCCGCACCCGTAAACCCATCGCTAAGGATTATCAGGACGAACGCAACCAAACCGTATTGCTCCTGCTCGATTGCAGCCGGCGGATGCGCGCTCAAGATGACGATCTCAGTCATTTTGATCATGCCCTCAACGCGATGATCCTGCTGGCGTACGTCGCCCTGCGGCAAGGGGATGCCGTTGGTGTGCAAAGCTTCGGTGGCACGCATCGCTGGCTGGCACCGCGCACGGGCCCAGGAACGCTAACCTCGCTGATCAATGGCATCTACGATTTGCAACCGACCCTGGAACCCCCGGATTATGCCGAGGCTGCACGCCGAACCCTGGCCCGGCAACGTAAACGGGCGCTCATCGTATTACTAACCAATCTGCGCGATGAGGATCAGGATGATCTACGTCCAGCCATCGCGTCATTAAGCCGCCGGCACTTGGTATTGATCGCCAATCTGCGCGAACCAGTGTTAGATGAATGGCTGGCTCAACCTATTCGTGACTTGCCTCAAGCCCAGCTATACGCAGCGGTTTGTCATTACCTGTTGCAACGGGAGCGTGTGCAGGAAGAACTGCGCCATAGGGGGAGTATCGTCCTGGATACCCCGCCACAACGCCTGCCGGCAGCCATGGTCAACCAGTACTTGGATCTTAAACGTGGCGGGCGGCTATGAAAGGAGCAAATTGAATTATTGGCTTGACGGTCAGCCAGTTTTTTATGATAAAAAGTATTTCCTACCGCTGGCGCGAAGGTCACGAATGAACCGCCTGCGCCTTTACACGGTCAATATGGATAGTTTCCATACCTTAAGGAGGTTCTTACCACCATGATGCAGAGAAATGATGTACTGACCAAAGCACCCATCACGTTGGCGCCGGAAACAGCGGTGACCGGCAACAAGGTGCTTCGCAACACTTATTTATTGTTGTCATTGACGTTGCTGTTCAGCGCCATCACGGCAGGCGTTGCCATGGTCACGAATGCCGCGCCTTTGCACTGGTTGATCACGATAGGCGGTTACTTCGGCCTATTATTTGCCGTCACCCGCCTGCGCAATAGCATCTGGGGTTTGGCGGCGGTCTTTGCCTTGACGGGTTTCCTGGGCTATACCCTGGGACCCATCCTGAATTTTTATCTCAGCCTGCCCAATGGTTCACAAGTAGTCATGACCGCTCTGGGTGGCACAGGGGTAATTTTCCTGGCCCTGTCAGGCTATGCCGTCGTCAGCCGCAAGGACTTTAGCTTTATGGGCGGGTTCTTGATGGTCGGCATCCTGGTCGCTTTCCTGGCCAGCTTGGGCGCCGTGCTGTTTAGTATCCCGATGCTGTCGCTGGCGGTATCCGGGATGTTCATCCTGCTGATGTCTGGCATGATTCTCTGGCAAACCAGTGAAATCATCCACGGCGGCGAGACCAACTACATCATGGCGACCGTCAGCTTGTACATCACGATTTTCAATCTACTCCTGAGCCTGCTGCAAATCCTGGGCGTCATGTCTGGCGATGATTGATCGAACCTTTCGTTGAATCGTTACCCACCCCCGCAAACGCGGGGTTTTTCGTTTCTAGAAATAAAAAAGGCCGGACAAGATGCCCGGCCAAAAACCACCAAAGGAGGATGTGTAATAGACTAAGCAGAAGCCATTGCCTACTACACGGTGCTTATTTTAACAAAAAATTAAATCAAACACACGATTTTCCGTTGTTTTTTGGCAAAAAACAACAATTTGTTGTATAAACAACAGGTTATACCCCAAAATTTTGCTGCACTGCCAAAAAAACCGGCATCTCCGGCAAAGGAGGCAATACTGAATCGTCGGACAGCGCCAAAATCGCATCGATCAACCGGTCTGCTTCATGTACTCCGCCATAATTCATCAGCATCCGCGCCTTAGCGATCAACTCAACAGGTGATAACGGGATTTCAGGATCGCCTTTGGCATGGGTCCGCCGCACGGTCAACCGTTCTCCTCCGCGGGTAATCACGGTGACCGCGCTGCCCCACGCATAGGGATAGGCCGAGGCGTAAGGTTCAGCCAGACGTAGCGTGACCCGTTCCCGCAACGCCGCCAATTCTGCCCGCGCCGTTCCGGTAAACGTGGCAAAATCAATAGCCTCCCGGGTCAACGCCGCTGCAACACAGTGCTGGAGTGAAAATTTGGCTTCGTAATCGCTCTGCGGCAAGGACCGGTCGCACACATCCAAAGCGGCAGCGTAGGTCTCTACCTCAACCTGCTCAATAGCCTCGGCCACGACCTGATGACGCAATTCGCGAGCCGCGTCGATAGCCGGATGGGTATGCCGGCAGGATGGCCAGGGCTTAATCGACGTTTGCAGCAGCTGCCAGGGTGCCTCAGGGTTGCGGGTTACCGCCTCCGGTTCAGCGTCAGGGCACGTAGCAGTAAACCAACCCTTGGCGCCCTCCAGGATATTCGGCGGCCCGGTAAACCCGAATCGAGCTAGATCCGCCGCTAACACCCCGGCTTCCGCCGCCCGTCCAGCATGTAGATGCTTGGTCATAGTGCCTGCTTCCAGAAACTGCCAGAGTCCCGAAGATTGAGTACCTGCATTGCCCAGAGCATGAACGATTGTCGCAGGATCAAGCTGTAGCAGGGCTGCCGCCGCCATCGCTGAACCATAAGGTCCGCACGTCGCTGTGTTATGCCAGATGCGATAATGCGAGGGACCAACCGCCATACCAATCCGGGTCACGGCCTCGAACCCCCATAATACTGCCTTCAGCATGGCGTGGCCGCGAATGCCTTCCCGGACGGCGACGGCCCAAGCTGCCGGTATGACGACGCAGCCAGGATGCACCACCGAAGCACGGTGTAGATCGTCGGTTTCCAGAATATGGGTCAGCGATCCGAGTAAAAAAGCGTTACGCTCGGCATCGGTCACTCCAGTCGCCCCTGCCCAGCGCAGCAGAATCACCCCCGGTTCACTGATCCGTCCAGCCATGGCATTGGCCATCGCATCCAGCGTCAGCAAAGCAGCCTGCTCGAGATCAGCCGCCGCAACCGGCTTGGCCATAATCAGCCCGGTCAGTTGTTGGGTGAGCGTGGTTTCGGACATGGTGACAGCGCTCCAGAATTAGATGAAATTAGAAATCTTCTATTGATTGTAGCTGTCCTGCTGGAGAGAAACCTTTATCAATCCTTCCAAGGACATTTACATTGCTGGTATTGCTGCCAAACTTCCGCGAATTGATGTTCATGCACGTCCAGCCGGCAGCCATACCAGCCTTCGATAACTTGCCGGGCAGCAGAGGCGGTGGTCAATTTTGCCTCGTCCAACAGCCGCCGGGCCACCATGATGTCATTTATAATCCCCAAGCAGTCCTGTAAGTGAGACATCGCTCCCAGATAAGCCTTAACAGCCGGAGCAGGATACAGACTGGAGAAAAAATCCAATGCATAACGCAATTCCTTAATACGGATACGCAGGATATGTCTTTCTTCAGCCGGCAACTTCGCAAACATTTCACCTCGCCTTGTTACCCGCTGATGGGTGCGCTCAAGCAATGGCGTCGAGAAATTCAGAACAGGCTCTTCCAGCCGCGTGCGCTGTTTATCACTCAAACTGCTGTGCCAGGTGCGGTGATCCAACCAATCAGTAAGGCGTTGCAAGAGTAAGGCGTAATGGGATTGTTCCAAGGCCTCGCGTAGTGTTTGATAATGGCGTTGCCGGATCGCCGCGGCCTTGTCCCGGAACAGCAGTAAGCCACGCTTGCGGGGAAAATGGGCGAGCATCGGCGCCATGCCTTCCTCCAAAAACACATCCCAATCCCGGGCCGGCCCTAGGTACCCATTCAACCAGCGAATGTCCTCAACCAGCACCGTACTGGCTTCACGAGGAATCAATAGCCGGAAGGTTTTTAGGCCAGAGCGCAGCCGCCGGAAGGCCACCCGCATTTGATGAACGCCCTCAACCTGCGCATCCAGCACCGCTGAATGATTGGCCTCAGCATGATTCAAACAAGCGCTGATGATAGCGATGAAGGCATCTTCACTACAGGCCGCGGCAGTCAGTTGGACCGGACTGGCCTTAACAGGGTGTGGAATACCAGCCGACCGGCATTCTTTTAAGTGATTAATCATAATTAAATCAATTACTAATAACAAATAATGAGAAATTCCGTTATGAATTAAGACGAAGATACCTTAAAGACCGGCACCGATCCTCTCCCGTGATAACAAATACCCGTGATAACAAATACCCGTCTTCCCCTGATACCTAACTTTTGATCTCTAAACAAGATGGCCGGAACACCCAGACCGCAATACAATACCTTTTTATTCTTTACCCTATTATTCTTGACCCTAAAAATGGATCACTTGAATTCCACCGAATTGAAATACTGACGGAGCTGTGACGTTGTGAAACTTCAAATGTTGCTAAGTGCTGTTGTGCTGGTGAGTCTTTGCGCAGGTCCGATAGTCAGTTGGGGCGCGCCGAATGTACCCGAAGCGACCCCAGCCACCACACCACCGCCCAAGCGGTTCAATTTTGCCGATGTGCGCCGCCGTGCCGAAGTGCTGGCTACCCAACCCTTCAAAGCACCTGATAATGACTTGCCGAAATTTTTCAGGGAATTGAATTATGACCAATACCGGGATATTCGATTTCAAGCGGACAAAAGTCTATGGCGCGCCGAGGCACTGCCTTTTGAAGTCCAGTTTGTCCCGCTCGGATTCCTGTTCAAACAACCCGTCGCCATCAATGTGGTCGAAGAAGGCGCAAGCCAACCGGTCGAATATGCCAATGATTTATTCGATTACGGTAAAAATCAGATTCCTGGCGATGTACCCAAAGATCTCGGTTTCTCGGGATTCAAGGTGCTCTATCCGCTGCACATTGACGGCCGGTACGACGAGGTCGCAGTGTTTCAAGGTGCCAGCTACTTCCGCGCTGTTGGCCAGAATCAGAACTACGGCATTTCAGCACGCGGCCTAGCGATTGACACCGGTCTGCCCAAGCCGGAGGAATTTCCCTATTTCCGCGAATTCTGGCTGGAAAAGCCTGACAAGGATGCAACTGAGCTGACGGTCTATGCGCTCCTCGATAGCCAGAGCGTAACCGGTGCCTACCGTTTTATGATCAAGCCGGGAGTCAATACCCAAATTGAAGTCAAGGCCAGTCTCTTTGTCCGGGAAAAGGTCCAGAAATTCGGGGTGGTGCCGCTGACCAGCATGTTTTTTCATGGCGCACTGAATGAGCGTTTCTTTGATGATTTCCGCCCACAGGTGCATGACTCAGACGGTCTGCTGATGATGAACGGTAACGGCGAATGGATCTGGCGGCCGCTGAACAATCCGGCCCGGCTGCGCATTAGCGCCTTTCAAGATCAAAATCCACATGGTTTCGGATTACTGCAACGCGACCGTGATTTCGATGATTATCAGGATCTGGAGGCACACTACCATATCCGCCCCAGCATTTGGGTCGAGCCACAAGGCGAATGGGGCAAGGGTTCAGTACAGTTAATTGAAATTCCCAGCGATGCCGAACGTTACGATAACATTGCGGCTTTTTGGGTTCCTGAAAAACCGGTCGAACCCGGTCAGCAACTGGAATACAACTACCGGCTTTATTTCTTCTTGGAGATGGCCAATCTGTCACCAGGCGGGCGCGTATTGAGCAGCCGGGTCGGGGCAAGCGGCGCCGGCGATTTGGATCCTTCGCGCCGGCGATTCGTGATTGACTTCGGCGGCAATGCCCTCGCCCAGCTGGCGGACGATGCGCCGGTTGAGGCCATGGTCACTAGCTCCAGCGGCCAGATCAAAAATGTAGTAACGCACAAAAACCCCTATATCAATGGCTGGCGGGTGTCTTTCGAACTGCTACCACAGGAAAGCGATCCGGCTGATTTGCGCTGCTTTCTCAAGCTCGGTAACAATGTGCTGACTGAAACCTGGAGCTACCAGTGGACCTTGGCAAAGTAGGTGCGCTTCGATCACATTGGACAACGCCAGCGGATTCTTTATCCGATGAAAACTGCCTGGACCGCCTTAGAAATTACTGGAAGGCGCTTGGCGTGAGCGACTCCAATCTAGCGTTGGCTTTGAGTGAGCAAACGCTGCGGCGATTGCCGGAAATTCCGGAGAACGAAGACTCCAAAACGGCACACGCCATTATTGCCGCAGGTGAATTGCTGGATGACTGGCTAGCGACAGCACTCGAACTACCCCGGCCCTCGCCAGAACTAACCGCAGCGCGAGCGGCGCTCTTAAGTGGAGTGACGCCAGATTGGCCTACAGCGTTGTTTGCTCCACCTGGCGCAGCAGGCACTGCCCTAGAGCGCTTGCGTGCGGCGATTGCGAAACCGGCACCGGCGCCCAGCCCTAGTGCCATGCCTACGCAGCGTATTGCGCTTTTTTCATTGCTGGGTTTACTTCGCCGCTGGTGGCCAACATCCATCAACGCATAACCTAATTCTTTCCTCCGTTCTGGAAGCTGTTATGGCGCAATTTCCCCGACCCTCGGTGGTAGGACATACCGTTCGACGGTTCGTTTTTTTTCTGCTGGTGATATTGACTTCACTGATTGCGTTGGGTCTGCTGGTCAGTGTGTTTCAACCCAATGGCTTCAGTCCGATGGAACTCCTGCTGCTGTTCTTGTACATGATCCTATTTGCGTGGATCTGTATTTCCTTCTGGACGGCATTTATGGGTTTCTGGGTAATTCTATTTGGGCGCGACCGCTGGGCAATTTCCCGCCAACCGCCCGATATCCCGCCTGATTCCGCTACTTCGCCACCACGCACCGCCATTTTGATGCCCATCTATAACGAGGACTCGGAACGGGTATTCGCCGGTCTGCGCGCTATCCATCAGTCGTTGATGGACACCGGCCAGCTTGATGGTTTTGACTTCTTCATTCTCAGCGACACCCGTGATCCGGAGGTCTGGGTTGAGGAGGAGCTGCGCTGGCAGGATATGGTGTGGTCGCTGGACGGCAAAGAGCGCATTTTTTATCGCAACCGGCCAGAGAACACCAGCCGTAAGAGCGGCAATCTGGAAGATTTCTGCACGCGCTGGGGCGGGCGGTACCGTTACATGATCGTTTTGGACGCCGATAGCGTCATGCAAGGCCAAACGCTGGTAGAGATGGTGCGGTTGATGGAACGCCATCCTCGTGTGGCGCTGATTCAAACCCCGCCGGTCCCTGTCAACCGCGAGTCGCTATTTGCTCGCATTTTGCAATTTGCCAGCAGCCTCTATGGGCGGATGTTTACCGCTGGCTTGAATTATTGGCAACTCGGCGAGAGCAACTATTGGGGCCATAACGCCATTATTCGCATCCAGCCGTTTTTGGATCATTGCGGCCTGCCAAAGCTGCCAGGCCATGAACCGTTTGGCGGCGAAATTCTCAGCCACGATTTCGTGGAGGCGGCATTGCTACGCCGGGCCGGTTGGGAGGTATGGCTGGCCTATGACCTGGAAGGCAGTTATGAGGAAATCCCACCCACGCTGATTGACTATGCCAAACGCGACCGCCGCTGGTGTCAAGGCAACCTTCAGCATCTGCGGCTGGCATTTGCTCAAGGCTTCAATCTGTTAAGCCGGCTGCATTTCCTGATGGGCGTCATGTCCTATGCTGCTTCGCCGCTGTGGCTCCTGTTTCTCATCGCCACCGGAGTCGAGGCATTTATCCAGACCCAGCAGGAACTGGTGTATTTCTTCGGGGAAAACTGGATGCCGGTCTGGCCAGTGTCGTTTGCGGTGGAAATGACCACGGTGCTATTGGTGACCCTGACCATGCTGTTTCTGCCCAAGCTGCTGGCATTGCTCCTGCTGCTCAAGGAGAAACGCCTGCGCCGTGCGTATGGCGGCATGTTCAAAGCATCGCTCAGCGTCACCCTGGAAACTGTCTTTTCAGTCCTGACCGCACCGGTGCTAATGCTATTTCAGACCAAGTTCGTGCTGGCGATCCTGATGCGCCGGGCAGTAGGCTGGCCGCCACAGCAACGAGGTGATCATCAGACGGGCTTTGTAGAGGCCGTGCTGACCCATGGCGGCCATACTTTGATCGGTGTGGCTGCCGGAACATTGAGCTATCTCTACGTCCCAGCGTTCTTCTGGTGGTTTACGCCGGTCTTGCTGGGGTTGGGGTTGTCGATCCCCGTGTCGATGCTATCCAGCAGCATCGCTTTGGGCCGCCAGGCGCGCCGGATGGGCCTGTTTTTGACGCCGGAGGAGACCGATCCGCCAAAAGTATTGCAGGATTTGGATGAGTATCTGCAAGAAGATGAACCGGTGTTGCCGGTGCTGCGGAAAACGGCATCCAGCCGCTTCCTGCAAGCGCTGACCGATCCCTATGTCAACACCTTGCACCGGTCATTATTGCCAGAAAGTGAATCGCCCAGTAAGCGCCGCCGGCATTATCTAGAAGGATTGATTCATCAATTGGAGGAAGAAGGGCCGGACAGTCTGAGTTCCATGCAGAAGCGTGAACTGATTGCTAATCCAGAAACCCTCCTGCGGTTACATGCCTTGTTCTGGAGCCAGCCACCGCTCAACAATGATGGAATGCTGCTGGAGAATCGTAGGGCGGGTTAGGGCATCCGCCCGTCACCCGCCTTGGGGGGAAGTCCCACGGAATCGGCGGGT